>Ga0316217_10001504_pt1 | contig 30118 bp, 34 predicted proteins | sample 1anoAmetaG_FD_203633 | JGI IMG/M metagenome (GOLD analysis project Ga0316217, IMG submission 203633) | Freshwater microbial communities from Trout Bog Lake, Wisconsin, USA - 1anoA | ecosystem: Environmental > Aquatic > Freshwater > Lake > Hypolimnion/Profundal zone | place: USA: Wisconsin... | reverse complement strand
TACATTTAAAAGTAATATGTAATTCTTTTATCCATTTACAGCAGAGTCTGAACTGTTCATTCAGAACAATGTGCAGTCAGTTGCACTTGCAAATGGGTGGTGTTATTGTATAAGTTCAAACAAGATTTATAAATCAGGCGGAGATGGATTTGGCGAGGAATGAGCCCAAGATGGAGGGGAAGAAGTAAATGCAGCAAGTCCCGAAAAGGAAGCAAAGTATGGCAAGCATGATCTTGTTTTTGAAGCGTTTCCCACACAGTCTTGTTGCCATTGTGACAGGGTTCAGTGAAAACTGCAGCCTCCCAGTGGGGTCAGGCAGATTCGGGTACTCATTCGGCTCGCTCCTGCCCTAACCCGCCTTCTTCTTCTCCGCTTCTACTTTGGGCAAGATCTAGACAGAAATCATGACCTTGGCTGCATCGACGTTGCCCACCTACATAACCAAAATTCTACATCCCCATCACCCTTGTTGATCAAATTGACGTTAAAGATGTCGTATGAGAAGCGATAGCCTGATTTGTCCTTTTTGACCTGGCAAGGCAAATTGGCCTACTTTTTCATATCTTCAACACCTTCGAACAACTTCACCTCGATCTCGTTGTCGTAGGCCTATTGGATGAAGGACCCGATGTTTAGTTCTCCTGTCGCCAGGTACATATCCTTCCCTACCAGACCTTTGTCGTAGACTTTGAAGGTCAGTGTAGAATCGATGATTGGCACTCTTAGTGGAAAAATCATTCTCCAATTGAAAGATCCATCACCGCTCTATGTTCGATAGTGAACATCTGTCTCTTTGAGTTCCCCGTTGAAGCCACATGTGACGTATAAATCAACCATATCCGTAGCATCGTGCTAGGAAGCGCGTACATCTGAGCACCCCCAAATTATAACTCTTACTTCAAACTCAGTTGAAGCCGATGAACTGATATCGAATTACTACTCTAGCATCATAGGTACCTTGTATAGGCTGAGAAAGTTTAGGGGAACAAAGTCCACCCAAAACCGCACTTTTCCTTGCTATTGCCTGGACTGCATGACTTTTAAGGGGTGGGTCTCCACGGGGTTGTTGAACTTCATTCTTCCGAACTGATAGAAGACCCGGTTTTAGGCATAGATCACTGCTTAGCCGATGAGCTCATCAGCCGCTTGGATCATTCCTCTGTCCCACAGCTGAATGATTATTTCGCTGTTTTCGGGGAACTCCAAATCTTTTTTGATAAGGAAGTTGAACTCAGGGGCTGCCGATTTTTCCTCCTTCTCCTCATAAAACTACATAACAAAGTGACTACATTCTTAACATCTTTCTCACCCAGCTTGACAACCAAGTAAGGGTTAGGCAGAGTCCCAGCCTTCTTGGAAGGAATACTAAACGCATTGACTACATACAGATACATCCTTATCTTTTCGCCCTTAAGGAAAGACGTGAGCTGATTCTGCTTATCTTTCTTGAATTGCATACTCACCTCGTCATCTACTTGACTTTTTTCGATGATCAGACAGTTGCCTTTATAGAAGCCTACTTCAGTTTACTCAGAATTGAAGATAGAGTTGTTGAGGATGTTTTTCTACTAGGGGAGGAAGGTCCTGCCCTTTTTGATGGGAATCTAGCTAAACACTCCAAACTCAATGCCGTTTATCTCTTTGTAGTAGTGTTCATAAGGCTTATCAAGGCAGTACCTGTAATGCCGATTCCTGTTCTCCTTGCTCTTCTTCAGGGAATTCTTATTGTCGTATCCGATTTTGATGTACTCCCTGTTTCGTTCAAAGACCTACTTGTACTACTCCACGTAGGCATTCTTTTCTTCATCGAATCTGTAGGACGGCATAACTACGATGTAGTTATCGTCTAGCTTCTTTTTTTACTAGAGTTAGGATTCACTCCTCTTCTAGAGCTACTCTGCGGTCTTGATTAGTCTGATTAGCTTCTTTTAGGTTTGTTTGCTGGCCTCGTGCCAGTTATATTTCACGTTTTTGACGACAAAAATGATCAGACTGCTGAGAACTGCCTGGTTTATGCCAGACAGCTTGTTGGGTATCTCCAGCCCTTCTTTCTTATTGTTAAGGTTGCTGAGTTGCTCCTTTTGGTGGTTGTACTCTTGCTTGAGCTTTTGAGTCCTCGTGTAGGCTTACTTGAGATCAATATAAAAGTAGCCGATGTGGGGTTAGTACAAATCTCCGATAACCGAATTGCTGACCCTGGCGCAAAGTGTTGGCCAATAGAGCTGACTCTTGGGCAGTTTTATCACAATCGTTTACGATTTCTGAATGTTTACCGATGAACCTGGCCCATCCGGTTAGAACTTAACATTGCGTGAGGGTTTGGCCTACTATTCAAGGGGTTTTACAGCATCTACTTGCTGCATTGCGTTAATATGCTCCCTGATCCTTTCCTTGGCACTGTACGCATAGAGCGAATCGAAGTCAAAGTGTATGATGGGCTTTCTGATTGAGACTATGCTGTTGCTGCTCTTCAGACAGCGAAGGCCAAGCACAAACAGATTAATCTCATAGGTCTCAAGGTCGTCTTCCTCAAACACAATGCCGTTGAGCAGAGGCAGCTTGGTTTTGATGATTGTGATGCCTGCCAAGAAGCGGCCGTAGCTGTTGCCGTCTATTTCGATGTCAAACCACTGTGGGGAGTGGTTAAAGTTAGTGTTCGTCAGGATTGTCCTCCTGGTGAGGTGCTCATAAAGGTTGATGTAGCATGTGCCTATGGCTTGGTCAGTGATGGCGTTTTTGTTGAAGACTGTCACAGTTAGGGGCATGATTTGGTCGTTGTCGCCCATCTTCCCCTCCAGGATGAACCTTTAAATGTAGACGGGGTTGACAGTGGAAGGCTTAACAGTGCTGGTCTTCACTGATTCTTGGAAAGTAAATCTGAAGTAGGGGTCGGCTGAGCCATCATCATCTCCAGCCAACAAATTCTGAGCGCAGTAAAGATCTATCATTATTTTGCAGGGTATCCTCATGACGATCTAGGAGTGGTAGGTCCCGTTTTCGCTGAACTAGCCATCGTACTCAGTTTTCATGTGTTCAGCAACAATGGACTTGAGGGTCTTCTTGGTGACAAGTTTATCTGCTGGGGCCAAAGTCATCTAAAATTTGACGTAGCCTGCTTCTTCCTGGTAGATCTTGATTTTGGTGAGATCAGGTTTGAGCTTCCTCCAAGTGTTCTCCACCTTGATTTCCTTCCTGTCGTTGACTGGGACCCGGTAGTAACAGATCTTGTCCTCATCTTCATTGATAAGGTAGAAGAAGATGTCAGGAATGTTCTGGTTCTCATAAAACTGCACCTAGATGGTCTTTTCGGTGTTCCACATCGCGAAACCATGCTTCACTCTCTTCATCTTGCTCACTGCCTCGAATTTGCCCACTCTGACAGACATCGCGTAGCTTGAAAATCTTGTAGGCAGGTTCATCCCCAGCTCAAATTTGACATACACCTTGTAAGAAAGATAAGGCTTAGTGTCCACCTTCACTTTTTTCTTCACTTCGCCATCAGAATCGTACTACTCACTGAAACTGGGCTCTTCAACTTGGATAGCTGCCTTTTCCTTCTTGGGGTTGGAGTTGGGCTATAGGACTGCCTTTATCAGCACTGAACCAGTGTAGTAAGGGGCAAGATCGGGGTAGATAGAGTACTGGTGTTTGTATTGGTTGTTTTCACCTTCGATCTGAGGGCCATAGAAGTTGACCCACAGCTTCTCATCGTATCTTCTGCTTTTCGAGATCCTTTAAGTCGCAAAGATACCTCTGGACTCCTTCTACGAACTGAGCTCATTCAATGGGATATAGCAACTCCCCATCACCTACTTTGACTTAAACACATTCGCATCAATTAGCCTAAGGATGACGTTGTCCACATAAGCAGGTATATGGACAGGGATTGACAGTGTTTCATTCCATTGAGGGTTGCACTCGTTCACAACTGTTTTGGTCCTTTCGTAGATCATCCCGAACTCCAAGCCGATGTAAGAGTCAGTGGTTTCCCCAGCCACTGGTTTCAAATCATTGCCTTCATAGATGTCTACGGTCAGTTGGTGGCCCTTCCTCAGTACATTGGCTGCCATGAGTATATTCTTATCCTTTTGGCCTGCATTATAAGGCTCCAGCTCCAAAGTCTGGGCATTGTCGTTTTAGTTGGTCACATTGATGCTGACTTTGATCATGCCTGCGACTTAGCCGTGGTTTTTGGTCACATTGCTGAGGGCTAGCCAGGTATGGTTGAGGACATGGTTGTCTAGACTGTAGATTTTGGCTACACTCAGCTCGTGCTCACCAATTAGCGCACTACTGAGTATCTTTTTGTGGTCCCACGCCTTGATTATTATCAATGACTTCTAAAGAGCCTCAGCTTACTGAATAGCAAGTGTGTTACCTCGTTTTTAAAGATTTTGTTGAAGTAAAAATGTTCGCCCCATACTCTTGACTAGTAGCCCACTTTCGAAAGAACTTTAGAATACTGTATCTTGCCAAACGCTTGCACCGATATCCTAGCCTCTATGTCTTCATTTTTGTTGAGCACAAGAGACGAGGTTTCCTAAACGAACACCTGAATGGCCATAGACTTACATGTATTTCGTTGTAGCCAGTTGCTATTTTCAATTATTTGTTGCCCTGAGGGTATTTTTACCTGCTTCCCTTCATCTTATTATTAATAAATAACCATGTCTTATAGAAGCACGCGGTTTTGGATCAACCTTCCTTCTTCAGACCGAAACAACACTAAATAAAGGTCTTTCGCCCTTTTGACCACAATGGGCAACTCTCAACACCTAGTTCCTTAACCTTCTTATTAACTAAGATCGTGCCTTCATACTCGATGCATTCAACAACAATCTTCAAGTAAGAAGGAGACGTCACTACAAATGTATTTGATATAACATTATTATTGTAATTCGATGTTTGATTAGGAGTAATAAAAATTGCTCAGACACTCTCTCAATAAGCTGAGGGATTAGTATGCCACTCAGTTTAATGTTTATGAGGTATCCGCTTTTGACCCACACTTTGACTAGTAGCTCAAACAACTCGTTATTTACTACTCCTTTGATTTCTAGGCCATCGCCCTGCATCTCTGTAACTTTTTCTTCACATAGCCTATAAGTTTCATCAATATAGCCATCGTCTCAAGCCTCAAGCTGTCTCCTACCGTTGGTATCAACTCTCCCTTAGCAGCTAACCCAAACTCACAACAGAAGATCATTAACTGAAGGTTCCTAAAAAGTAAAGTTCTGTGCCTCAAAAAATGTAGCTAGAAATCAAGGAGGAAAACAACGAAGAAATCGTTTTCTTTAGCTTGGAGGAAAAGTTGCTACAGTTTCAGGCTGCAATGTCCAAGGCCAAGGAGTTAGACGAATAGGAAAATTAGCGACTTATGTTCTATCGACCAAAGTTTATAATTGATTCTTAGTTCAAGTTGGAAAGGTAGCCAATCAACACAGTCAAAGATTTGTAAAACTTGATGTAAAATGAATCAATCGTTTAATTCGGTGCCTTCTCCCCACCACAAACTGCACCCCTCAATCTGCCCATCTAATAGGAGTTCAACATAGCCCCTCCTATGTTTGAGCACATTAACAGCCAAAAGTAGCAAGAGGAGGAAGAGACAGGATACTTTGACGATGACTGGGAAGCATACTAAAGTGATTGATTTATAAAGATCATTTGAAGTCTTCCAGTTTGAGCTGTTTCTCAGTCACCATTTTATAGAGCTAACTGTACCCTCCAATAAACTTCTGGTCCACGAAGATCATCGGAATGGTCTTGTAGCGGTACTCCCTTTGGTAAGATCTCAGCTTCTACATGACCTACTCCTCCTAAACGTCCAAATAGGTGAATTGAGCACTTGATTTCTCTAGGAGGGTTTTGGCTTTTTGGCAGAAACTGCAATATTATGCCCCAAAGACTACTATTCTTGAGAGACCTTTCAAGCTCATCCACTATCTTAATCACAATTATAATAGATAGATAGACGGAATACTAGCAAAGCTATGCATCATCATCCCCCTTGGTACAATCTTTTGAATTGGAAATCATGGGTCCTTTTGCTGGAGATAGTGGAAAAGACCGACATGAATTTGACTTAGTATTTTTGGTAGTGCTGCTAGCCGTAGTAAATCGCCAGTTTGTCTTGATAGTCACTGAGGCTCTTCCAATTGGTGTCCCAGTCAAAGCCAGCTTCAGCTAAAGTTTCTAACAGATCCGGAAGGATATCTCTAATTGTTTTGAATTGCTAAGCTTCATATGTTTGCGATCTTATGCCTGTGGAAGTTTAGAAGTGGACAGAAAATAAGTATTTTGCTGGGTTTTTGGATGGACTCTTTGAATTTTTTGGTGGTTACTATCTTTTAAGGAGCTGTGATTAAGCATAACTTTTTTGTGGCAATAATTTTTACTGTTTCTATACCTTTCCATTAATCTTCACCTTTTCTTATTGAGATCCAATAGGGGTCTTTTCAGCTAATCCGCCATTTCTATCAGGACTCTTTCTAATAACTTCGCTTTCTAGTTTGGGTTAATGCATATTCGCTTCTGACTGTAATTAGATTCTCTTCTAGATTTCCTTGTCCGATTATAGCCCTCTTTGCTATTTCTTAGGAGCTTATTTCTTAATTTAGGCTTTGACCTTTGTCCCTTTACCTTTTCTCCCTTGCTATTAATCTTTTTACTCTTTTTGTACCTTAACCTCGCCTTCCCTTTTTTCCAATTTGTTGATTTCAACTGTGATCTTTTGCGAACTCGAAGTTCCAATCAGCTGCTTGATCGTCTTATTATAGAATGGACTTCTGGAATCATCTTTCTTCCCATTGACCCTGATCTCAAAACCTTACTAAAAGTTAATCTTTCTGCAAAGCGCAGTAACAAAGGTTTCAAGTTTGTCGTTTTTGTTGACATAGTTTTCGAAATAGCACTTCGTTTGGTTGACTCTGTACTCAATCAAAGCCCCGCGATCTTCTGTGGGGCACACTAGCATCAATCCCAGTTCTTCTTACTTGGTCTATTTCATTAGACTTTCCACTTGTTCGCTGAAATTTACCAGTCTTGTATTGTCTTTCTTGAGGACAACTATCACATTTTAGCTGCTGATTTCAAAACCCAACTCATCTGAGATCTATTATGCTTCGAGTAGCTTCTAGAAGACTTGCTTTACGGTTTGGTCTTTTAGATATGGGACTTATTTGGGATCGAAGAGATCTTCATAACCATAGAACTTTACGAGCATTCAGATTATACTTATTTTAAGATAGTTATAACCAACCTGAAACATTAGATTCTACATTATAAAATTTTAGAGCTTTCCTAATCGATCTGAAAATTGCCCAACTTAGCTTTCAACCAAAAAACTACAAAAATTTTTTTGAGTCAATAAGTTGGTGATTCGGTTGTCTAAAATGTTTTACAAAGATTATGCTTTTTAGGGTTTTTTACAACAAAGATTTAAATGTAGTTGCTTCTCCATTATATTCATTGCAAATTGGTTGCTTTGAGATCCTTAGTAGCAATTTAGATTTCAACTTTTTTTTACTGATTCTCTTATCTCCATAACGTATCTGATATATCTTAGTAATCTTTATGAAGCCTAGCCTGATTTTACTTTTGGGACTTTTTTTGACCCTCCTGCTCTCTACTCATTGCATCTCTCATCGCCATGATGAGGCGGCTGCTCCTTAAGCTAACACCAAGAAAGGATCTAGTGATCCTGCGAAACCCGAAAACACTAAGGCACAAGGTTCTAATGCTTCTCCAGCTTTACCCACTGTGAAGCTCTGCTCTGTCAATAAACTAAGCACTGTTCCTGGATCACCCATTCACACTTTTTCTGTTCTCAACATTCAACCCAAAACCTACCAAAACTCAGACTTTGATGTTACTTGGGAAGAGCAGAAAGTCAAAAAACACAGGTTTTTCAAATACATCGGCAAGAATGCCAATTTCGGCAAAGCTTTCCCCAAAATGAAGTGTCAAAAAACTGATAAAAAGGGTTTTGGCAAAGTCTGCAACTACCCAGATTCCCAAGTGTAATAATATTACAACAACGCCTTCGGGGAAGACACCGTATACAAGTGCACAGTGCCCTAAAACAGTTTCACCATCAACACCAGATTCGTCCTACAACTTTCCGATTTCCCAACCAGCGCTGGAGGAAGATGGAGTGTCTTCGCAGGACTCTATCACTTCAAATCGCAGAAAGACGCCAACAAAAAAATTGAGAGGGCAGCCCGCCAAATAAACAGCAAAATCGCCAGTACGAACTTGAATACTTTCGACATCAACTCCAACCTCAACATTATCCCTGATTTCGTCAAGGGCACACTTTCCTGGATATTCACCTCCAACATAAATTCTACTTACGTTCAGGAAATCTAAACTGACACAGAATATGACCTTTCAGATGTTGGATACGTCAAAATCCTTCCGGCTGGAACTGAGTTCATTATCGGTGGCATCTACAACGGAACCACGCAAGTCCAACAAATCTGCGATAACTATCGATTCAACGATATTAAAGACGACTGCGGCTTGACTCTGTGAGAAATGATTATCATCCACCAAACCATTTACTTATGACTAATTAGAAGCACTGAAGACATTTTGGATTAGGGTTGAAGAGTTTGTATAAAAATACCTTTATTTGTGAAATCATTCCTCTTTGTTGATTTATATCCTTTCAGTGTATTCTTCAACTTAGGGCTATTAGCTGATCTTTTCACTCTTCTTTCTTTACTCACCCTCTTTTTTTGTATGGGCCATTTGCTCTTTAACTATAGCTGGCAGTAAAGTTGCTTCCTCCGTCTTCTGAAAGACCACAGTCTGTAGCATTTTTTCGTACTAATTGAAAATATCTTCTTTCTAGCTATTTGCAGCCATCAACCCTTCAGCTAATTCCCGAACCAACTAATCTCTTTCATTGACCTTTCGTTAAAGAATGTAGATTTCCTGCTCCTTTTCAGAAATGATTTCTCCCAACTTATTAGAACTCAGTTGGCTTTTGTATTTGTTGTAGGTCTGAGTAGGTGAAAGGCACAAATTAGGCACAAACTGGTTTTTGGTTTCAACCTTCTTCTTCAAAAGTTCCTTCCTCTAATTCGTATAACCCTGAACTTTGCTCTCTAGTCCTCTATAGTTTTTCTCCAACTGATCTATCTTTTTCATCAAGAGCACATTTTTATTGGATGAGCTGACTGTTCCTTCATTGATTTGGTTGAGTGCCCTTTGATTCTGCTGGATCTTTTTGCTGATCCACAAACTCAGGGTTTAGTCGTGGCTTATAAACTATGCTAAACTGAGAGTTGTTTTGGTTTGTGAGAGAGAAAGCACTGTTATTTTGAGTCTGCTATCTTCTATCTCGCACGTAATTTTGTAGTCCTCGATGTTAAAAGCAACAGATGTGAATTGCGGCTGATTCGCCATTGCTATGCTGTCTATAACTTTAATTTAAAAAACAAGGCATATGAAAGTATCAGCAAAAGAATGGATAGCCTTATTTTGGCATTTTTGCTAAATATTGGAAGAATGTGTTGAATGAAATCTAAGCATTCGAAGCATATGAATTGTGTTAGAAATATACTAAACATTTTTAAAGTACTTCTAGTACTTTTGAATTGGTTGAGAAGCAGCAAGATGATGCTTCATGATTTGGAGACTACTCTTATGTAATAATAATGGTCTTGGGTACTAATTAATAGATAAAGATCATATCCATATCTGAAGAGGAGGTAGCATTCGATAACAATCATCTCAAAATTGCCCAACATTCTCATTCTAAAAAGCCAATCCGTAACAACCTAAAGATCTTACTTACACTTACTGTTCTATTGGCATCTCTGTATATGTATGTGCAACTTGGAGTTAGTTAAGAACATGCTTTGGTTGATTAGGAGAGGAAAGAGCTCAAAAATGACATCACTAGCGATAGCGGCTAAATCTCAATCCCAATGGACGAAGCTCCTTTCCCCACTTCAGAGTATACTACTGATGAAATGGAGTAAAAAGAGACAAGTTAGAGGTTAGAGGAATTAGCTTAACTTTAGCCGATTCCAAAAGAGACGACTGAGGAATCGCCTACAGAAAAGGAACTTGTTCAATAGTAAACATTACCTTCAACCCCAAAACAAGCAATACGTTAGATTCCCAAAAGCATAAAGCGCTATCCCCATCGCGCAATAGCATCTTACGTACTGAAAAGAAGAGAGAGCTTCAAGCAGATAATAGCTGGCCTCAAAAAGAAAGACCAGAACTAACTCAAATCACATCTCTCCTCCTATAACATCACCTCCTAACAGTTCTACCGAGCTTTGGTTTTGGTCCAACATGCCCCTTTGGATATGCCCGCCACCAAATCACCTACTTAGGAGTAAACTTTGACCAGGCTCGATCTAGAGGAGAGAAACTACTACGAGAGCAAATACAACATATCGAAGTATCAAGAGCTACCGATGTGTGTGGTGGTGCCTTCCTACAAAAACTACAAAAGGTTCCGCTACTTCTTCAACCTCCACACCATCACCCAGCAGCACTACTCCAACTACCATGTGGTCATCATCGACGATGCCTCCAACGACCAAGGCGTCAGGAATCTAGAGCAAGAGGTCAAGGGCTATCCAGAGATTAGGGAGAAGGTTACTTTGGTTAAAAATGACAACAGGTAATACCATATGGCCAACTTTTATAATGCTATTCACAAGTACTGCAAGAAGGGGCAGATTTTGGTGACCATCGATGGAGATGATGAGTTGGTCGGCCGCTACGTCTTCAAGGTCATAAACGCAGCCTACCATCGAAGCAGAAGTTTGGCGATCTACAGCAACCACCTGAATTCCAGAAGAGAAGTACTCTTCGATATAGGGATATCCAACGCTTATCCCTAGTAAGTCAAACAAAACAATAGCTATCGCTAGGCCAAACATCTCTATAGCCATCTGCGCACGACTTGGGTCGACCTGTTTCTTTTGATCAAGGAAAGTGATTTGAAGACGAGCCGAGGGACATGGTTTACCAACCTTGTCGATAACGCGATCTTCTATCCAATCTTCTAGCTGAGTTGTGGAGAAGTGGAGTATTTGAGTGAAGTCCTATACAAATACAACACCTTTACGGGGCAGAATGTAGACAATCTACCCTACTGGATGAGGAAAGAGACGAGTGATGAGATTAACACAAAGGAGAAGTATAGATGCTTGCGGCAGTGGGCAAATGAAACTTATGATAGCATTAAATCTTATATTGCATGATATTAGCCAGGATAATAAGTGTCCATTATAAACATAGGCGAATCTCTAAGCAAAACCACCATTTATACAATTTCACTCTTACCTTAGATCATGCCTTATCTGTTCTGTTCTATTTATGACCTTTTTTTAATATTCCCATCCCTTTTCACCTCTTTTTATCGCTTATCCTTTCTTTTCTTTTATTTCCCACCACTCATAATAATCTTCTCCAATCCATATTATATTTACTATGAATGCCAAAAGTATTTCCCAAGACGATATAGCAATCAGAAGCATTTCCTGTGTACGATGGTAGCTCCAGTCTCCTGGTATTCCGCCTTGGTGATCCACATGGTCTGGAAAGTCGAGAGCGAACTCAGAATCGATCCTCCGATCCACACCAAGAACTTCCTCTCAGCAGGGGCAACTACCTTGATTTTCATGGTGGATGGGGCAAGGGCTGTCACCTATTTGCTGAGACGTTCAGGGATGCCTGGGAACATGGTGGTTCCGCCACTCATCACAATGTTGCTATAGAGATCTTTGCGGATGTCAATGTCGCACTTCAGGATCGATTGGTAGGTTATTTCGTGGAAGCCGGGCATTTCTTTGCCGATCACCATGGGCTTGAACAGAGCCTCAGGGCATCTGAACCTTTGGGAGCCCACCTGGATGGTTTGACCGTCGGGCAGTTCGTAGGTTTTGAAGTTTTGGGTTGAGTTATTGTAGGCTGAGTCAGACAGCATTTACTTTACAATTCGGCTTGGGGGTCAAGGGCCACGTAAGATAGCTTTTCTTTGATATCTCTGATTGTCTCTGACTCAGCTGAGGAACTGAAGTTCAACCCTACTTCGTTTAGAAGTTTTCTCATGTATTCAGTCAGGTCTCTTCCGGCCAAGTCGTTCCTTTCGATGGCGTGGGGGAGGGCGTAGCCTTCGTAGATGGGGACGGTGTGGGTGACACCATCTCCAGCATCGAGCACCAAACCAGTGGTCCTTCCTGAAGAGTAGAGCGAGAGAACTGCCTGGATGGCTAGATAGTAGGCTGGCACTTCAAAGCCCTCGAACATGATTTCCGTCATTTTTTCTCGATTGACTTTGGGATTCCTAGGAGCTTGGTGAGGGGCGAAGTACCTTCGGTGAGGAGAGTGGGGTGTTCGCTGGGGGTGACCCTGAGTTCGTTGTAGAAGCAGTGATGCCAAATCTTCTTCATGTCGTCCCAGTTGTTGACGATGCCGTGTTCGATAGGATAGCTGAGTTTCAGCACTCCCTTCTTGGCCTGCGCCTCTTCTCCCACATAGGAGTCCTTGTTCATGCCGACCATGATGTTCTCATACTTGGGTCTGCCCACAACCGATGGGAAAGAGGATCTGGGGGCGTCGTCGCCGGAGAGGCCGGCCTTGCACATGCCGGAACCGTTGTCAATAACCACTGGGGTTCCCTTCTAATCGCTCATCTGCCAATAAAATTATGTGCCTGAACGAATCTTCAACTCATTTATCAGGAGTAATCATCGTATTATTTATGATAAACTCCATAAGACCTTACTTGGCACCACCACTCATCACAATCTCAAACGGACTACCATTAGGTACTAATCTGCCGCTGCCACACCGATTAGCATGATTTTTTAGGGGATGGCCGTTTTGCGGCCATTTGCAAAACGCTGCAGGGTTTAATAGTTATCTTAAATTTGAAATGGCTGCTGGATTGCTATATTTGGGATGTTGATCAGTTGGATTGTTTGGTGCCCTATTACAGTGGTGAGGTGGTGTGGGATGGGTAGTATGCACATTGAATACAAATATCATGGTTTGGGTACTACTATTTGGGTAGACTTGAGTGTCAAATCCAGTTTTTCCATAACTGCCTTGAACTAGCTGATCACAATCTCCTTCTCCTTCTCAGTTTGGCAACGGTTCAATATCCTGTTCTTGTTCTTCTGCAGCAAAACGTAGACCTCCTTGAGCTGCTCAGTGATCGAAGGTTTGCTGACCACGTTCTGCTGCATCTTGCGCTTGTTGATCTCCAGCAGCTGCTTGTTTCTGCCGTCCAGCTCGCTGATGAACTTGTTCATGCGGCTCAGCTCTTCGTTGAGTTCGGCCATCTTGGTCTCTGTGGGGAGGTAGGCTTGCTTTTCAGTTTCCCACTTGTTGACGCACTCGTTGAGCTGGATGTTGAGTTACTCCAATCTGACGACTTGTTCGTTGATGATCTCGTCCTTGTGCTGGATATCCTCCTCCTTGTTTCTGATGACCTCGTTGAGTTCCTGGATGACCCCGTTGGTGCTCTCTATCTCGCGAATGGCCTGCATCTTCTGGAACTCAAACTCCTCCTGGATCATTTGGTACTTATCCTACAACTAGAGTATCCTCATCTGCATGCTGCTCTTCTCAGTCTAGTGCTGCTTCTACCATCTCACCCGCTAGTCTGTGAGATCATTGTACTTTTACTCCATGAATTTCTATAGCTACTTTATTTTGTTCACCTTTTCGTTTAGGGTTTACTTGTATTTGGTCAAAGAAATCTTCAAATCAGTGGTCATTTTTTCAAATTGTTCCTCATTCGATTTAATCGCATTATTTAAGCGTAATATCTCTTTTTCTCTGGAGTCCAGCTGAGTATAGGCCGCTTGGTACTCCAATAGACGCTACTCTTGCTCCTTGAGCTTCTATTTCAAGGACAGGTTATCTTCAGAGAGGATTGACTTCTATTTAAGTAAACTTTCCATTTCGACCTCCAGTTTGTAGTACTTATTCTCAAAGTTTCCTATTTGTTTCTAGCTTTTCAAGGTACTTTCTCTGTATTTAACTAACTCAGCCATCGTCTCGGCTTTGTATCTCTATAGCTACTCTATCTTTTTAGCCGACTCCAGCTTATAGAACTTGTAGAATTCTATCTAGCTCTCTAGTTTGACGCATTTCTACCGTGACTATTTATTCTATTGCTAAATCTTTGCTTTGAAAGACTCAACTTTCTCTCTTTTGTCTCTTTCCCGTTTTTCGTTTTCGATGGTGTTTTGGTATTTATTCTAAAGTTCAACTTTACTCGATTTGTACTTTTACTAAAGTATCTCTATCTATGCCTTACTTCTCTTGGATTCCTACTAAAGTACTATTTCTTTCAGTTTTAGTTGCTAAATATTGAACTTGAGCAGTAATCTTTCCTCTTAGTTGGCTTTGATTTTCGCTTATTTTTACCTCAGCTGTTCTTTCAAGTTATCTTTCGAATTGAGTTAGGTTTGCATCTTTAGCTCAAGTTACCTCATTTTATCCAAATTCTTCCTAAGCTCAATTTTCCACTCTTCTTCACGGGCTGCCCACTTCTTGATTTACTCTGTTTTGTCAGCAATCTGTTTATCTTTGTTTCTGAGCTCTTCTTTATGACTCTAAAGTAACTCTTTCAACCTTTATTGTTCAACCTGAATGATATGTTTTAGCTCATCTGTCTCAGTACTTGAAAGCAGCTTTTCTTTAATCTCCTTTTATTTGAACCTAAATACCTAATTCTCTAGCTTCACTACCTAACTTTTGAGCTAAGTTTGGTCTACCCTCAGTCTATTGATGACTTAACTGAGTTCTTCAATCAAAGCCTAGTACCTTTTGGCTTATATGTTGAAATATTAAATTTAGTTGGATCTTTCATCTTCATTTTTGGCCAAATTGTTCATTTTTTAGCTGAATTCATCAAATTGCCTTACATTTTCCTCCTAAAGTAATTTACATTTTTCTTGCTCTTTCTTGATAGCATTTTAGTGATGTTCCTCTAACTCAGCAATCAGCCTTTCCTGCCTTTTTTTGTCACCTTAAAGCAACCTTATTTTGTTACTCAACTCTGCGATTTCTTCCTGGCTCTTGGAAACCAAAATGTTGCGTTTTTTTAGAGCCTAGATTTGTAGCAAAGAAAGCTGTTATTCAGGCAGAGTGATGAAGAGAAGAGACTATCTCCTTACATCAGCTTATTATTTGTTGAGCAAATTAAAAAACTGCTCCAAAGATTTGATCGTATTTGTTCTATAGTCCTAAAAGTCCATTGTTTTTCTCTAAACTTCTCTAATGAAACGTTCTTTTTAATTTTTTTCTTGATTCAAGGCAATTTAAAGCTCCTATATCCTCCTGGCTTTCTTTTGCTCTTCGGATTTGAGATTATCAGATCTCGAAATAAGTGAAGAATAATCTGCATTGATAGCTTTACAGCTTTCTTTTGCTGTTTGGAGCTCTTTGCTTTTACTTTGAAGCTACTATTTCTGCTTACTTATGAGATTTTTAGTACTATATAGCTCTTCTTTTAGATTTGTTGTTTAATCGTCTTTTTATTTCAACTTAGCTAAGGTTTTTTATTGCAATTTTTCGAGTCTCTATGCTTTTTCTTCAAGTGTTTTGATGGTTTTTTAATGATTTTGGGTCAAGATATACAATTATTGTTTGTAGTTTTGAATTTCCTTCTAAAAGCCATAGCATACTTATTCTTTTTCCTTGAACTTTTAGGCTGTAATTTTCTGTTTTTGACCTAAATTCGACAACTAAGAATTCAAAGTGTTTATTAGCTACTTTTTTGCTTCATTTTAATGCATATAAGAAGTTTCTTTTTCCTACAACTGAATAATTTTATGACTGAGTTGATTGATTTGCTCATTGAGCTCCTTATTTTTGGCTGTCACAATTTGATACTTTTCGGCTTCTTTTTCCAGCATCCATCTGAGTTATTCAATCTAGCTTTCTACCATTTCCTTAGACTTGACTAAATATTTCACTTGTTCTTCGTATTGGTTCTCCATTTGTTCAAACTTCTTACGCTCGGCATCCAATTTAGACTTAAACTCTGAGATTTTGTGATTTTGAGTGATGGTTTGCATTGAGAGAGTTTCTGCCAGTCTTTATCGGTTTTCTTCTTAGTTCAAAAATTTGGCCACTTGCTTCTTGTATTACTAGAGTTTAGTGGCAAAACCGTTTTTCTCTTTGACCTGCAGCTAAATTTGGTTCTCTAATTCGTGTAACTTTGCCTCAAGACTGACATTGACTTTCAAAGCCTTTTACAGTTTGTCTTTGAATGAAGCTATTTAGGACTGTGATTCAGTATATTTCTTCTTATAATTTACCTTATCTTAGCTAAATAACTGCTAAAGCCTTGCTTTTTCCTCTGTAACTTTTTTGTAATTTTCCTCACAACTTCTAATCTCATTAAGGAGAAGCTAATTCTCTTAATGTAGTTGCGTTATCTTCTCTTCTCTTTAGGCATTCATCTCAGCCACTTTCTTCTTAAACAGTTAGTGTTCATCGACCGCCAACTTTAACTCTCCCAATCTTTAGTTGCTTATGATTACTTCACTGTTTAGTTGTTAGATTCTTTTGGTCAATCTCACTTTCTATTCAATTAAGCTCTTTTCCTTGTCTCTTAGGGCCAATTGGTTACGTTTTTCACTGGTTTAGATTTCAGCGAGGATGTTGTTGTAGTCAAGCACAGCTTTTTGCCTCTAGATCTCACTTTGTGCGTACTTTTCATTCAGTTTTTTCAGCTGCTCTTTGTATGAATTCTCCTTCAACTCCAACCTTTTCTGTGAAGACAAAACTAACGCCTTTTACTCTTCAAGCTGATCCTGAAGCTTCTTCTTCTCATTCTGAAGCTGATAGACAGCTTTGTCTTTTTCGCCGAGTTCCGACTCGAATTTGACCCTTGAGTTATCCAGTTGCAGAATCTTGCTTTTCTTCCGATCCAGCTAGTCCTTGAGCTATTTCATGGCACTGGAAGATTACCTTTCTCTTTTTTACTGGTACTTGGTCTTTTATTTCAACACCTACATCTCGTCCTGCAGGGATTCATTCTCGTACTTTGCTTTTTATATCTACTCCTACAATTGTACTCTTTACTCAGAGTCTACTCGAACTAAGGAGTCACGTACCTTTGACAGTTTCTTCAGGTAGTTGGCTTTTTCTTGCTCTAAAATCGCTATTTTGATCTTGGGGTGTTGGGGGTCTTCCTGGGCTTACAGTAGTTGGCTTGAGACTCTTGAAGCATTGAGTTCGTAGCTTTCTCTGCTTTCTCTTTCCAGAGTTGCAACGCTCTTTTTGCTTAGCTATTCGTATCGAGTCAATCTGGCTCTAGAACCTTTTCTTTCACCCATCTAACTGTATCTCAGATCTTTGCTTGACCTTTGATGCTTGCTTGAGTACAAACGATTTTCCACGTCTCTCGGTTCCCTCATTTATGTCCTTACTGACTCTTTGGGGTATTAACCTTCTTCAGCGGGAAAAAGATTCTTGGAAGATGAAGAGTATTTTATTTTGCTTCCGAAAAGTTCAGCCCCCAGTTGTGCAAATGAGTCAAGATTGAGTTTGTGGGGATTAACAGTTTTAGCCAGTACCTCGACTAGCTAAAAATTTTGGGTGTAGGTGGCCTCTGCGTTTTTATCGGGACATTTCTCAAGGGGGGCTCTCCTGTCTACGATAACCCGTTCAGTGGGGATGATGGTGACTGAGCCAGCTGGTATTTTGCCATTGGCAGAAATCATATAAATGAGCAAGCTGACCTACATTGCAAAGCCTTTACTTTCTTCTAGTCGTAGGTTCCCCCTCTCGAGGTCAGCTACAGATGCATCTCGATCGACTGGTTTATGTTGCATTCGCCTTTGCGCAGCTCATGGATTCCTTTGTGCTATACGATGGTGTTTTCTGCGTTAGAGGAGAGATACAGTGTTTGAGGGCGAAGGAGATGGAGCATGGGAAGCGGACTGAGATGGTGACCTTTTTGAGCAGAAGGCACATTTTTATTAAGTGAACTTCACATTATCCCTGCATTATTCTAAATCTTTATATAAAGCAAAGATATCAAAGGCTTCCAGTCCATCTCAAAACTTCCCCCTGGAAACCCCTCAATACATTCATTCAAGGGGTTTGGACGCTTCTTTTGTTGCTATAGTAGTCTGAAGTGTGATTGTTGAGGATATTGAGTGAGCTATGAAAAGTAAATGAACTATCAATGTTTGAACAAATTGAGAGAGACTTCATAGGCCCTTTTCCTGTCAGCCTTGGTTTTCTCCCTCAGATGGTTCTCCAACTTATCTGACACTATGTTTCTGAAAGGATACTCCTGCACCTTGGAACCTGTGTACAGTTATTGCACCAATTTGCTCAAGTTCTACTTGGGGTAGGGACTTCTTTGCATCTAGAGACTTGCGTATCGGTCTTGAACAAAGGAGTTGTTGTCTTCTGGAGATTTAAAGGGATACACATGTTCGTATCTTTTCGATCTTGAATGATCGTAGTTGTCTCTTTCATTTAGCTATGGATTTGAGTTGCGATATTGATAGTGGGGTTGGTTGTCTTTGTTGGGGCGGAAACTGCTCTAATTTTAAAGATTGTCCAAGGCACTAGAATTATTTCTATTGTTCTTAGCTTCTGCTTACTTCTCAAAATGCTGTGCAGATTAATACTGCAGCCCCATTTCCCTCGTTTCCTGTTTCCCCTTCTAAACCTCCCCTGAAGCCATCTTGGAATGGTTGAAAATCTCAACTTCTCTGGTCAGAACGTCCTAGTTCCTGGATTTGCCCAAGTCAGGTTGGACATAGCCAGCGTAACGCCGCTCCAAACGTTTGTCAACCTGCTAATTGTAGATCTTTCTGAGTGACTCTTGCTCCTGTGTTTGCTTGGCCTTGACGCGTTAGAGCTACTGGCTTGAAGCCTACTGGGCTGTCCAATCCAGGGGGAGGTAGCTTTTCATGTTGTGGAAGGCTTAATCAGATATCAGTTACGGGCTTATACGAACATTCTTCTGCGCTCGAAGAATTGGCCATTTTTGGGTAAGTTCGTCATCCACAATTTTATTTATATTGTAGCTTTGTTTGCGGTATATAGGGATGTAACTTTTGGCTGTTTAGTGCAATAAAATCTCAAAGGGCAAATGGTGGTTGGGTTAGATGGGGTGGATGTGTGGATATATAAAAAGGTGTAAATCACAGTTATTTTAGTACCTCTTTCAGGCATTTGCTGCTGCCTTTCCAATACTTTTCTATTTTTTAGTTCATCTCCAGATTCTCAAACTAGAAGAAGACATACTTTTCTTCGAATTTGTCCAGGTGCTTTTTGAAGAAGGGCAGTTTCTCAAAGTTTTTCTTGAAATCTATGATATGTTTGAAGTATTTGTGCTTCCTAAGCTCCTCATGGAAGAACCCATTCAGATAGAAGCAAATCTCATAATACAAAAAATCGACCAAGCACAAGGCCCCACAGACGAAGCCTTTGTTCAAGGATGTGCTTTTGAGGCAGTAATCTACGAATTTGCACTAACTGAGCATCTTCTTGAGGCGTTCCCTGATAATCCTCTCCCGGTCGGCCTCGTTGTCAATGGTGAGATAGTTGATCATGTCATAGATACTGGCGATGATCCTCTTCTTCTCTAGGGAGTAGCGGATCATGACTTCCTGCATCTTGGCCTGAATGAGTAGAAATGTACCAAACCCTGAGGAGTCAGTCCCAGCAGGTCCACCCTGTTGTACTTGCGGCACAGGTAGTTCAGTATAGCGATTGAGTCGTGCACCCTCACCTCTCCGTCCTCGATCATGGGGAAGCCTAAGTTGAATGATGCGTCGATTGAGTTTTTTGACGTTTTTTCGTGCATGATGTCTTCGAATTCGATGCCCATGTAATACAGCAGATTTCTAATGGGTTGGCACTGCCCTCGGATATAAAAGTAGTGCACTCTCAAAATGTCCTCTTTTTGGTTTTCGTTCATCTCTTTATTTTTTTTGTTGTAATTCTGATTAATGTCGAACGTAAATCAAAAGGCAAAATAAGTACAAATATTCACTCGTTTTATTATTCCGTTGGCACACTAACCAAACCTGGGTCCACTCTTTGACCCTTTTTTTGCTCAATTTTGATGGTAACACTTTTGCTTGTTTTTGCTGAAATCACAACTTTTGATCCTAAACTACTTTTCTTCTGGAATTGAGTTTCTCTGCCAAAATGGCTCTTTCTACCCAAATTTATTATAGTAACAAGGATTAATTGAGTCAATTTGAAAGATTGTGCGATTTGAGAAAGTTGAAGCAATGGCACATCCCCTAACTATTCTTCTACTTAGAAAAAGCCTGAAAGTTGTGGCTCAATGGCCAAAAGGCATATTAAGTATGATTTAAATCACGAAACCGTTAGCGAGGATTGAAGGTGTGATCAAAGAAACAGTCATAAAGGATAGAAATAGAAATAAAAAAATAGACACAAGCTAAAGATATATGGCTTAATGAGTTAGGAAGTTGTGGAAAGAACAAGTTGGTAGCTATTTCTGCGGAAACTTTATATGGACCCTTGCCTTACCATAGAAGGATAAAGAAGGTTTTGGCAAGGCACGCTAAAAAGAAAATCTAGCAACTAGCTAAGTAAATCTTTTGGCATTCTCGAATAACATCTTCATGCAAATCAGAAACCTGTCCTTCTACGGCCATCAACACCATCAAGATAAACAAACTTCTACCAACCAACAGATCAAAATTATAGACGATTCCTTTAGCCATAGACAACTGGCACAATATTCCCTACATTCACTTCTCAAGAGGGACTTCAGAGATTATGGCAGAAGAATTGATTTGAACTAACTCCTAGAATTCCTGCTTTCTAAGCGATAAATATCATTTGATTGAATGATATGAATAGCCAAACATTACAGACTAATTGATGCTGAAATCAATTCGGACCACTTCAACAACCTCAACAGATAAGAAACCGAAAAGGCTTTTATAGACTGATTCGGACAAAGATAACGGAACAAAGTGGGCTGAATATGGCATTTTTAGGACGATTGATTCCCAAGACAAGAAGGAGTCAAAGAATCTAAGAAGGGCTTTTGACTGAAAGATTGAGCAGGAGGAAACACAAAGAAGAAAAAGGATAGTTCTGATAGAATATTTGAGAAACAGATAAGCAAAATGATCATTCATTAGAATTCCAAAACATAAAACTAAAGATGAGATTAAGATTTAAAGGAATATAAATCATAAAGGAAGTAAAGCAGGGTAAAAATGTTGGGAAAGTTGAAAATAAAGGGTAACACTGACAGGAAAGTCAAAATAGTCATAATTAATCGAGCAATCAAAATAAAGAATAAAAATATTCACATATTTAATATCGATGTTAAGTTTGTAACAGTATATTAAGGATTGTCTACTTTTTTTATATTTATTTACATCCATTTTTATGCTTATTTAATAAAAGATCGTTTTTTTATCCACTTTTCTAAATACAGCTGTGGATCAACCGCAAAGCCTATAAACCATGGGATATCAATATTTCTTACTTCGCAAGGTCAATATTAAATATTGAAATTCAATTGCCAACATTTACAAACATTCAATATTAATCTTTTGTCCCTTTAATTTATATTTCCTTTTATATTCTATAAAAACTTTCTAAATTATAATCTTTCTTTTCAATCGATTGTCTCATATTTTATTAAACTTTAGCTCACAATAATTTTTAAATGATTAGATCTCTTTGAAAGATCATTTCAGCCCATGTGTTCTTTTCAAGCTCTAAGCCATTCTAATTTATACTTATGAAAAATAAAGTATCATTTTTGCTATACTCCTATCTTCCTTAGAAAATACCGTAAATGCTAGCAAACAGCCTAGCTACATTAAACGTGCAACTTCAACATCCTACTCACTAGCTTTCTCAATTCGGCATACTAGAGGCTCACTTCGTCTTCTTGGCTGTTCCATTCGGCTGTCTAGGACAGATAGATGGAACTGTGTGGGTATCTAATAAAGTTGCACAGCTTCTTGTAAGTCTTCTTGTCTCTCTTAATATTACTCAGCACCTTAAATACAATGCCGGAAAGGTAGTTGATTGCTTGGCTGAGCTGCTTAGGCTCTTCACTCAAAACTTCATCACTTTCCTTGGTAACCTTTGCATTTTTGAGCTCCTTTATGACAGTTTTATTGCCCAAAGTAGAAAAATACCTCTTTTGCTTGATTGAAAGCGAAAGATTCAAAATTTAGTAGTTTTTTGCATTTTCTTCACTGAGGAAGATTTCTATCAAATCTGCTGAAAACAGTTTTAAAATAAATTTGTTGCAACTCAGAATTCTGTGATCTTATTGCGAACTTTTTATGAGACGAGGGCACTCATTCATTTCTTTGCCAACTGAAACACTTCGGTCTTAGGCAGGTTTGGGACTCTTGAATCGAGAAGGCATCCGAGTACTTGGATAGTTATTGATAGGCAAGGTGATTTAAGGCAAATTTTCCTTTTCAGGTTGCTACTTTTTTGTTTCTTCAAGGCGATTACTGTTTTCCTCCTTAAGTTCTTCCTTACGCTTGACCTCTTATGGAGGTTGAGAGATAGTCTCCTTCCTAGGGCCTCTAGACTTCTTGAGTTCCTTATCACAACTTTATTTGAGATTCATCTGGCACTCCTTTGACTAGACCACCAAAAGAATGTCTTCGTTTTTATGCTTGTGTGTTTACTCTTTCTATTTCTGTTAGCTTTGACCATCCTATTTGGCACGGCTGCAGTTGCTGGAGTGCTGACCTTTGGACATCTGCAGGGAGGATCTCCTTTTTTATAGTGATCTCAACCTTTTTGCAGATCTCTTCTCTTATCTATCACTTTTCTCGGCAATCCTCACCTCACTTGTTGAGAAGTTAGACTCTGATTTGTTGATAATAGGTGAACGAACCCCTGGAGAGTTCTCATCAATCGCACTGCTGGAACACGGAGTGGAAAATTACATAATTTTGCTTAAAAGCTCCAAGTTTTTGTGATTATCTAAAAACTTGACTTTTGTTTTGATATTTTTGCCTAAATTTATTTTGCTCTTTTTGAGAAAAGTCTGAGGCCTTTCTCCGTTTTCTAGGATCTATCGCTGATGCTCTTCCTAAAGGGAAAGATGAGAATGGATTTAACTCATATTATCTAAGTTTTCGTAGGGATCTAAATTGCTTTGCGATTTTTTGATATCTATGGACCCTTTGCTCTTCACAGTGCTGTTTTCAAGGTTGGCCAGTTTGTTCTCTAGAGTGATTTTTTCTGCTCTCAGCCTGGTGGCGATTCCTTCATACTCCTCTATTTTCTCCTTAACGTAGTCTTTGAGTGTGGCATTCTCCTCCTCCAGCATTCTGATTTCCATCTTCATCTTTTTGGCCTGGTCAGTATGTGTCTTGCTGTACTGGAACTTCCTCAGCTGGCTGTTCTCTCCCTGATCTTCTGGCTACAGCTTCACCTGGATTTATTCGGACTGCATAGCGCTTTTCTTTTTCCTTTAGAGTTAGTTGATCTGCTCCTTGAAGATTTGGTTGAGCTTTTATTTGGCATGTGCTATTTTTTGACTGTTTTCCTCTTCGATGAGCTATTTCAGTTTGGCGTAGGTTTAGGTTTCCTTGATTTGGTACTGGTTCTGCCCACTCTGCAGCAGGTTCAAAAAGTTGTTGATATGTTCCCCTCTTTTGAACAGCAAGGAGGCCGTTTCAGCCAAAATGGCCTCACTTTGAGATGACTCAATCTCCTACAGCTTCTCACGTCTTTTGATTATTTTCTAAATCATCACATTCTTACCTCAAGACTTTCTTAGTTCTCTTTGAATACACTTTTCGACTACCTTTCCATATTTTTGATTTAGAGGGTCAGTTCTTTGAAAATGTGGGAGGCCTTCTCTCGAGAACGCAGGGTCTCGCGCTATTGCCTACTCGCTTCTCCCTTAGATTCTCCATTTGGAGAGACCATTGTATACCTTTGTAGGGCCCTTCTTTCTTTTTCTGGCTTTTATTGGGAGCTCTTGGAAATGAGGCAGGATGCCAGATACTTTACCACGGACATCAGCTGATAGAAAATCTTTAGTATGCACACTCCAAATTCAGGGATTTCCACAAATTAGCAGGAATCGTTTATCTCTTTATTGACAGTTTGTTACATAGGATGAGAACTTCGTAGCCACTGAGGAGTGACTGGACACGTTTGAGCATACCATTGGAGTCGAGTCCTAGCTCCTCACTGAATTCCTAGTGGAAGGTGCGTTATAGTTTGCGGATGGTTTAGGATGCGCTGAAGGCAAAGCATTTGAAGTAGTCAAAGAAGGCGCCCTATTTGATATTCTGGGCTCTTTGGTTATTATACATGAATTCTATATTTAATTCATAGAAAATAACTAACATTATACACAATGGCCTCCTTTACTTCCACTTACTACCCCGCCAAGTGTCCCAACCACGCCAGAACTGCAGCCAGGTATGCGATCTTTGATGTAGTTGGGCCGATGTCGAGTAACGCAACTATTTGGCATCGCTTAACTATCAGTTAGTGGTACATTTGGAGGCAATTTAGAACGAAATAAACGATACTTTGGGCTAAAAACACTTTTATCAGACCAAGCTCACCCATTAGTTCAGGAATCACCACGATTAGCTGCAGTAGGCATTCCGCATCATCTCATAAAAAAACGCAGAAATCATCGCTTTGCAGGAACAGCTAGACCTCTCCCACAAGGATCTCAGGGCGGCCGCTGATGACTATATTACCCTCAAAAGAAATGCAGAAGCTGAGAAAGAATCGATGGCTGCTGAGATGGCCAACAATAAGGTCGTTTTTTAGGAGAAGTTGCGCAAAATGTAAGAGGAGTTCTAACAAAAATGTGAACTGCGCATCAAGAAGAGAGTGCAGTAGGTCTAAAATGAATGTGAGGATAGGATAAAGATGTTCACGGGGCAAATTTAGCTGCTGACAGAGAACTCCAAGAGACTGGCTCATGAGCTGTCGATGCTCCAGGAGGACTACAGGCAGATGCTGTTGAAGAACGACACCATCATTCAGGAGAGCATACATCGAGAGCTGAGGAAGAGGGATTTCTAGGCACAGAACAACTATCTCAGGGACGTCGCGCAGTACGAGACCATCAAAACCGAGAGGAACCAACTCAAGGAGCAACTCAACTAGCAGATCGCCTCCAAGAAAGAACTCTAGAATGAGAGGATCAAACTCATGGCTTCAGCCGAGGTTTATATCCAGAGGATCAAGGATCTGGAGGAGGTACTTTAGGGCAGTAAGGAGAGGTAGAAGAACACACTTTTCGAGAAGTACCCGGAAAGCTGTGAGGCTGAGACTAACACTGACAAGCAATTCGTACCAATCGCCATGCCTATTGACCTGAATCTAATGAGTGAGGTTGTGAGCTTGAGGTAGTTCTTGATATAGAAGCTAGTGTTCCGGTTCCTTTAGTTCTACGAGAAGGCAGGAGGGGCTGAGAAGAAGACTTCCAAATCCCTGCTAACTTTCAACAACCACCTGAACGAACTCAAGAAGGACTGCAGCGATTTGAGGATAATTCTGTTCCTCCACGGCAACCTCGAGAAGATTGTCAAGATGTACTGCCCTTCGCTCAACAACTACTCCAAAGAGTTTCTGACCGTCAAGGATGAGTTTCTGCGCAAGAGCCTCATAGAGTGCGAGGCCATCACCAATGTACCTTTCTGGTTATCTAGAACTCGCAGAAACTGTTCAGGATGCTGGATACGCTTTTCCGCATCAAGAATCCGCTGAACCACCTGAAGGCTGAGCTGAGTGTAGGGGAGTTGAAGCTTCTGGAGATGAAGCTGATGATATGTTTGAAGAAAAATTTTTGTTGACCGCCTGGTCGCACCTGTGCCATATAACCACCATTTCCTTCTAACTGTCTAGTCATATTTGCCACTCCAGTCATAATTGAATCCTCATTCTAGCTGATTACTGAATGCTGCATTCATAATTAATGCAACCATTATTGGCTAGTGATAGTTACTTCAGCCATAATAGTTTTGTCGTATAATCGGTGAGAATGTAGCGTCAAATCTAAAAGTTCCCATACAAGAAGAGTCTCTATCTGCAGTGGTACGAGGCTGCCATCGCCAACCTCATCCTCTTCAAGCGTACCCCCTCCTAACCCAGACCTCAAGGAGAAATTCGCCAATCACGTCTACTTCCTCATCTCCGACCAGGGCATCCTCCTCAAGGCCACCTCTGCCAACTTCCTCAGAAACGCAGAGGAGGAGATAGACAGGTTCTTCAACGCCAGGATTGAGCAGCTGGAGATCAGCTGTTCTTCCGACTTCTACGAAAACATACTGATGGACATCAAGGAGCAGACCTAGAGGCTTAAAGATACGCGTGATTGCCCCTACATCAACTTGGTCTACTCTGAGAAGCTCAAGAACAGCTGCCTTGCCCTCAAAAAGTTCGGCTATGCCAAGCCCTATGAGAACTGGGAGATCTGCGAGCGGGAGAGAAAGGGGTTTTGCTACCTGATAGTGCGGCCTGAGCACAGATGGAAGGAAATAGCCAACAACGTGCTGGCCCTGGTGAAGAAGCGCGAGTCAACTTCTCAGAGGGTCGAGAACAAGAACAACTGGACCCTAGAGATGAACCATGAACGCTTCATTTGGTTGTACCTGAACCCTTCTTTTGAACGACTCAAGCCAAAGCTGGAGGTGAAATAGAAGAAGGGAGAGAATGTGGTGCAGGTGATTTTCCAGGAGGACGGGTCAGACTTCATTGACTTCGACAAGACCATCAATGACCTCCAGCATCGCTACTGTCTGGAAAGACCAGCCATCAACGACAACTAACTGGAAAAGATCCTCATCCTCTCCTCCCTCTAGCTGGAAAAGATCACTGAGTTTATTTACCATGAGTTCGGACTGCCCAACCTCGTCAGGGAGATTCGTTGCAGAGGGCCCAAGTTCTTGGTGATTGGCCAATCTGACGAAATTGACCTTCTGTTGGTCCCAGACCTCAAGATCTCACTCCAGGAAAAACTGAGAGTGCACTTGCGAGAGGACATCTAGCGCATCAAGGACGAATCAGCAGTGGGCAACCTGATAAGGCTGGGAAAGAGGCACGACCTGGTCTTATACAAAGGGTTGAACTACGTGATGGTGAAGTACTAAGTGCCACTGAAAAACAACGTCTAGACCTTCCTGAAGCACAGGCTGCCCTCCCTGCCCCGCTACTTCTACGGGATCGAGAGCAGCAGGGAACTGTACCTGCTCAGAAAGTACACTGAGAACAAGTTCAGGAACGCCATCGAGGGCGCAACCCTCAACCACCAGATCTTCCTCATCAACAGCCTCATCCAGATCATCAAAGATCTGCACAGGAGGGAGATCTTTGTGGGCAGTAACTTCAATGACAACATCTTCGTTGAGGGATTGAGGGTTGTGATTGAGCCCGGGGAAACTGGCAGCAAGGAGGAGGATAAGTCCAAAACCATACTGCTGGTCAGGGAGTGGGTCAAGGGACTCAAGAATGGAGACCTCAAAGCCACCCTGGAGAAACTCAACGATCCCAATGAGATGACACCTTTGCTGGAAGAGATGCTAAGTGACAGTTACATTTGAGTGGCTACTTCATCACCATGATTCATTACGTTTATTGTAAAGGAATGTGCTTCTGTTTGGATTGGCAGCAAAGTTGTAAAGATAAAGAAACGGTAGCAAAGGGGAAGTGCGGCTGATGTATTTCATTCTGCATAGGCAAGAATGTTCTTTATTGTGAAGTAGTTTAATAGACTGCAGTCACAATGTGAACCAAGTTCTTGAGATGCCAAATACTTCGGTAATCTTTTATCATCTTAATCTTCTTTCATTTAGATTCAAATACATATTAAATAAATTTATATCAATATTTTTTATTTTCGACTAACCCTCACTCATGGGGCCACTTTTTATGACCTCTACGCTTGATTTAAATAATCAACTGTTTCTTCATACTTGGCCAACAGCTTTAATGAGAGCAGAGATATTTTTAGGGTGAGTCAATTTTGAAAAAAAGGTATTAGAAAATAGAATAAAGGCACTGGACGCTGTTTGTGTTTTTAAACGGCGATAATAAAATAATAGATGAGTTTACGATAGGTGCAGAAACCAGGATAGTCTTCAACTGGGAGGAAAGCCGCAATCCGCTAGGTACTCAATAGCTGAATTAGGAAAGACTCCCGTCGGGTATCCCTTTCCCGCGCCCCACTCGCGACGTCTCAGCCTCCAACAAGAGTCATTCGATTGTCCATGAGGAATACTTTAGTGCCAATTCTTAGCGCAAGATACTGGACCGAGAAGCAGAGGAACATGAGTACGAAAAGCAAGCCAATATTGTCTACACTAGGCAGTTTAAAATGCTGGCCAAACTCCTTGGAAAATAAACCATGGATTTCGATGAAATCAAAGAAAAAGTCGAAATATTGCTGCAGAAGGAGAAGGCTGAGGGTTTCGAGCAAGAACTCAAGCTCAAGATCAACGCCTTGTAAAGATAGTTGGCCAAAAGAGACAGTCAGAAATCATCTCAGTTCGTTAACAGCCACAACTAGTACACAAAAGCCATGGAGATGCAGCTGGACCGAAAAAGCAAACTGATAAACGAGCTTAGTGACTCCATAAAGCGCTAGGACTTTTAATCGGCATACCGAGGGTTGTAGAAAGAGGTGAGTGAGAAATAAAAAACGTTGCGAAGTATCTAAGACCAGCTGCAGGAGGTGAAGGTGAAGTCAAACAGCCAGATAACAGTGCTCTAGGAGGAGATAATAAAGAGGAACCAAACCATCCAAAAGTTGACCTTTGACCTGGACAGCCTCAAGAGAAAGCAGCAGGGCAACTCTGAGGAGACTTAGAGGTTGAGGAAGAGGGAGAAAGATTTGATGGTCAGTTTGGAGACTGAGACTAGAGTTAACTACCAAGGCATAAGCTACAGTCTTAGTTCCTTGCTGTTTCAGCTACAGAGCAGGGACAAGGAACTGCACCAGAGCTTAGAAATCAACAAACAGTATGAGGAAGAACTAAACAAAGCACACTAAGCACTGAAAAACTTTGAACTGTAAACCCAGCACTTGAAAAGCTCCATATACTAAAGGGAAGTGGATATAAATGCATACAAAGACTTGACAGAAAAGCTTAATTATGAGCTGCAGCAGTATCGAGAGGAAAACTCAGCACTCTACGAAGAAAAGTCAATGCTAGAAAAGAAGATAGAGAACAATAGTTCCATTATTTAGCAGCTTCAAGGAGAGGAAAAGTTCAGGGTAAACGAATGGCAAACTCTTCAAAGGCAAAGCTAGGAGTTCCTGCAGGAGAACTAGCACTTAAAGGCTCAGAATCATGAACTTGAGCAAAGATACCACTAGGTTATTCAGGAGTTTCAAAGGTTAGATTTGATACTAAAAGCAGAAAAAGATAGCCACTCCTCTACAATGCTCAATTTCTAGACAATTAAAGATAAAATGCTTTAAGAAAATTAAGCCAGACATAGATTGGAGACACTTTTAGGTTAAAAATAATAAGGTTTGGAGAAACTCATAGCTAGCTATGAGCTGAATGTAAGGCAAAGTGAACAAAATGAAAGTTATTTGAAAGATTAGTTAACAAAGTTGGACTAAAAACTGCAAATCTACGAAAATACTATTCAAAAAATGAAAAGTCAAGTTGCTGCGAAAGAGTAAGAGGTCTAATTGGAGAGGACTGAAAGAATGAAATTGTAAGAAATGAATAGAAACCTATACTTTGAATCAAATGATTTGAAACAGACGATAAAAGATCAATAAGAGGAGATAGTCAGAAATCAAAATGTTCTCTTGATAATGAAGGAATATGAAAAAAAGATAAAAACTGTGGAGAATTAAAAGGAGGAACAGAAAATGAGCTAGGAGAACATTAAAAAGATATTAGAAAAAGAAATGGAAGAATGGAATAACAAATTAATCAAATATGAAGCCAAAATAGTGTAAATCACTATCAAAGAAGAAACAATTAAAGGATTAGAGAATTAGCACCAAATCAAGGATAGAGAACTTGCGACAAAAGATGAAAAGATCAATGTTTTGGAGCATGAATACAAACAAATTTTGATAGAAATAGGCACAAAAGATGAAAAGATCAATGTTTTGGAGCACTAATACCAACAA
>Ga0316217_10001503_pt1 | contig 30124 bp, 26 predicted proteins | sample 1anoAmetaG_FD_203633 | JGI IMG/M metagenome (GOLD analysis project Ga0316217, IMG submission 203633) | Freshwater microbial communities from Trout Bog Lake, Wisconsin, USA - 1anoA | ecosystem: Environmental > Aquatic > Freshwater > Lake > Hypolimnion/Profundal zone | place: USA: Wisconsin... | reverse complement strand
GGAAACCCATCCGCTCCACCAGCCTCTTTCCTTACGAGCTGTGCATCTCACCCAAAGCAGGCCGGCCACATTCGCGATCGTTGCCATACAGCCCCCGCGCATCCTGCTCATTGCCGCGGCAAACTGCCCCGTGCCCCATCCTTGCGGCTTCTTTCTACCGCAAGGGTGGGAAACCCATACGCTCCACCAGCCTCTTTCCTTACGAGCTGTGCATCTCATCCAAAGCAGGCCGGCCACAACCGCGATCGTTGCCATACAGCCCCCCGCACATCCTGCTCATGCGCCACGGAATAGCGGAATCTCGCTGTCTCCGGCGACTCGCCTGGCGCGGTTGACGCACGAGCTCTTTCAGAAAGGAGGGTTGACAACCATCCCGATCTCCTTTACGTTGGTTAAACGAGAAGGCGTTCCCAATGCAGACTCTTTTTATCCAAATCGCGTGTTGTTGTTGCCGCTAGCGCCCGCTGGCCTGTCCGCGATTTTTTCTCGTTCCCCCCAATCGAACCGATCGATCCTGCGAGTCTTGAATGCCCCTGTCTCTGCTGACTTCCGCGCAACTGTTTGAGGACTCCGGCCGCTTGATGAGCACGCCGGAAGCAACGCGATGTTTCGCCTGTCGATGTCGCGCGCGCGTCCTCCGCGGTCAGATCCTTTCGCGGTAAGCAAGACAAAGAAGCAACCACAATGCCCATCCGGCGCGGCGCTCCTCAGGAGCCGCAAGCGCGGATCGCGTGCATCCAGGAGGTCGTCGTGCTTCGCAGATTGACAGGAGCAATTCTCGCACTCGGCGTGGTCTTTTCGATCGCTGCCGCACAGGCCGAAACCACCCCGGCAAATACCGGAACGGCAGACTCGACGCCGGTATCCGCCATTGAAATCCGATCCATTTTGGATCAAGTGCAGACGCTCATCCGCGCGCAGGCACAACAGTTGCAGAGCCAGCGCCAGCAGATCGAGCGCCAGCAATCGGCGATTGACGAACTGCGGCGCGAAGTTACCGACTCGCAGCCAGGACGAGTTTCGGCCGCCGAACAGGAGCAAACCGCAGCCTCGATGGCAGCGCAGTTGAACGCGCAAGCCCGAGCGCTGCGCGTGTCGGCGACGCTCGCATCGGAGCGCGCTCCCGATCCGCCGGCGTCCTATGCAAGAACGCCGCAGACACCAACCGCCAAATCGTCGGATTCGCCGCTGTCCATTCACTTTGGCAACGCCGCCCTCACTCCCGGCGGCTGGGTAGACTTCACCGCATATTACCGTTCGACCGCTGTGGGCAGCGGACTCGGCACATCCTTCGCCTCAATTCCCTTCAACAACTCGGTGGCGGGTGGCCTGAGCGAAACCCACTTCACGGCCCAAAGCTCGCGCATCACCTTGCGCGCCGACGAGGGCTTCGGTGCAACCAGGGTCTTCGGTTACGCCGAAGCCGACTTCAACGGCTATCTCCCGTCCAACGCCTACGTCAGCACCAACTCCGACACGCTTCGCCTGCGCGTCTATTTCACCGATCTCTCGCGCAAGCGCTGGGAACTGCTGGGCGGCCAAAGCTGGTCGCTGCTCACCCCCAACCGCGTCGGCGTCTCTCCGTTTCTCTCGGAGATCTACAACACCATGCACTTGGACACCAACTACCAGGTGGGCCTGACGTATGCGCGCCAGGCGCAACTGCGCGCCGTCTATCACCTGACTCGCAACGTCGCCCTGGGCCTCTCCGCGGAGAATCCCGAACAATTCAGCGGCGGCGCAGCCACATTCCCCGCCTTGTTCGCCAACACCGAGACCGACGTAAACTCCAGCACCGGCGTCGGCGGCGGAACAGCCACGCCGAACCTGCATCCCGACGTTGTCGCCAAGTTCTCGGCCGATGCCGGATGGGGCGCACGCAAGTGGCACTTTGAAACCGCCGGCCTGTTGACCTCCGTTGCCATTCTTACTCCGGCCTCGGTCACCAAAGCCGCCAGTTTCAAAGACGTTCGCGAGGGCGGCGGCGTCTCCGGCGTAGCCAACCTCGAAGTGGTGAAGAACCTGCACCTCGTTCTCACCGGCTTTTGGAGCGACGGCGGCGGGCGCTATCTAGGCGGTCTCGGACCTGGCTTTGTTGTCTCGCAAAACGGATCCAAGACCGCACCGTTTGCCGCGCAACTGGTTCACTCCGGCTCGGGAATCGCGGCGGCGGAGTGGCAGGCAAGCAGGTCTACCGTTCTCTCTGCGACTTACAGCGGCGCTTACTTCCAGCGCGTCTTCTCCACCGATCCCAGCACCGGAACGCTGGTCGGATACGGCTTCAAGGGAAGCGCCAACAACAACAATCGCGCACTCCAGGAAGGAACCATCGCCACGCAGACCACGCTGTGGAAGCAGGCCGGCTATGGTTCCGTTCAAGTGCTCACGCAAAGCTCTTACATCGCCCGAGCCCCATGGTACGTGGCTCCCGGGACGCCGAAAGACGCGCATGTTTTTGCGGGCTATGCGAACCTGCGCTATGTACTTCCATGATTCAACACGCGCCGGTGGCGAAGCGGCTAACGCGCAGGTCTGCAAAACCTGTATCCGCGGGTTCAAATCCCGCCCGGCGCTCCACTCTCTCTCAAACGAGGAAGCGGTTTCATGAGCCACGAAATCGACCGACGGCGCATCTTCGCCGCAATGTATCCAGGATTCGACACGGCTTCACGCTTTCCAACACGGTTCTTCCTATTGCCTGCCCGCACTCTCGACAGGTGCACCAAATAGTCTCCGATTCCCCGCGAGCAATTCATCGGTAGACAAATCCCTCGCTGAAAAGCTCTTGCGCGATCTCGCGGCATTGGCCTTCAGCGCTCCACTCACTGAAAGAGGTCATGCCATGCCGGTCGCCGATTCCCTGTCTTCCTCATCGCCGCCAACCAGCGCTTCCACCACGCCCCGCCTCAGCCATCTGCGGCTGCTCGAAGCCGAAAGCATCCACATCCTGCGCGAAGTGGCCTCCGAATTCGAACGGCCCGTCATGCTCTATTCGATTGGCAAAGATTCGTCGGTGATGCTGCGCCTGGCGCAGAAGGCCTTCTATCCCGCGCCCATTCCATTTCCCTTGCTGCACGTGGACACCGGATTCAAGTTCGCCGAGATGATCGCTTTTCGCGATGCCATGGCCCGCTCGGTCGGCGCGGAGCTTCTCGTGTGGCGCAATGAGCCCGCCATTGCCGCTGGAACCAACCCCATTGCGCTCGATACCAGGCGCTGCTGCGGGCTTCTGAAGACCCAGGCTTTGCTCGACGCGCTCAAGCACCATAACTTCGATGCCGCTTTCGGCGGCGCGCGCCGCGACGAAGAAAAGTCGCGCGCCAAGGAGCGCATCTATTCCTTCCGCGACAGCGCCGGACAATGGGACCCCAAGAACCAGCGCCCTGAGCTGTGGAATCTCTACAACGCGCGCATCCATCCCGGCGAGAGCATCCGCGTCTTTCCCCTCTCCAACTGGACGGAGATGGATGTTTGGCAGTACATCCACGAAGAGAACATTCCCGTGGTCGATCTCTATTTTGCCAAGGAGCGTCCCATGTTCGTGCGCGGCGACGCGCTGTTGCCGATCGAGCAAAGCTTTGTCGCCCGGCTCGGCGAAAAGCCGCAAATGATCAAGTCCCGTCTGCGTTCGCTGGGATGCAGCCCATGCACCGGCGCTATTCGTTCGGATGCCGAAACAATCCCCGCCATCATCGCGGAGTTGCTTTCCTTCCGCTCTTCCGAACGCGCCAACCGCGTCATCGATCACGATCGAGAGGGCTCCATGGAGATCAAGAAACGGGAGGGATACTTCTAAATGGCGACACTCATCGCACCCCCATTCTCGGTCGGAGAGTATCTGGCCGAAGAGCGCGAAAAGGACCTACTGCGCTTCTCCACGGCAGGCAGCGTCGACGACGGCAAATCGACGCTCATCGGCCGCTTGCTCTACGACACCCAGTCCGTCTACGAAGATCAGGTGCGCTCCATTGAAGGCAAGGGCACCACGGCTCCGGGGCAGATCGATTTCGCCTTGCTCACCGACGGCTTGCGCGCGGAGCGCGAACAAGGCATCACCATCGATGTTGCCTACCGCTACTTCTCCACGCCGCGCCGCAAATTCATCATCGCCGACACGCCGGGGCACGAACAGTACACGCGCAACATGGCCACCGGCGCATCCACTGCCGATGCGGCTGTGGTGCTGATCGACGCCAGCAAAGGCGTGCTCGTTCAATCGCGCCGACATGCCTACATTGCCTCGCTCCTGCGCGTACGGCACGTCATCGTTGCCGTCAACAAGATGGACTTGATCGGCTACAACCAGGCCTCCTTCCGCGCCATCGAGCAGGACTTCGCTTCAGTCCTCAATCGAATTGCCGACGATACGGGCAACCCCGTCGAGGCGAGCTTCGTTCCTGTCAGCGCACTCGCTGGGGACAACATCGTCCATCGCTCGGCCGCGATGAGTTGGTATACCGGACCGTCTCTTCTCGAGCTTCTGGAGTCGCTGCCCGCGGCGCTGGAAACCCGCACGGCGCCCTTCCGTTTTCCAGTCCAGCGGGTCTTTCGTCCCGATCGCACCTTCCGCGGATTTGCAGGCCAGGTCTCTTCCGGAACTGTGCGCCCTGGCGACGCGATCACCGTGCTGCCTTCCGGCCGTAGCGCAAAGATCGCACGCATCGTCACCTTCGACGGCGACCTCGACGAGGCCGTTGCGCCGCAATCGGTCACACTCGTTCTCGATCGCGAACTCGATATTAGCCGCGGCGATCTGATCGTTTCCTCGCACGCTCAAGCGTCCGTGGCGAATCGCATTCAGGCCGCGCTGGTTTGGATGGATTCGCGCCCGCTCCAGCGCAATCGCCGGTATCTGCTCAAACACACCAGCCAGACTGTGCCGGCCTTCGTCTCCGCAATCGAACATCGCACCAACATCGCCACGCTGGCGCATGAAGCCGCGGACTCGCTTGAGATGAACGCTCTCGGCGCAGTCAAGATCGATCTGTTGCGTCCCATTGCTCTCGACACTTACGGAGACAATCGCTCCACCGGCGCATTCATCCTCATCGATCCCGAGACCAACGGCACCGTCGCGGCCGGCATGATTACCGCTGCATCCGTCGTTGCGGCCGCGGGCGATCGTCTCGAGGACGACGCGTGGGGCCCGGTAACCGCCGGAGAAAGAGAAGCGCGCTGGGGCCATCGCGGCGGCGTACTCGAGCTCACCGGCCCTATCGAACTGATCGATTCCATCGAGCGTTCTCTGTTCTCGGTCGGTGTCGTATCCAATCGCATCGAAGCCAACGACGAGGCCTTCCTCCTGCATCCCAACCTGCTTGAAATCGTTGCGCGATTGCAAGTGCAATCCGGTTTGCTTGCCTTGGTTGCGCGCGCAAATGAGGGCGCCTCGCTCACCGCGAGCGCGGAAGGCAACCAAATCCATATCGAGACAAGCGATCCAATCCAGGCAGTCTCCGCTGTGCATTCGCTACTGCACTCCGCGAGCTTCTTCATCCCTTCGGAAAAGGCAGGCCTCTAATGAGCGTTACCGAAATCCATGCGCAGGTAAGCGCCAAGCTGAACGAGGTGCGCGCGCAACTGGGGCGCGCACTCTCCGGCAAACAGGATGTCTGCCTCACGTGCAGCTTTCAGGCCGAGGATGTGTTGCTCGTCAAACTGGCCGTCGAATTCGATGCCCGGATTCCCATCCTCTTTCTCGACACCGGCTATCACTTTGCCGAGACATATGCCTATCGCGATCGCATTGCGGGCGAGTGGCAATTGAACCTCGTCAATCTGCTGCCTTCACAAACTGTCGCTCAACAGGAGGCCGAGCACGGACTCCTCTATCGCTCCGCGCCGGACGAGTGTTGCAAACTGCGAAAGGTCGAGCCGCTATTCAAGGCCGTTGGCGGCTATCGCGTCTGGATTACCGGCTTGCGGCGGGAACAGGCGAAGAGTCGAACCACTCTTGAAGAGTCGGCGCTGTTCACGCTGCCCGGAGGCAAGCAGGTGCTGAAGCTTGCGCCTCTGGCTGATTGGACGACGCGCGATGTGTGGTATGCCTGCGAGTCCCTTGCCATTCCTCTGCTGCCACTCTATGCGCGCGGGTACTCCTCCATTGGATGCGAGCCTTGCACAACGCTCCCTCTCGATCCGAACGATCCCCGCTCCGGCCGCTGGGCAGGCCGCAAGGTCGAGTGCGGCATTCACATTCAACCGGCGCCATCGCAATAGGCAGCGCTCGCCCAAAGCTGAGGAGACCCGATGCAATATCTCATTGGATTCGTTATCGCGCTGTTCATTGCGCTCACTGGAGTTGGAGCAGGCACCGTCACCGTGCCGGTGTTGGTCTTGTTTCTCGGAGTGCCCGCGCCGATTGCAGTCGGCATCGGCTTGATGTTCGCTACCGCTGTCAAGCTGATTCTCGTGCCAACGCAAATCCTGCGCCGCAACGTTGCCTGGAGGACGCTTGGCTTCATGCTTCTGGGCGGTGCTCCCGGCGTGATCGTCGGATCGCTTTTCCTGAAACAGTTGGTCGGCGCAGGATCGCAAAACCTGCTCAACGCCCTTCTCGGACTAATTCTAGTGAGCACGGCGGCTTGGCAGATTCAGTTCTCCTTCCGTCCCATGAAAAAGAAACCGGGCGCTCGCGATCGCAGCTTCCTGCTTGCAGGCTTGATGCTTCCCGTGGGAGCCGAAGTCGGCTTTTCCTCCGCGGGCGCCGGGGCGCTGGGATCGGCGGCGTTGCTCAGCCTCACTGCTTTGGCGCCCGCGCAAGTGGTCGGCACCGACATCGCTTTTGGATTTGTGGTCTCGCTCATCGGCAGCGGCGCGCATTGGTTCTCGAACGTCTCCAACCCCGAACTGCTGACGCACTTGATTGAAGGCGGCGTTGTCGGAGCCATTACCGGAACCCTCTTGAGCACCCGCGTTCCGCGTCGTCAATTGCGGTTCGCGCTATGGGTTTGGCTGCTCGTCCTCGGAGGCCAACTGCTCTTCAACAGCTATGAAGGGCGGGCAACCCCGCAAAAGCAAACCGTCAGCCAGTCTCGGCCATTCCATCAAAGCTAGGGAACCTCCGAATAAGTCGATGTTTTGAAAGGGCACGGCTTTGGTCGTGCCGTAAGTAGTACACAATCGACGCTCTGCTAGAAAGCCGCGCCCTCCGATTTCATGCAATTGCCGAGCCCTTGCCGACCCAAGGGAGCAATCGCATCTTCCCCAGCCGAACTGGAGCGTATGTGGATTGGGCAAGGACGAGATGAGTCGGGTGGGGCCGCAAGATCGGCAATTTTGGCGCGGTTCAAGACGCTCAGCATGGCTGCCTGAGCCTCCACCCACACCGGGTGGGCCGTGCAGTGCGCTTCCCGGCCGCAGTGCTTGCCATCCAGCAGGCAGAGATTGATGTTGATGCGCCCATCGATGGCCTCGACCACCTCACGCACCGTCGCTTCGCGGCCGCGAGGAAGTGCCTCGAACCCTCCAAGTTGGCCTCGTCGCGAAGTGATCAACTCCGCGCGCGTCAAGGCTTGCAGAACCTTCGACAGAAAGCTTGCCGGAGTCCCCGTTGCCTTGGCCAACTCGGGAAGCAATGTGCGTTGATTCTCCGGCAGCGATGCGAGGTGGATCATCACCCGCACGGCGTAATCCGCCCCTCGTGTCAGTTGCATCGATGAAGCGAGGTTTGTCATGGTCGGCGCTCTCTTCCTCCCTGCCGGGTGAGACGCATCGAGTTAGCCACCACCGAGGTGCTGGAGAGTAACATGGCGGCGGCCGCAAAGATCGGTGTGAACACTCCGCTAAGTGCCAGACTGATGCCCGCGATGTTGTAGAAGAATGCCCAAAAGAGATTTTGCCTCACCACGCGTGTGGTCATCGCACCCAGGCGAAAGGCGTCTTCCACTTTCGACAGGGAGCCGCCGACGAGAACCACCGGCGCTGCGCCCATCGCAATGTCCGCGCCGGTGCCCAGGGCGATGCCGAGGCTAGCCTGCGCCAGTGCGGGCGCATCGTTGGCCCCGTCGCCGATCAGCGCCACCCTCTTTCCGGCCTTCTGAAGCTGTTCCACGATGAGCGCCTTGGCGGCCGGCGCGGCCTCGCCTGTGAAGTCGTCTACTCCGATCTGTTGCGCTACAAACGCGGTGGTTGGCCAGGCATCCCCGGAGACTAGCTTCACGCCGATGCCCCGCGCGCGCAGCGCCTGAACCATCTGCACAGCGCCCGGCTTGACTTCGTCGCCAAAGGCGAGCACGCCGCGCACTGCTCCATCCCAGCCGAAATAGGCCGTTGTCCGTCCCGCCTGCTGCCATGGCTTGGCAAGATCGTCGGCCTCGGCAAGATTCTCTGCCGGCGCCGCCAGCATCAGTTGCCGGCTGCCGATATGAATTCGTCGGTCGCCGGCCAGCCCGCTAATTCCCTGCCCTTTGTGAATCTCGACCGACGCCGCATCGGATGCGGAGATGCCGGCATCGCGCGCAAACTGAACAACCGCTCTGCCCAGCAGATGCTCGGACCATGCTTCAATCCCCGCCAGAACTGGAAGCACCTCAACGAAAAATCGTTCCTTCTCGCTTGTCCTCGATTCGGTGCTGGATGGATCGCTTGCGCTCGCGGCTCTCCCTCCATCGAGCAATGCAAACTCCAGCAAACGGAAATCGCCGCGCGTCACTGTGCCCGTCTTGTCCAGGACCACAACGTCGATCTTCCCCATCGTCTCGAGCACTGAGCTCTCTCGAATCAGCAGACCGTTCTTCGAGGCGGAACCAACAGCCGCGGTAATCGCCAGCGGAGTGGCCAGACCCAGCGCACATGGGCAGGCGATCACCAGAATCGTCGTGGCCCGCATCATGGCGGCCGCAACCCCGGCATGGAGTCCAAGCAACAACGCAAAATTCGCCAAAGCTAGCAGGACAACCGCAGGCACAAAGATGCGGGCCACGCGATCCGCTGTGCGTTCAATGGGCGCGCGGGTTGCCAAAGCGCGTTCCACCAAGCGTACGATCTGCGCCAGCGCGCTGTCGTTCGAACTGCGGGTGGCGCGCACCTGAATGACGCCCCCCGCATTCAGGCTGCCCGAGACAACCGTGCTTCCAGGGCGCTTGGCCACCGGTGCCGCTTCTCCGCTCAACAGCGATTCGTCGGCGTCGGTTTCTCCCTCGACAACGACACCGTCCGCCGGAATACGTTCGCCCGCCTTGACCATGAAGAGTTGGCCCGGTTCTAGCGCCTCGACGGAAACAAAGCGCTCGCCCGCCGCGCTCAGCAGGCGCACCTTCTTGGGCATGAGGCGATAGAGCATGGCGATGGAGCCGGCAGCGCGGTCCTTGGCGGCGCGCTCGATCAGCTTGCCTGTCAACACCAGCGTGACGATGGCGGCAGCGGTGTCGAAGTAAACATGCGTCTGGCTGCGCATCGCCTGTGCGGCGCTCAGAAAGTAGGCCGCGAGAATCCCCAATGCGAGCAGCGTCTCCATGCGGATCTGTCCGTTTCTGAGCCCGAATGCCGCCGTGCGCAAGATAGGCCAGGCGCAATAGAACACCAACGGCGTGGCCAGCAGGAGCAGGACGATGGGCAACACCTGGCTGGCGCTCGGCGCGATCTTCTCAAAGTAGCCAACATACAGGATGGTGCTGAACCCCATGATGTTCGCCCACAAAAATCCAGCCACTCCAAGGCGCAACAGCAAATCGCGCGCTTCCGATTTTGCGGCTGTGTTCTCGGCGTCGAACTCGGCGGCTTTGTATCCCAGCTTCTCGATGCGTGCGGGAATGCTCTCCGGGGGCAAGTATTGCGGGCAGAACTTCACCTTGGCCAAATCGGAGGCAAAGAACACATCCGCCGAGACAACGCCGGGAAGGCCGCGCAGCGCATGTTCGATCAGCCACGCACACGCCGTGCACCACATCCCGTTGACCTGCAACAGAATCTCTTGCGTGGGAGCATTGGGATCGATGACCGTTGCGCGTTCGGGTTCTGTCTCGGGCTTGGAGATCAGACCCAACTCGAGGCTGCGGCGAAAGACTTCGGTCTCGCGAATCTTCTGGCCGCTGGCCAGCACTCCGCTCTCCACGAGAATCGCGTAAACGTTGGCGCAGCCCATGCAGCAGAAAGGCAGATTGCGGCCGTCGTGATTGCGCAGCAACGGAATGCGCCCGCAAGGCAATTCGCAAAGCGAGCATGCCGCGCCTTCCGCCATGATCAGCGGGCTCCTGTCGAGGCGGGCTCGGCTTGTTTGTCCAGACGCTTGCCCTGCTGATCCAGCATCACCGGATTGGCTCGCTTGGTGGCCACGTAGACGAAGATCAATATCCCGCAAAATACCACCGTCACGACCACAAGCAAGATAGTAAGCGGTGCTGGAGGACGGCTCTTGGGAAGAGAATCCGCCGTGCTGTTGTTCGCGTCCATCGTTGCTCCTTGCATTTCAAATTGTCCGAGCCAGCGGCCGAATGGCGGCGGCCTCTCAATAGACTATCGTTTGTCCGCGGGCTCCGGCGATGGGGTGGATTCCATAGGCGCGATGAAGGTCTCATCGAACTCTTCGGATTTCTGCTTGGGCGTGACTTGAGTGAGAATGCGCAGGTGGTTGACTCCGGGACCGACCGCGGCGGCAGCGGCGGCAATCTCGAACTCGCGTTGCAGGCTCTCTCCGGGCTTGAGCGTGACTCCGTCGTCCATGCCGACGATGTGCGCGGCATCGAGATCGGCGAGCGAAAGAGTGAGCTTGGCCGCGGTCTTGCCGCGATTCACAGCCACCAGACGGAAGCGATTGTGGATGAGCCCGTCCGCACCCTTTGTGTAAAGTGTGATGCGGTTGGGCATGATGCGCACCAGAAGCGGCTGGCGCAAGCTGATGGCGATCGAAAGTCCCGATGCATAGATCAGCATGAGGAGAAGCACAACGATGCGCTTGCCGTCGCGCAGACCGATGCGCCGATACCAGGCCGTCTCCTTGACCGCGTGCCGGCCGGCGTCCCCCCAGGCATATTGAATCAACGATTCTCTGCCCATGCGCCCAAGGATTCCGGAACAAGCATCGATGCATTCGCCGCAGTGGGTGCATTCAAGCTGATGTGCGGAGTGGCGAATATCGATGCCCATCGGACAGGCGCGCACGCATTTGTCGCAGTGAATGCACTTGCCGGAGTTGTCGTAAAAATGCACCAGCAGCGTGTTGGTGTCGGCAAGCATGTTTTGCAGATAGCCGTAAGGGCAGATGGCGGTGCAGAAACCCTGACGAAGAAAGGCGAAGTCCAGAATCGTGACCAGCGTGACGCTCGCTCCGATGATGCCGCCGGCGGTCTGGATGTCAAGCGAGAGCAGGCGATGAAACAAGTCGGCCGGCTCGACAAAGTAGCAGATGAACACAAAGCTCACAAAAATCGCGGCGGGCAGCAGCACGGCAGAGAACAACACCACTGAAATCGCGCGGCGCGCCAGCGGTCCCATGCTGGAGAATCTGCGATTGACCATGCGCTTGATGCTGGCTTCGAGTGTATTCGCAGCCTCGGAGAAAATCATTTGTGGGCAAAGATAGCCGCAATAGATGCGGCCGTAGAGCATGGCCACCGCGGCGATGGTGAACATGATGAACATCAGCGAGAGGAAAATGATGGAGAATTCGCTGATCCACAGTTCCGCGCCAAAGAAGTAGAACCGCTCGTGCGGAATATCGAAACGAATGATGGTAAACAGCGGCAGGAGAATGAAGCCGATAAAGCAAACCAGTTGAATCGTCTTGCGGACGCGATGAAACCGTGTGCCGGGGAGAACGACTCGCGCGGCAGCGCCGCTGTTCTTATCCAGTGTTGCCATCTCGTTGCGCCTCTATTGAACAGCCATGTGCTGCATGTGACAGTGCATCGCGGGGCCGGCCATGGCGCCTCGCGCAATCAGCAACACGCCCATGGCCAGAACGGTGATGGCAGAAACGGTGGTTCCCCATCGGGCAATCTTGCGCGTCGCCACGGAGGAGCCCAGGCCCACCACAACCAGCGCAACGCTGGTGCCGCCGCCAAAGGCAAGCAGCGTGAGCGCGCCGGCCAGCGGCGTGCCGGTTCCGATTGCCTTCATCAGAGCCGCATAGACCAGGCCGCAGGGCAGAAAGCCCATCAATAGGCCCAGCGCGAACTTGCTTGCGGCCGAGCGCGACGAGAGCAATTTGCCCACCGGGCGAAGGAATCGATTGGGGAGCGCAAACCCGCGCCAGGACTTCAATCCAAAGCCGAGCAGAACAATGCCGGTAAGAACCATGGCGATGCCCGCGACGATGGCCGCGACATTCTCGAACCCAGCCAGGCGGCCGACCATGGTCATCGCGCCGCCGGCCAGCCCGGCAACGGCGCCCAGCAGCATATAGGTGAGCGTGCGTCCCGCGTTGTAAGCAAGATGCAGCCCGAGCAACGAGCGGCGCGCCTCGCCCGTGTTGGCGGCCACGCTGTAAGTCAGTACAATCGGCCCGCACATCTGCACGCAGTGGAGGCTGCTGACGAAGCCGAACACCAGAGCGAGATAGAAATCGGCTACCGTCATGGCCTTTCCCGAGCCGGGCTCTGCTTCAACTTCGGATTGATTCCAGGAACGGTGACGCATTGGCGGCCGAAGTTGAAACGCTGCATGGTGATCGCGTGCGACGGACAACGCGCCGCGCACAGGCCGCAGCGGATGCAGGTGCTCTCGTCCTTCAGCAATACGCCGCCCAGGCTTGCCAACTGCTCCTGGTCGAACGTCTCCAGTTCCGCCGGAGGAACCCCGAGCAGCCCGGCAACATATTCGCGTCCCTCTGTTGTTGTACACAGTTCCGGCAGGCCGGTAAGGCGAATAAGGTTCTCCGGGCAAACATCGACGCATCCGGTGCAAGCCACGCAGATCTCCGTGTGGAAAACCGTGTTGACGTTGCAGCGCAAACAGCGCGCCGCTTGTTCGCGAGCCGCTTCCACGAGATACGGATCTTCAATCACCTGCAACGTGGACGCGCGTTCGGCCGCTGGTGCAACCGGGGGATGATGGCGGCGAAGCTGGTCCCAATCCTCGCGCATGGTGTACGCCGCCGGCTCCCACGACGATTGCACCACCACCTCGGTGCGCGAGCCGCGCAGGAAGTCGTGCATCGAGCGGGCAGCGATCTGCGCGGACTGAATGGCATTGATGAACAGCCGCGGACCGTGCGCAATATCGCCGCACGCAAAGACATCCGGCGCTGTCGTCTGGTAAGTCTCGGGGTCCACCTTGATCAAGCCGCGGTTGGATTCGACACCGTCCGATGGCTGAAGAAATGAGAGATCGGAAGACTGGCCAATGGAGAAGATGACGGTGTCGGCTGCGATGTCTTCGATGTTGCTTTCGTTGAATGTTGGATTGAAGCGGCCGGTCGCGTCGAAGACCGCCGCGCACTCGACAGTCCGCAGACCGGCCACCTTGCCGTCCTTTCCGAGAATCTCGCGCGGGCCGCGCGAGTTGTGCAGAACGAGCCCTTCTTCCGCGCCCTCGGTAACTTCGATCTCGTCGGCGGGCATCTGCTCGCGGTTCTCCAAACACACCACATGCACTTGCCGGTCGCCGCTCATGCGCATGGCGGAGCGGGCAACGTCGAAAGCCGTCGATTCGCTGCTGTGCATGTCGCTGACTCTGTCGGCCGTTTCCATCGCTTCTGTCGGACGCACCGCGGAGCGAGCCACATCGTACGCCACGTTGCCGCCGCCGATGACGACGATGCGGTTGCCGACGGGAAGCGGATTGCCCTCGTTGAACGCGCGCAGAAAATCCATGCCGTCGTAGACGCCCGTGAGATTGGCTCCGGGAAGGTCGAGCTTGCGGCCCTTGGGCAGTCCAACGCCAAGGAAGATCGCTTTGAACCCTTGCGCGCGCAAGCTCTCAATCGAGAAGTCGCGGCCGAGGCGCTGATTGCATTTCAACTCGATGCCTAGCGAAAGGATCGCGTCGATCTCGGCCATGACCAGTTCGCGGGGAAGCCGGAAGACTGGCACACCGGCGGTCAACATGCCGCCGGGCGTTGAGTAAGCTTCAAAAACAGTGACCTTGTAACCCAGATGCGTCAGATCGTGCGCCACGGTGAGGCCGGCCACGCCCGCGCCGACTACCGCAACCGCCTCGTAGTCGCCGCGATTGGGCGGCAGCATCTTCTGGTTCAGCCCTTCGCGATGATGCGTGAAGTCTCCGCTCTCCGGACCAAACTGTCCGGTCACGAAGCGTTTGAGCGCGCGAATGGAGACCGGAGCGTCGAGATCGCCGCGCCGGCAATTCGCCTCGCACGGCGCGCCGCAAACCCGCCCGCAGATCGATGCGAACGGATTTGTGGCGCGCGCGATGCAATAGGCGTCTTCGTCGCGGCCTTCGGCGATGGCGGTCACGTAACCGCACGCGTCGGTATGCACCGGGCAGGCATCCTGGCACTTGACCATCTTCATCCAGTAGCCGGCCCCGCCGATCAGGTCGAATTGCCCGCCTTGTTCCATCTGCTGCGCCATGGGTTCTCTTTTATTCCTCGTGTCCCGACTTGCCGTAAACAAAGGCGAACAGGATGACTGCAAAGATCGCAATCAAGGCCGCCACCGCATACATGAAGCCGTTCGAAGATCCAGTTACGGCGTTGAGCTGGCGGACCAGGCTGCCGCGCGTCGAGTGGTTCACTTCGCCGTTCATGAACACGAACAGATAGGCGAAGCAGGCAACGGCGATGATCGGATACGCGAGTTTCAGGAACGGCGGAATGCTCGTTCCCTTGCGCTCGGTGATCCATCCGCCGGCATACTCTTTCAATTCTTGCGTTGGCTTGTCGGTCATCATGGCCTCTGCGGCGCACCGGCGCCGCCGGGTTGCGATTGCTGATTCGTTTCGTCTTCGAGCATCCGGTACTTCGGCTCTTCGCTATCCCGGCCCCAGTAGCCGTCCTTGATGGAGCGGATGAAAAAGAACACCGCTCCAGCCACCAGCAGAAAGAACAGGAAGTACGAGAAGTACACGCTCGGATAGGTGTAGTCGGTCATTGCCGCGCCTCACTTTTCGTAGTCGTTGTCAGGACGCCAATCCTTGGCGCGGCCGCGTGTTTGCAGATAGGCAACCAGCGCGTCCAGTTCCTCCGGGTTATTGGCGATCCACGGGAACGGAGGCATGATCGAGCCGGGCACCAGATCCCGCGGATTGCGGAAGTGGGCGCGATGCCATTCCTTGTTGTACTTCCCGCCGACCCGCGATAGATCGGGACCGGTGCGCTTGGTGCCGAACGTCTGCTTGTAGTCGTAGACAAACTCGTCCGGCGTGGAGACCGGCGAATCGACGCCCTTCCACCCGGAACGCTTTACGTCGGAGAGCAGGGTGCGCGTCTGCTGGGTGTGGCAGTATTTGCAGCCTTCGCGGATATAGATGTCGTATCCGCGCTTCTGCTGCTCGGTATAGTCCACCAGCTTGCCGGTCGGGCCCTTGCTGGGGTCGGTGTTCTCAAACGGCTTGGCCCAGCTCTTGTCGATCAGCGGCGGAGCTACGGTGGTCAGCAGCCCGCCTATGAAGAACAGTCCCAGAGCGAGCACCACAAATAACATTGCATTGGAATCGGATTTGCGCAGCACAGGAATCTCCCTTCGGCTTACGAGCGCGCCGGCTCGGCCTTGACCTGCCCGCCCTGCATGGCGGTGGACAAGATGTTGAAGAGGAACAGCACGATTCCGGAGAAGATGAGAATTCCGGAGAAGAAGCGTACCAGCCATACAGGCTTGAGCGCGACCACCGTGTCAATGAACGGGATCGAGGGGTTGTTCCACTGCCAGCCTTGCCAGAAGCCGCCCAGCCACAGCGAGGTGAACATGCCCAGGCCGCCGATCATGAAGAACCAGAAACTCCAGTTGGCCGCCTTCTCCGAATAAAGCGTGGTGTTGAAGATGCGCGGAATCGTGTAGTAGACGCCGGCCATCGCGAAGAACGAGAACGTCCCCATCACCGCCATATGCGCGTGCCCTGGAATCCAATCCGTCTTCGACACGATGGCGTTTACCGAGCGCAAACTGTGCATCGGTCCCTGGAAGCAAGTAAGCAGATAGAAGATGGTGCCGGACATGAGGAACTTGAGCGAGACGTTTTCGCCCAGTTGATGCCATTGGCCCTTCATCGTAGCGATGAAGTTGTAGACGACCGCCCAAACAGGAATGAGCAACATGACGGAGAAGACGATGGCGATGGTCTGCAACCACTGCGAGATAGGCCCGTGCAGCATATGGTGCGCGCCGGTCCACACATAGACAAAGGCCAGTGCCCAGAAGCCCACCATCGACAGCTTGTGATTGTAGAGCGGCGTGTTGGCGGCCCTGGGAATGAAGTAGTACGCAATGGCCAGGCCGGCAGGCGTGAAGATCAGGCCGACCGCGTTGTGAGTGTACATCCAGGTCAAGTTCGCCTGGTTGACTCCCGTAATGCCGGGAAGCAGCGTCGCGAAGTTGCCGGTGAGATAGACGAACGCCGTCCACAGAATCGTGCCCATCAGATACCAGGTGGACACATACATCTGTTCGTACTTGCGCGTGGCGATCGTGGCGAAGATATTCACGCCGAACATGATCCAGGCGACAACTACCAGCACCGCAACCGGCGTCGGCAGATCGGCGTATTCCAGGCCCTTCTGGTAGCCGCCCAGCAGGCTCACAATCGCGCTCAGAATGATGACGTTCCACAGAATCGAAGTGGCCATGCCCAGCTTCTCGCTCCACAGTTTCACGCCGCAGAGCCGCGGAACCAGGTAGTAGGCCAGGCCCATGTCCGCCGCCAGCAGCCATCCGAACAACATGCCGTTGACGTGCAAGGGACGCATGCGCCCATACGTAAAGTACGGTATCGTGCCGAGAAATTGCGGCCATACAAATTTGGCGGCAATGATCAGCGCGATGATGCCGACCACGGCGAAGTATCCAACAGCGCCAAGCAGAAACCATTTCACCGTGGTGTCCTGGTGGATGTCTTGCGTGGCAACCGCGGCGGCAGATGGACTGCCCGGTTGTATTGCCATTTGAGCCTCCTCTGGTGCTTTCAACTCTCGTTTCGTGTCTTACTTCCCGGTTTGATTCAAACTGCGAATGTAGTTGACGATGTCGCCCACATCGGACTGCGAAAGGCCGTAGTCCATCCACGAAGGCATCGCCGTTCCCTCCACCCCGTAGAGAACCGATTCAAACAAGCGCCGGTCCGTTGCGCGCTGCATGAAAGCAAAGTTCCTCAAGTTGCGCGGACGCGGAGAAATATCCATCGAGTTGGGCCCGCGGCCGTCGGCCTTCCGCCCGTGGCAGCCGGTGCAGCGCTGCATGAAGGTGGCCTCGCCGCGCGCAACCGACTCCGCCGATGTCGGCACCGGATTCTGTTCCGGAACCTTGCGCGGCTTGAGCTGGCGGCGCGGCTCTTTCACGTAGGTCTGCCAAACGTAATCGAGAACACCCTTGATCTGTTCGTCGCTCAAGCTCTTGCCCCAGGCCGGCATCGAGGTTCCAGGAACGCCATCGTGGATGGAAGTCAGGAAGCGCGCATCCGGCTTGCTCACCATGAACTCGGCGCGCGTCAGATCCCGCGGCGCGGGGTCCAGATAGATCGCGTTGACGCCGTGGCCGTCGCCCTTTTCTCCATGGCAGCGAACGCACAGGGTCTTGTACGTGTCGGCCGCGCTCATCGCCGGCGGCGGCGTCGTGCGCGTCAGCAGATAGTCGGCGATGGCCTCGAAGTCCTCCGTCGGCAGTCCAAAGGCCGGCATGTTGGAATCGGGAACGCGAGAGCGCGGACTGCGGAAGTGATCCATCAGCCAGGCCCGATCGCGCATCGAGCCCTCGTAAGAAAGATCCGGCGAGATGCCGCCGTCCCGATCCCCGAGTTTGTGGCAGGAAAGACAGGCCAGATCGCCGATCAGCTTTTCCCCGCGCGCCGCCGGCTGAAGCGCCGCCAATGCGGCAACGTCGGCATCGGATACGCCGGGCAGCGTGGGCGTAACGGAGTGCGCCTTCAGGCGGAAGCTCTCCGTCGAAGAGTCCGTCAGGTTGGAGCCGCGGCGGCTCTTGAGAAAGATGACCAGCGCCTTCCGCTCGTCGTCGCTCAACTTGAACTGCGGCATGATCGAGGTCGGCGTGTAATCCCGCGGATTGACGATGTGTCCCCACAGGTAATCGACTTTGCGCTCCTTGCCGACCTCGGAGAGATCGGGACCGAGCGTGCCGGACGACAGGCCGTCGATGCGGTGACATCCGTAGCAGCCGGTCTTGAAAAACAGATCGTGGCCGCGCGAAACCAGCGGCGTGCCGGCAAAGTCCTTCCCCGCATGGCACTGCGCGCAGTTGGCCTGGAGAAACTCCTTGCCGTGCACATGGCCGGCGATCTCCTTGTTCCAACCGTCCTGCTTGGTGTAACCCAGCATGGGCGCGGGCCAGAAGGAGTCTTCGCCGTGCGCGTCGGCCTTGTCCAGTCCGCGTCCCTGGCCGTCGTGACAAGCCGTGCAGCCAAAGTCGGTGAACTTGTGACGCCGTTCCCAGCGTCCGTTGCGCAGCACGTCGCCCATGGCTTCCGAGTAGGGATGCGTGCGCAGCGGCTCCTGGGCTGTGGCAAAGCGGGGATCGTCCACCGCAATGTGGCAGCTCGCGCAGCGATCGATGCGCGTGTCGCCGAAAGCGGTCACGATGGTCTGCTCGATCTTGGGACTCCGCGCTTCAAGAGAAGCACGCTCCGCGGGAGTCTTCGCCATTCCGAGCGCCTGATTGAAATATGCCTTCTGATTGTCTTCCCATCGGCTGTGGAACTGGTCGTAAACAACCACTCCCGTTCCGATCGACACCACAAGGCTCACCACGGCTAACGCCAGTCGCATAGCTAAAGCTCCTCAGAACGGAGACACGAACTGCCAGTTCGCGCCGCGGAAGAATGTGCCAATCGCAATCAAGACAATATTCACGAAGACAAACAGCAGGAAGACGGAGTTGGCCAGAATGCGCTCGCGCGCAAACCAGCGGCCCACGCCCTGCTTGCCGCGATCGATATACGGCACCAGCAACAGCAGCAGCAATTCGATGCCCGGTATGCCGATGCCGCCCCAGAAGGCCGAGTAACTGACTTGCTCCTGCAGCCCCAGGAAGTACCACGGCGCCTTGGCCGGGTTCGGCGGATGCATCACGTTGACCGGCTGCTCCAGCGGAGCATTGAAGAACAGCGATACGGCCATCACGCCGGCAATGGTCACAAGAAGCACCACCAGCTCCGCAATCAGCAGGTTGGGCCAACTGAAGACCGTGTCCTCTTCCAGCTTGCCCACCTTGATCAGCGGTCCGCGCACCAGTCCCTGGATGGTGAACTTGCGCGCGGGCGCGGCGGCGGCGGCAGCAGCAACCGGCACCAGAGCGGGCACGGCTTCGGTCACCGTCACCTCGACTGCCGGCGTCAGCTTTGCGGGTTCAGGCTCGGGCTTGGCCAGTCCGCCGTCCTTGCGTATGCGCCAGAAGTGCACCGCCACAAAGATGGTCAGCACGGCCGGCAACACCACAACATGCAGAACGTAGAAACGCAGCAGCGCTTCCTGGCCCACGTTGGCGTCGCCCAGCAGAATGAACTTCAGTTCCTTGCCGATGAACGGCGCGTATCCGGCGATCGAGGTGCCCACCGTGATCGCCCAGAAAGCCAACTGGTCCCAGGGCAGCAGGTAGCCGGTGAAACTGGAGAGCAGCGTCAATAAGAACAGCGCCACGCCCAGCACCCAGTTGAACTCCCGCGGCGGTTTGTACGAGCCGGTGAGAAAGACGCGGCACATGTGCAGGAAGACCGTTGCCACCATGGCGTGAGCGGCCCAGCGGTGCATGTTGCGCAGGATGATCCCAAAGGCCACCGAGCTGCGCAGATCCAGCATCCGGTCGTAGGCCTGCCCGGTCGACGGCACGTAATAGAACATCAGCAAAACGCCGGTGACCGTGAGAATCGCAAAGAGGAAGAAGCTGATCAGCCCCAGGCCCATCGTATAGGAAGGACGCAACGCCTGGCGGCTTACCCTGACCGGCTGAATGTGCAGGAAGAAGTTGGTGAAGCTGGTTGCGGCGCGTCCGCGGTCCGACGACGGCAAGGGGTTGCGGAAGATCGATCTCCACACGTTGGAGGGCAGATCCACCAGGGCTTTCCACTTCGTACTGGTCTCTTTGCTCATACGCTCAGGTAGGTTCCCGTCTGGATTTCGTTGTCCTTGTCAACCTCGAGTTCGCCGCTCGGCGTAAGCGAGACCTGGTACCAGGAAAGCGCCTTGGGCGCGGGCCCCCCGGTCACATTGCCGTCTACATCGAACTGAGAACCGTGGCAGGGGCACTGGAAGCCGGTCTCGGAGGGAGCGACAATGCAGCCCAGGTGCGTGCAGGTGGTCGAGATCGCCGCCACCTTGTTGCCCTCGCGCACAATGCACACCCGCTTGGCGTCGATGGCCATCCGCGCTCCGGGAGGAAACTCCTCCGGCCGGCCAATCGAGAATCGGTTGGGCTGCCCGTAGGTGGCACGCGGTTTCAGAAACACAAGGCTGGAAAAGACGCCGGCAATGGCCGATCCCACGATCCCCACGCCGCTGATCCATCCCAGGAATTGGCGCCGGGGGATCGGCTGCTCTCCGGACTCATTCCTCTTTGCTGCTGCTGCCATGCTGCTGCTCCTTTTGGGGCGCCACTGCCCGCTCCTGCCGGTCTGACCAGAACACCTGATATTTCACGTCTTCGAACTTCCGGAACTGCTGGCTGCGAACCGCCCAGATGAAGATCAGCAGCGCGCCGCCGCCCATCAGCAAACTGGCCGCAATGGCAATCCATGTCAGTTCCATCCACCCAACCGCCCATCCCCGGCGAGGCCCCTCGGCCATCCCCATCTGCAAGTTCCTTGTCCAGGCCTGATCTGAGACTCCCGTGGCATGTTCCCGAGCCACCGATTTCTTCATCCCGCAGGCATCCGGTGCCGTCGGGCTTTTTTGGACTGATTTTCTCCAATTACCCTCGACCTCCGCGACCTTATCTGCGCTCGATCGGAGCGGTCTGTGACGGGCGTTACATCCACGTGTGACACGACTTTAAGCACATGAAATGCCGGCAGATCGGCTCGTCCCGGCCTGCTTCGGGCCTCCCCCTCCGGCCCGCCAAATCGCAAGCCCCCCGAGCCCGCGCCGGCAGGGCCCGCCGCTAGCGCATTTTCACCGACGGCGTAAGGAAGCTCCGTGCCCCATCCATTTCACGGCTTTTCGAGGAAAAGGTGCGAAATGGGTGGGAATCCCCGAAATCGACCCGACAGGAGCCGTGAAAAGGCCTTAGTCCGGTACATTGGCGATCTCGTTTTCGCGGTGAACGTGCAGCTTGGCGACGATCGAAACCCCATCGGATCCGCTGCAACACCGCCCTCCCCGCGAGATCGAACTCGCGCGAGGAACGCAGGTCTTGATTTCGACAGAGTTTTGCCTGAACCCCTGCTCTTCGCAGGTTCCCTCTCTAGTTGTCGGGAAGGCCCGGAATTGGCGCTCGCGCACCTGACCTGAGAGAGCCGCCCTTGCGTCGCCCCCACATGCACCTGCTACAGTTCTCCCAAAGCAGTGCGCGGCCGTAACTCACAACTATAACATTATAAATATCTTACCTACACACCCGAAGTAAGGAACGCCTGTATTCCACCAACAGGAGGAGTCTTCCGACGCGGTCGCCAGACACGAGCCTGCCTCAGGTGAACCCGTCCCCCCGGAAAGTTCACAAGCGGCTCAGGCACAACGGCGCCAATTCGCGTCCCACTGAGAAATTGCGCGTTTGCACCCAGAACGGCGCAAGGAAGCTCCGTGCCCCATCCATTTCACGGCTTTTCGAAGAAAAGATGTGAAATGGGTGGGAAACCTCGAAATCGACCCTATCGGAATTGCGAACATCCCTTAGAACGGAATGTCGTCGTCGGAGATCTCCGCCGATTGGGCGAATTCGTCTTGGCCGCCGGCAGCCGCCGCCGGTGTGCGCTGATCGTAGCTGGGAGCCTGCCGGCTGTACCCGCCGGAGTTGCCCGAACCCTCGTCCCGGCCGGAGAGCAGCGAGAGATCGTTGACGATGATCTCGGTGCGATAGCGCTTGGCGCCGGTCTCTTTGTCGTCCCAGCTACGGGTCTGAATCTTGCCCTCGACGTAGAGCTTGTGGCCCTTCTTCACGTAGTCGCGCACAATCTCCGCGGTGCGGGTAAAAGCCACCAGATTGTGCCACTCGGTCTTGTCCTGCCAGGCGCCCTGCGCATCCTTCTGGCGATCGGTGGTGGCCAGGGTAAAGTTGGCAACCATTACGCCGCTGGCGCTGGAACGGATCTCAGGGTCCTTGCCCACGTTCCCCAATAAAAAGACTTTGTTAACGCTCTTGGCCATCTTCTTGCACTCCTGTTGTCAGTTGCCAAAACCCAATATTCGTGGAAGCATCCCGATTTCCCGAGCATTCGATTTGTCCCGGCTCTTGGCACATCCCGCCCAATCCAGGGAGCCGCCGATTCTCAACGAACGCTTTTGAAATGCCCCGTTTGCAAGCCAAATCATACTATAACCGCGCGTTCCACCCCGTTTTTCCACGGATTGCGCACCGCCGCGCAGGGTGCTTGCTCAGCTGCGATGCGGGCAGCCCTTGGTGTTCAGGCATTCGTCGGCCACGCGCAGCCGTTCCACCGGCCTTCCGGCCACCAGATGCTCCTGGACGATGGCCGCCGCGTCTTCGGCCTTGACGTTGCCGTACCACACCGCCTCGGGGTAAACCACCATCATCGGGCCATGCTCGCACTGGTCCAGGCAGCCGGATTTGTTGATGCGCACCTTGCCGGCCAGCCCGGCCGCCTTGGCCAGTTGCTGCAATTGGGTGTGCAGGTCGCTACTTCCATTGGAGGTGCAGGAGGGCCGGGGCGCGCCCTCGGGACGGACATTGTGGCAAACAAAGACGTGATGCTCAAACACGGGCAAGAGGAGTTCCTCCACACTCCAGAGTAAAGCCCAGGGCCCCAAAGACAAAGTTTCCACATTCCCGGCGGCCAGCCCTCCCGAATCTGAGAAAATAGTATCTTGACTATGAGCACGGATAACCTTCTTTCGCTAAAAGACGACATGGTGGCCTTTATCGAGGGCCATGGCCTGCACCGCCTTCCCGGTTACGTCACCGAGGACATCCCCTCCATTGTTTGGGAGGGGCAGGGCAACCCCGACGCCTGGAAAGACTTTGTGGAGATGGCCAAGCACGTTGGCGCTCCCTTTGTCACCTTCAGTGAAATGACGCTGGAGCGCGAAGAACTCGACGCGCTGATCGAAGAAGCCGGGGAGATGAACTTCCCCGACGAAGAAGCCACCGAACTGGTGGAAGCGCAATGGCTGCGCAAGTATGCCGGCAATCTGGGCTACATCCAGCTGGGCTTTGTCTACCAGGGAATGGTGTTTCTGCACGAGACCACCACCGAATGGTACGAGCGCTTCCAGACGCTTCTCGAAGACATCGAGAGCTTTCAGGACATCGTGATCGACGATCACGAGCACGATCAAGACGCCGAGGACGAGTAACCCCGGTGAGCCCTGTGGGCGCGATGGAAAACGGTCCAGCGCTGGCGCGGAATCTCCCCCGCCAGCGCTGGACGCTCGTTGAGCCGCATCCCGCCGAGGCCGCGGCGCTGGCCAAGGCAGCCCGCCTGCCCCTGGTCCTGGCCGAGTTGCTGGTGGCCCGCGGCATTGCCGAGGCCGGCCAGGCATTCGCCTTTCTGAATCCTGAGATAACCCATCTGCACGATCCCCTCTTGATGCTGGGAATGACGGCGGCTGTCGAGCGCCTGGAGGCGGCCATTGCGCGCCGCGAGCCGGTCCTGCTCTACGGCGACTACGACGTGGACGGCACCACCGCCGTGGTCCTGCTGAAGACCGCTATCGAGATGCTGGGCGGCGTGGCTCGCTTCCATGTCCCCCACCGGCTGCTGGAGGGCTACGGGCTGCAATCGAGCGTCCTGGAGGCCGCCCATGCCGAGGGCGTGCGCCTGGTCATCACCGTGGACACCGGCATGAGAGCCTTTGCCGAGGCCCAGACCGCGCAGCGCCTGGGTCTGGACCTGATTATCACCGACCACCACCTGGCGCAGGCCGGCGATGCGGTCCCTTATGCCCTGGCCGTGCTCAACCCCAACCAGATCGGCTGCAAGTACCCTGAAAAATCGCTGTGCGGCGCGGCCATCGCCCTCAAACTGGCCCAGGCCGTCCTGGAGCGGCGCGACCCTTCGCGCACCCGCGAGAAGACCCTGCCCAGCTTTCTCAAGATGGCGGCCATCGCCACCATCGCCGACGCCGTGCCGCTCAAGGGCGAGAATCGCACCATCGCCGCCCTCGGCCTGCGCGAACTGGGCAAGCCCGTGGGCGCGGGCCTGCGCGCTCTGTTTGCCGTGGCCGCGCTCGATCCCGCCGCCAAGCAGCTCACCGGCTTCGATGTGGCCTTCCGCCTGGCGCCGCGCATCAACGCCGCCGGGCGCATGGACGTGGCCTCCGAGGTGATCGAGCTTTTCTGCACCCGCGACGCCCACCGCGCCCAGGAACTGGCCGCCAAACTCGACCGCCAGAACAAGGAGCGGCGCGACACCGAGGCCGCTGCCCTGGCCGCCATTCTCACCCGCCTGGCCACCGACGCCGAACTGGCCGCCGACCGCCTCGTCCTGGTGGAGGGCGACGGCTGGCACCGCGGCGTCATCGGCATTCTCGCCTCGCGCGTGGTCGAGCGCACCGCCAAGCCCGCCTTGGTGGTCAGCGTCGAGGACGGCGTGGCCTATGGCTCCGGCCGTTCGGTGGATGGATTTCAGTTGCTCAACGCCATCGAGAGCTGCGCCGATCTCTTTACCCGCTTCGGCGGCCACGCCTTTGCCGTGGGCTTCGCGCTGCCCGCCGAGTCGCTGCCGGAACTGAAGCGCCGCCTGCGCCTCTACGCCGAGGAGCACCTGGCCGCCCGCGAGCCCGAGCATCTGCTCCGCATCCACGCCGAGTTGCCGCTGGACCGCATCACGCCCGTTCTCGCCGGATGGCTGCGCAAGCTGGAACCGCTGGGTCACGGCAACCCCGAGCCGGTCTTCGTGGCCCGCAACGCCCGCCTGGTCTCCGCCCCGCGCGCCATGAAAGAGCGGCATATCCGGCTGGAGCTGGCTCAGGTCAGGGCGCAGGATCAAGCCCAGGAACCGGTGCTGTCTGGATCGAGCGGCGCGATCCGCGCCATTGGCTGGGACCAGGCCGCCCGCGTGGCCGCACTCGGACTCACCCAGGGCAGCCTCATCGACATCGCCTACCGCATCCGCGAAAACGACCACCCGCAATACGGCGGCCTCGAAATCGAGATCGCCGGCATCGAACCGGCAGGTGCTTGATTGCGGAAGTACCCTGCTCGCCAAGCCGGGTTTCGCCAGGGGTGAATGATCGAGCCATGCCCGGCCCAACGCACGATGCTGCTGACTTGCTGACTCGCTATCCCCGCTTGAGCGGGGCTGACTTGCTGTTCTTGTTCGATTCCTCGCACTTTTCAGCAATTCTCTTCATGAGCAGCAACCCGCCCACCGCAAGCGGGTTTCTGCGGGATCGATCCGCCCCGTTCCGCCAAAAAGGCCCCGTGCCCCATCCATTCCGCCGCTTTTCGAAGAAAAGACGCGGAATGGGTGGGAAAGCACGAACCCAACCCAGCCCATTCCCAGCAAGGCCCGCGGCGCACCGTGGGCCTTGCTGGCTGAGAGCCAGATCCCCAGCTTCCTACTTGTGCTCGTGCCCTCCCTGGGCCGCAGGCGCGGGGCGCGCTGCAGGCGTCGGGCGCGGTTGAGCCTGCGGTGCGGGTCGCGGCTGAATCTGCGCAGACGACCGCGAGGGCTGCATTTGCACCCCTGCCCCTTGCGGACCCTGTAGCTTGTCCGTTGTTGCGGGCGTCGCGCCGTGTGTGGCCATGCCCTCTGGTTCATGTTGGAGTATGACAGGGGTGCCTGAGATAGGCGTCACCGTCTCATTTGGTGATCGCTGCTTTCCGCTCGTGTTGTTGACAATCAGAATCCTTGGCTTCGATCCTGATGATCCGTTCATGGCGCCCTGCGTGACCATGCCCCCTGGATTGTGTTCAAGTCCGACTTCAGTGCCTTGTATAGGGACCCCAATAATCTCATGGGCCCCGGCCTTCCCGTTCTGGTTCAAAGGCGCATCGGCATTCCGCTGATTCGCCGGGTTGGCTTGCGCCTGCGCCGAACCTCCCGGTTCTGTGCGCACGGCTGCCTGCTTTTGGGGCCAGGTGTTCAGTGTGCCCGTCACACTCCGGTTGGTGGGCTCAATGTTCTTATTCGTAATCGGCAGGCCCTTGTTGATAATGTCCCGCTCCTGCCCCGGCTGCTGCGGCGTTGGGCGCTCCTGAATGCCCGTCATGGTCCCGCCTTGCTCCACGTGGGTGTAGCCCCCGTGGTCGTAGATCGCCGGCGCACCGGGCTTTACGCCCGTGCCCGTTCCGGTCACCTTTGGCTCGGTGCTTTCAATGTTCTTATTCGTAATCGGCAGGCCCTTGTTGATAATGTCCCGCTGCTGCCCCTGCTGCGGATTTCCCGTGCCCGATCCGGGGGCGGCTGCGGAGCGCCCTTCCTTCACAGTTGGATTGATACGGCCCCTGTCACTCACATCCTTGGTGATGATCGGCTGGTTTGCCTTCATAAAGTGCCCGTCGAGGACGGGATTTTGTATGCGCGTCTCTTCATCGCCCACGTCCTTGGTGATAATCGGCGTGTTGGCCTTGATCGCCGCGCCGGGGGGTGCCTGCCTCTGCACGCCACCGCTCGCAATTCCAGCATCGATCCGCGCCGGGGTTGCCGGCCCAGAGCCTCCCGGCGCTGTTTGCACCTGTCCTACAAACGCAGGTTGCCCTAAAGGTTGCTGCACCGCGTGAACAAAGCCCGGTGGAGCCTCGCCCGCATTGCCGTTTGCTGGCGCGACCGGGGTGACGGGCCGTTTGCCCGATACCGGAACGTGCATCTTCACCGGCCCCACGCTCAAATTCAAATGCTTGCGATTGGCGATGGGCTTCACGGGAGCTTGGGGTTGCGCTTCGGGGGCGGCGTCCGCCGGCGTGGCCGCCTGCCCAAAGGCCGGCAGCATGTGCAATGCGAATCCTATGCCATGAAAGGATTCCGCGAGAGAAAGCGAGGGCAGGGCAGAGAGCAGAAGCGCCGGCAGCAGCCAGCGCACAGAGCCGTGCAGTTGCATGGAAGGACCTCCGATGCTACTTGCCTGATCCGTTGAGGGAATCGATTGTCCCTGGGGAGGACGAGGGCTTGGTGAGGGGAAGTTGGATCGGCGCCACCTGAGCCGGAACCTGCGCCCGGCCGCGTGGCATCTCCCAGGAGGGGGAATTTCTCTTGGGAAATCCGCAAGCAGTTTCAGCCATGTTCAGCAGACCGCCGCCGTGGCCAAGACCGATAGAGCATCGACATTACTCCTATGAAAACCTCTTTGTCTGCAAAAATCGTTGCCACGTTTGAGAGTCTCTGCCCTTGCCGCCGCGAAACGGCCCAGCTTGCCTTTCAGCGGCAAGGCCACAACCTCCCGCAGAGGGAAAAGACGCCAAACGCACCAAGGCCCGCGGCGCACCGCGGGCCTTGCTGACTGAGATCCAGATTCCCAGCTTCCTACTTGTGCTCGTGCTCTCCCTTGGCCGCTGGCGCGGGATGCGCTGCGGGCGCGGGGTGCGATTGCGGCTGCGCGGCCGGCCGAGATGGCCCTTGCGGCGCTGACCGCGGTTGCACCGGGGGCGCGGACTGCGGAGCCGGCCGGGACTGGGGCTGAGGCATCTGCCGGCCCTGCGGCTGCACCGGGGTCTGCGCATGGGTGGGCGCGCTCCAGGCATCGTGGCCCGACTTCGACCTCTTGTCGCTGCTCGGGTTCCCAGGCGACGGGCGCGCACCCGGCTCGCCTTGCGGAAATCCGTGCGTCTCCGCTCCCAGCGGCTTGTCCACAACCAGGTGCTGCGGGCGTCCTCCGTTGTTCTTCAGGTAGGCGCCCCGATCGGCCCGGAAGCTGGACTCGTGCTGCGCCTGGAACTTGGTCCGCGCCATATGCTGCTCCCGTTCGGCCATGCGCTCCTCGGGTCGAGCCTCGTAGCGGATGCCGCCAGGACCGCCGCTAAAGGCAACGTGGCTGTCTCTGGCGACAAAACCTCTTTCCACGGATGCCCGGTCCTCGTAGGTGGAGTGAATGTACCGCCGGTCTACATGCATCACCGCGGTGTTGTAGGCGAACTCGTGCCCGCGCCACATGCCGCCGAAGAACCCGAAGCCCCCGTAACCGAAGCCGTAGTTCACCCCGCCGTAGTAGCCCACGTGCGGTCCCCAGTAGCCCTCGTGGAAGACATACATCCCGCCGGACCAGCCCCAATAGCCGGGCGTCCACAACGCTCCTTCATACGGCGCGGGCACCCAGGCGCCCGGAACCCAATAGTAACCGTCTTCCCCATAGGCCCAGTATCCAGGCGTCCACATCAAGCCAGGCTCGGGACAAACCGGCTGCTCGTAGACCGGCAGTTGCGGCGGAGCAAAGCCCACGCTGATCAACACACCGGCAAAGGACGAAGCGGGAATAAGCGAGAGCAGAAGCGCCAGCAGCAGCCAGCGAACTGAGCGGAACATTTTCATGCGAAATACCTCCAGATTTAGGTGCCGTTGCGGGCTGAAACGCGAGGTCGCGATCAGTCTACGCCATTTCTAACCCCATTCACCCGCCGAAGTTGCACCGCAGCCCAATCGGTTTCGATCTGAGTCGTACTTCGCTTCTCAACGCACCAAGGCCCACGACTGTCCGTGGGCCTTGGTGGTTGAAACTGTACGTTCCGCTTTACCCGCACTTATTTGTGCTTGGGCTCCTCCTTGGGCGCGGCGTGAGGCGGCGGCGCCGCATGTTGCGCCGGAGCGGCATGAGGCGGTGGCGCGGCATGTTGCGCGGGAGCTGCATGGGGTGGCGGAGCAGCATGTTGCGCCGGTGCGGCATGGGGTGGTGGCGCAGCATGTTGCGCCGGTGCGGCATGGGGCGGCGGAGCAGCATGTTGCGCCGGTGCGGCATGGGGCGGCGGAGCAGCATGTTGCGCCGGTGCGGCATGAGGCGCCGGTTCGGCATGGGGTGGTGGCGCAGCATGTTCTGCCGGCGCGGCGTGAGGCGCCGGAACAGCATGGGTTGGCGGAGCAGTATGTTGCGCAGGAACTGCGTGTTGTGCCGGAGCTGCATGGGGTGGCGGCGCGGCATGTTCCGCGGGGGTAGCGTGTGCTGCGGGAGCGGCATGAGCCGCCGGTTCGGCCTTTGCCGCTGGCTTGGCTTCGGTCTTCGGCCCGGCAGGGCCAGCGTGCCCCGCCGCAGCCAGCGGCTTGGCCACAGCCACATTCTGCGGATGCCCGCCGTTGGCCTTGGCGAAAGAGGTTTTGTCGGTTCGGGCCGCGGTCCGATGCTGCGTCTGCAAAGCGGTCGGAGCTGTGTGCTGCTCGTGCGCGGCAACCAGTTCCTGGGGAGCGGCGGTGTGTTGAATTCCGCCCGGACCGCCGTTGTACCCCACATGGTTGGCGTTGACGATTGTGTTTCGCTCTACAATCGTCCGGTCGATGTAGGTGGTGTGGATGACGGTCTCGTTCACATGCATCACCGCGGTGTTGTAGGCAAAGGAGCCGCCGCGCCACTCACCGCCGGCAAAACCGATGCCCCCATAGCCGAAGCCGTAGTTCACGCCGCCGTAGTAGCCGATGTGGCGGCCCCAGTAGCCCTCGTGGAAGATAAAGCGGCCGCCGGACCAGCCCCAGTAGTGGGGGGTCCAGAGAGCGCCTTCATAGGGAGCCGGCACCCAGGTGCCCGGAACCCAGTAGTAATCCCCTTCGTCGTTGGAATAGGCCCAGTAGCCGGGAACCCACATCAGATTGGGCTCGGGGCAGATGGGCTGCGCGTAAACAGGCAGCATCGGCGGCGCAAAACCGACACTGATCGTGATCTGTGCATGGGAAAACGCGGGGAAGAGAGAGAAAAGCAGCGCCAGCACGAGCCAGCGCGCGGAGCGGAACAATCGCATGTGAAATACCTCCTGGATCTTTTGGGCCAGCCCTGCCGAGGAATCGACTCTCGCTCGGCAGGACATGGCTTGAA
>Ga0316217_10001502_pt1 | contig 30151 bp, 19 predicted proteins | sample 1anoAmetaG_FD_203633 | JGI IMG/M metagenome (GOLD analysis project Ga0316217, IMG submission 203633) | Freshwater microbial communities from Trout Bog Lake, Wisconsin, USA - 1anoA | ecosystem: Environmental > Aquatic > Freshwater > Lake > Hypolimnion/Profundal zone | place: USA: Wisconsin... | reverse complement strand
TGGTAAGGTCCAGCGTGGAACCGCTGTTAATCGTCAGCGCCGTTTGCGTGTTGCGTAAACCACTGAGGATACCCGATGTGGCCGCGGCGGTAAGCTGGACGGTGTTGGCGGATGTACCGTTGCCGATGGTCAAACTGCCATTGCCGGTAACGTTGCCCACCGTGCCATTGCCGTCGATTTCGACGGTGCCGTCGTTGACCAGAGTGGTCTGGGTGAAGTTGCCGGAATCCAGCGAAACGCCGCTGTCGATGGTTAGGGTGCCATTGCCGGAAATGGTGCCGATCACGTCTGTGCCTCTGGTATTGGGCTCGAGCAGGGCCGAGCCGACAACCACGCCGCCGATCACCGCCGAGCCGTTGTTCACCAGATTGGCTTGGCTGATGGTGCTGGCGACCAACGAACTGCCGAAAGTAACGGTCACGGTGCCGCTGCCGCTGATGGCACCGATGTTCACCGTGGTGGTGCCACCGTTGATTATCAGTTGGGCGGATGAGCCACTCAAGACGATGTTGGCGCCAGCGGGGTCGGCGGTGATGGTAGTGCTGCCGGTTGTCGTCAGGGTTTGGGTGCCGGCGTTCCAGGTGGCGGCGCTAGTTGGATTAAGCCAGTCGGGGACAACGTTCTCGGTGTAAGCGGCGCTGGTGCTGGTGGCGAAGTTACCGTCGCCGCTGTAGACCGCGATGATGGAATGGCTGCCGGCGCTCAACGTCGAGGTGGTGTAAGTGGCGGTGTTACCGCTCAGTGCCAGTGGGCTACCGACGTTGCCACCGTCGATCTGGAATTGCACGGTGCCGGTTTCCCCGCTGCCACTGGCGGGCGTCACCGTGGCTGTGAAGGTCACCGGCTGGCCCGCATTGGCCGAACCACTGCTGGAAGTGACGGTTGTGGTGGTGGCAACCGATGCCACCGTCAGGTTGACACTGGCCGTGGCGGTGTTGTAATCCGTCGTGTCGGTGGGAGTGAACGTCACGGAAAGAACTTGCGTGCCAGCTTGCAACACCGTGCCCAAAAGCGGGCTGTAGGCAAAGCTGCCCGGCGTGCTGGCGCTGGCATCAAGCTGTGTGCCGCTCAACGCCGTGCCGTAAGTGATGGCGGCGGGCGCGGCCCACGTCAGTGTTGGCGTGACCTTGCTTACCGTCTGGGTGAAGTTGCCGCTCGTGCTGCCGTTGAAATTGCTATCGCCGCTGTAGATGGCAACCACGTTATGGCTGCCACCGGCAAGTGTAGCTGAGGTAAACATGGCCGTACCGTTGCTCAGTGTCACCGGGCCGCCCGCATTACTGCCGTCGATCACAAATTGCACACTGCCGGTTTCCCCGCTGCTGCTGGTGGGTGTCACCGTGGCGGTAAGAGTTATGGACTGGCCATAGCTCGAATAGCCATTGCTGGAAGTGACCGCTGTCGTAGTGGCGGCTGGGGTGACCGTCAGGTTGGCAGGGGCATAAGTGATGCTGTAATTGCTAACGCTGAAAGTGCCACCCGTGGCGGCACTGGGTGTGAGCGTGTACACACCCACGGCGGCATTGCCCGCCGTGCCACCACTGGCGGTGATGGTCACGGTGCCAATGGTTTCACTGTTCTGCAAGCCGCTGCTGCTGAACGCGGTTGATCCCGCGCCATAGCTCTTGGTCTGGCCATAAGTCTTACTGTCGGCGTTGGCCGTGATGGTCAATGGGGCTTTGTTCACCGTCAGGTTGCCACTAACGTAATTGATGTTGTAATTGCTGGTGCTGAAAGTGCCGCCCGTGGCGGCACTGGGTGTGAGCGTGTACACACCCACCGCGGCGTTCCCCGCCGTGCCGCCACTGGCGGTGATGGTCACGGTGCCGATGGTTTCACTGTTCTGTAAGCCGACACTACTGAAGGCCGTCGAACCCGCGCCGTAGACCGCGGTGTTGCCATAAGTCTTGCTCTGATTGCTGGCGGTGATGGTCAACGGCGCAGCGCTGACCGTGAGGTTGCCGCCAACGTAAGTGATGCTGTAATTGCTGGCGCTGCAAGTGCCGCCCGTGGCGGCGCTGGGGGTGAGTGTGTACAAGCCGACGGCGGCATTGCCGGCCGTGCCGCCACTGGCGGTGATGGTCACGGTGCCGATGGTTTCACTGTTCTGCAAGCCGACGCTGCTGAAGGCCGTCGAACCCACGCCGTAAACGGTGGTGTTTCCATAAGTCTTGCTCTGATTGCTGGCGGTGATCGTCAACGGCGCAGCGTTCACCGTCAGGTTGCCAGCGGCGTAATTGATGCTGTAATTGCTGGTGCTGAAAGTACCGCCCGTGGCGGTGCTGGGGGTGAGCGCGTAGCTGCCCACCGCGGCATTGCCCGCCGTGCCGCCACTGGCGGTGATGGTCACGGTGCCGATGGTTTCACTGTTCTGCAAGCCGACACTGCTGAAGGCCGTCGAACCCGCGCCATAGACAGTGGTGTTGCCATACGTCTTGCTCTGATTGCTGGCGGTGATCGTCAATGCGGCTTTGTTCACCGTTAGGCTGACGCTGTCCGTGGCGTTATTGTAATCGGTAGTGTCCCCGGGCGTGAAAGTCACGCTCAACGTCTGGTTGCCTGCCGCGAGCACCGTGCCCGAGGCCGGTGTGTAGACAAAGCCACCGGACACGTTGCCACTGGACGCATTAAGCTGCGCGCCGCTCAAACCGGTGCCGTAGGTGATCGCAGTTGGCGTGGCCCAAGTCAGCCCCGGTGTGGCCTTGCCAACCGTCTGCGTAAAGGTTGCCGAAGTGCTGCCGGCGAAGGTGTTATCGCCGCTGTAGACGGCCACGACGGAATGGCTGCCGGCGGTGAGGGTTGCGGTTGCATACGTCGCCGTGCCGTTGCCGCCGAGCGCCACGGGGCTACCCGTATTGTTGCCGTCGATGCTGAACTGCACGGTTCCGGTTTCCCCGCTGCCGCTTGGTGCCACCGTAGCCGTGAAAGTTACCGACTGGCCATACGTCGCGGAGCCGTTGTTGGAAGTGACGACCGTTGCGGTGGCGACGGCCAAGTTGGCTAGAACAAAATTCACCGGAGACGCCGTGCCAGACGCAGCACTGACGCTGTAATCGCCGTGAACCGCGTTGGCCGTGAAGGTTGGAGACGTGGCCGTGCCGGCACTGTTGCTATAGACTGTCACACTGGTGAGATTACCGGTAAACGTCCCGCTGGCACCACTGCCCGGCGCGGTGAAGATCACCGGGGCATTCTGCACCAGGTCACCGGCGGAATTCCTCACGCTTACCACCAGGGGCGTGGTAAAAGCACTGCCGCAATGTGTAGACTGACCATCGCCGGCCCAGATGGTCATCGCGGTGGGAGCATCGTCATCAGTGATCGTACCAGTGCCGGTTGTTGTGTCCAGTTCCACGGAGATGGTCGTCAGCATCAGGTTCGCATCATTGCTGGTTGAGTAGAGTCCGGCAAGCAGGTCAGTGCGGCCATCCCCGTTGAAGTCACTCGCGACGATTGAATCAGATTTGCCTGCGGTGACAGGGTACACGGTCGTCCAGAAGTTGCCCTGCCCGTTGCCCAGCAACACCACGGTGTTATTGCCCGAACTGCTCGATCCGTCGGAAGCCACCGCTACGTCTAGCTCGCCATCCTGATTGAAATCGCCTACCGTCACCGACTCCGGATCGTTGCCGAAAGTCTGGTTCCCACCGGCTTGGAACGTGCCATTGCCATTGCTCAGCAGCACGTTCACGATTCCACTGGAGCCACTGGCGCTGGCGACAACCAAATCCGGCAGCCCGTCGCCGTTAAAATCGCCCACCGCCAGCGAGTTAATCGTCGCTCCTGACTGATTGCCTACCACATACGGTATGACCGTCTGGAACGTGCCGTTACCGTTGCCCAAGAGCATGTTCACGCTGTAGTTGCCATGGCTGTCGGCAAGACTGCCGACGGCCAGGTCCTGCTTGCCATCTTCGTTGAAATCGCTCACCGCAAGGGTGTTGGGCCAAAACGCCAAGTTGCTGGGGATTGCTGACTGTAAGCTCCCGTTGCCGTTGCCCAGGAAAACATTGAGAGTGCAGTGGGGGGAACCTTGGGCACCCACGATCAAGTCTGGAATGCCATCCCCGTTGACATCGCCCCACGCAATGCACTCTGGGGTGCCGGCCACAGTCAGAGTACTTGTCCCAGAAACCAACCCGTACCTATTGAAGCTAAACAGTTTTACGCCACTGGCATATGCATCCGCCACGGCCAAGAATGCCGCATTAGCCGGCGAGCTGACACGAGTTGCCATATACACTGCACCGACCGTCGCGTACACCGGTTGCGCTGTCTGGAACGTGCCGTCGCCATTACCCAACGCCACACTTACGACTTCAGTGCTGTTGCCAGTATTCCAGTCGGCGATCGCCAGGTCCGGCACACCATCACCATTGAAGTCTCCCAATACTATCTGGGTGGGCTGGCTCGTATCCCAGGCGCTGTCGACCTTAAGATAGGAAGGTTGAAACAGCGACGGCTGCGTGACATTGCCCAATGTCAACGTGAAATTGCGATTGGATTGATACAGAGTATTGCCGATGATTGGCACCAAAATATTCCCCGTGGTCTGCCCGGCGGCAAAACTCAGTGTGCCGCTGGTGGCGATGTAGTCGGTCCCGGCCACTGCCGTTCCATTTGTCGTCGCGTAGGTCACGTTGAATGCGGTGTTCAAGTTTCCGCTGCGGGTGACAGTGAAAACCATGTTGCTGCGGCCACTGTCACCTTCGCTCAGACTGGCGTCGGATACGCTGACATGGACCAGCGAGGCAACGGTGATGCTCATTTGTGCCCACGTGGTGGCCCAGACCGTCCCATCGGTGGCAATCCAGCCAAAAGAATCCGTGCCGCTGTAGCCAGGTGTGGGTTGGTATTCCAACTCCGAAAGCTGGCCGCGATAAAGGGTTGAAGGCAGAGCCGTGCCGTTAAGAGAGAGCGTGCCATGTGCTGGCAGGCTGGTAAGCTGCACTGCCTGGAGCGTGCCACCCAAGAGATCGTGGAAGCCGGGGTCGAATTGCGAGGCCAGGAATGAGCATATCCCGTTTTCGTTGACCGTGGCGGAGGTGTTGGAAACCGAGACCGGGGACGGGTCGTTGATCGTGCCAATGGCGGTGCCGCTGCTAATGGTAATCCCGGATGTGCTATTCAGCAGCACACTGAGGTTGCCGCTGCCGACAACCAGATCCTTGCCGGTGCCATTCCGGGTCGTGCTGAAAGTGCCCACGGCGATGCAGTTCAGGCTACTGGCGCCCACGGAAATGCTCGTGGCCGTTGCCTGGAATGTCCCATCCCCGTTGCCTGACAGCACACTCACCGTGCCGTCGCCATTGGCGGTAACTATATCCGGATTACCATCGCCATTGAAATCGCCCACCGCCACGGAATTGGGACCAGTGCCCACGTTATAAGTCACGGCAGGGTTGAAGGTTCCACAGCCATTGTTCAGCAACACACTTACGGTATTGCAGCCGTTGCAAGCCGTGACCAAATCCGGGTGACCGTTGAAATTTCCCACCGCCATGGAATCGGGACTGTTACCCACGGCACAGGAAATGGTATTAGGAAAAGTTCCGTTCCCGTTACCTAGCAAAATGGTCACATTACCGCTGCCATAGTTGGCAACCGCTATATCTTGTACACCATCCCCATTGAAATCGCCCACCGCCACCGCCGTCGGCCCGGTGCCGACATTTGTAACTGTCTGGTACTGGCTACCACTATTCACAACACCGGGGATTTCGAACACGCTTACGGTGTTGCAGCCATAGTTGGCCGTGACCAGATCGTCACTGGTATTACTGGCACCGGTGTAGAATTTGCCCACCGCCATGCCCTTAATTTGACCCACCAGGTTAGAGGCGCTTCCCCAAGCTCCCCAACCTGAAAGGCCACCGCTTCCGTTGTTTCTACAGTGACCAAAACTATCAAGGCTCTGGCCCCCATATGGGGCAACTGCGTACTCTGGCCAACCGTCGTTATTGAAATCGCCGACCACTATGCCATCCACGAGGGTTGGGTTTGTGGTGCATCCAGTGCCCAACTGCGTGCCAGCGTAAAACGCGGAAAAATTTCCGGTTCCGTCACCCGACATGGCGACGGACCGACCAGACCCGTCAGTGCCTTCGTAGCCCACGGCGAGATCTGACACGCCATCCTTGTTGAAATCGCCCACCGCAAGAGCACCAACTTGTGCGGATGCCATTGTACTGCAACCGTGGTTTACGGCGATACTCGTTGGCGTTCCAAACTGCGGTGCCACCATGGGCGTGGATAATTGCAGTGTAAAGCTGCGGCTGGCTTGGTAGCTCGAATCCCAATTAATCGTCACGGGAGCCGTCTGCGTGGTGCATCCGCTGGGAAAATTCAAGCTGCCGCTGGTTGCGGTATAATCGGTTCCAGCCACCGCCGTGCCATCCTGCGTCCTATAATTTACGCTGCACGGCAGAGTCGTATTGCCGCTGCGCGTGACGGTGAAGTCCATGGTGCCGCCGCTACCGGTACTCAAATTCAGGCTGGCATTGCCTACGCTGATGGTCACCGTCGAAGCACAGGGACTTATCTGTTCCGCCGGGCCGACTTGCGACGCGATTTCATTGCCGCCGCCGAGTATGGTCAGCGCGCTGGGCATGCTGCTGAGCAGCCGCCGCGCTTCCAATGGCTCGGCCAGAAAGACCGGCGTGGCTTTAACCAGCAACCGGCGTGACTTGGACGCGGTCGGAAACAACGACCGATACTTGGACGACTTGGCCATGGCCTACTCCATCTTGGAGAAAAAGCTTTGCCGGGGAAAAAATCAGGCGGGGGCAACCGTTGCAACCAAGCCTCCGTCCCTTTCCGGCCGACACAGCAGAAAACGATGCGGGAAAAATGGTAACGGCATTTGAAGAAAAAGCAAGCGAAATCGGACAAGAAAATCGTGAATGAGCGGGTGGTTTATCGCGTTCCGGCCGCGTGATTAAGACGCGTTTTTTCGTGTGAACCAAAATCATCCGATGCCGGCAAATCTCGCCCCATTGTGCGCGCGTTTTCGGTTAAGGACGGTGAATTTTGGTCCGGGATAGGCCGGTTTCGCCACCTGAGGCAGGAAATCAGCCCGAAATAGAGGCATGTTAACGATAAATAGGCCCCTGTTAAGGGGTGGTAGACCCCTGATAGACCCTTATTAAGCCCAAATAGCGAACATGCGTACCATCGAAATTTTAACGCCAATGCGGTTTGTTCGGAATTAGAGACCCATTTTTAGGAATTTCAGACCCCTTTGGACATCCGAAAAACTCCGCCGAAAATGCACGCTGATTGGGTAAGGGCCTTGGAAATAAGCACTTACGACAAAAAACAATGTGCGCACATTGCGCCGCGGCAGTAGGACGCGAGGCGTGCCATCGCCAATCTTGTGTTCTCCGCTTGGGGGCTGACGCCGCCTACTTTTCAAAAACCACCATATCGTGCCCGGCGGTGCTGGTGAGCGTAAAGCTGGCGTAGCCGTCGGTGTAAGTGAAAGCGAACGGTTTGCCGGCGGGCTGCAAAGTGGCCTTGGCCGGCTTTTGCGGCAGGCGCAGGCAGATTTCCGCGTCCACCAGCGGTGTGGGTTCTTCCACCAAATCCAGCGTGGGCGTCCGCCGTTGCGGGGCGTAGCTGAGCACATGCACAATGGTGCGATTCGGCTTGCTTTGCCGGGTGACGCTGATTTCCGTGTGCGTGGGGGCCGACGAACAAATTAAGGGGTCAGGAAGCAATTCGCCTAGCACTGCCGACAGCAGAGCGCGTAAATGCTGGTTGCCATGCGTGGCGTATTGGCGGAACAGATCGAAGCCGAAGGCCGCGCCGTGCTTGCCGACGACGGCGGCAAAAGTGCGGGTGGGATAGCGGGCGGCGGTTTGATTGTGCCCACTGAAATGTTCCCAGGTGCGGTCGAAATACGGCTCGACAATCCGGCCGAAACCGCTAGCCCCGGCGGCGGGCGTCAATTTGTTGGTGGGTTCGTAGAGAACCTGTTCGGTGTCCTGGGCGGTGGCGACATCGGCGTTGTAGCTGAGGAAGACGACCTGGTTTTTGGGCGGCTGGCTGGTGGCCACGCCGGTCCATGGCTTGGCCAGTTTACCAGCGGCGGCGATGGTGGCGGCACCGGTGAGGATCACCTTGCCGCCGCGTTTGACAAACGCCGACAGCCGCTTGAGCAGATCAGGTGTCAGCGGCATGTCGTCGGGGACGATGGCCAGGCGATAGTTGGCCAGATCGGCTTGCGGGGCGACGAAATCAAACTGGTGGAAGGTCTGCTGTAGCAGGCGGACCACGCCTTCCACAGCCGAACCGGGTTTGGGGTGATATTCGCCCTGGAGATTGCGAATGACGGCGATTTCGGTCACCGGCTTGGCATCGATGCAGAACGGCTCGCAGGCTTGGACGTGTGCATAGACATCGCCGATGAGTTTCATGGCCGCCTTGTCGAAGGTGCCGCGCGGATGAAGCTGATCGCCAACGCTGCAACCGGTGCCGTGGGCGAGCATTTGGGCGCATTCGTATTTCAGAGCGGCGTGGGGTTTGATACCGCCAAAATCGCTCCAGCTCTTGTGGAACCGCGCCGTCATGCCGATGCAGGGCAAGCCGAACGTGCGGGCGAAACGCACGTTCAGCGGGAAATAGGTGTAACCCCAGCCGCCGGTCGGCAGGGCTTCGATCTCAATGTGCTGGAGGTATTTGACCTCTTCGGGCAGATTGATCTTGGGCCGGCTGTTGTACCAAACCGGTGCCGCCGACCCATTGATGCGTGCGATCAACTTGTTGTAGCGGTCCATGTAGCCATGAACCACTTGTCTCGCGTATTGCGTGCGGTCGGCTTCAATCAGCGGGTCCAGGCCGGCGCGGAGCATCCCGGCCTTGGCCCAGTTGCTCACGCTGGGCTGGTCCCAGCACATGTCCAGGAAAATCTCATCCACCGGCTTGTAGAGCCGAACCACTTCCTCGATTTGCTCGGCCAGGAAATCGGCATAGGGGCTGCTCATGTCCAGGATCTGCCATTGAAAAGCATCGTTGGCCAGCGGTTTGCGTCCCACGCGCGTGCCGTCGGGGTTCAGGCAGATCCAATCCGGCCGCAGATTGGCGGCATATTCGTCGCACTGCATGCTGATATAAATCGGGGCGCGAATCCCGCGTTTGCGGCAGGCTTCCAATTGTTCGCCCAATAAATCCAAGCCTGGCTTGAGCGATGGATGCCGTTCCGGGCGTTTGGTGTTGTAATACAGATGGCCGTGATGGCACTTGGCGAAGAGCGTGACGGAATTGACATGGGCATCGACGAGCATGTCGCCAAAGACATCGGGATCGAAATCGGCGCCGACGTCGGGGATGGCCGGGCCAGTGTGGAAATCAAGATGGATTTGGCGGTTGGGGAGGTTAGTGAGTGGTTTCATAGAGGGTAAGATAACGATCGTAACCAGCACGTTAAAGGGCTACTCGATGAAATTATCGAGTGCCCCTCATAACCCAAAAGTGATTCGCAAGGCGGCGTCGAGGGTCGGCATTTCGTGCCATGATCCAATGACGCGATCGATCTCGTTGTCGAGGATTGTCGCCAAGTTGTCGGTCATTATCACCGAGTCGGTTTTTAACCCACTTTGCTGCCCTTGGGGCGTAGCCAACGATACGTTAATCCGACTCGGATGCCCTGCACGGGCCGGGTTGCTGGTGATCATCGCCACGATGGTTTGCGGTAAGCCAGTGCTCAAATCGTTCGCCTGAACAACCAGTGCTGGTCGCCGTTTAGCCGTAAGCAGGTTGGAATCTGGGAAGAGGACGAGCACGATGTCGCCGCGCCTACACTTCATCGTACACGTCCATTTCGGGCCGGTCCCAGTCGTCAGCAAAGGTCTTGAGCCGCCCGCGCAAATCCGCGGCGGCGGCGGGATTGATTCGGCGTTCGGCCAAGTCCACCGACATACGCCCGGGGAAGAACGTCACCACGACGCGTGACTCTTCCGTTTGCGGTGCCGCCTCCAGCAGTTCGACCTTCCCATTACGAAATACGCCTTCGACTGATTTCAGCATGACTAGCCTCGGGCTATCTCACCACTCCGCCCGGCAAAAACCCTTCCAGCTTTCTAGCCCGCACCGGATGCTGCAATTTACGGATCGCCTTGGCCTCCACCTGGCGAACCCGTTCGCGCGTCACCTTAAAAATCCGGCCAACCTCTTCCAGCGTATACGTGTAACCGTCGCCAATGCCGTAACGCAGCTTGATGATCTCACGCTCGCGATAGGTCAGCGTTTTCAACACCTGCTCGATTTTGTCCTTGAGCATTTCCTGCGTGGCTGATTCCACCGGATTGTCCGCTTTTTCATCTTCGATGAAATCACCGAAATAGCTGTCTTCGCTTTCGCCGACCGGACGATCCAGCGAAATCGGGTGCCGGCTGATCTTCAACACCCGGCGGGTTTCGGCCATCGGCATCTTGGCACGCTTGGCGATTTCTTCAATCGTCGGCTCGCGGCCAAGCTCTTGCATGAGCGCTTTGCTGATGTTGCGCAGCTTGCTCATCGTTTCGATCATGTGGACCGGAATACGAATGGTCCGGGCATGATCGGCAATGGCGCGGGTGATCGCCTGGCGAATCCACCACGTGGCATACGTGCTGAATTTGAATCCGCGGCGATATTCGTATTTGTCCACCGCGCGCATCAAACCGGTGTTGCCTTCCTGGATGATGTCCAGAAAGCTCAACCCGCGGTTGCGATATTTCTTGGCGATCGACACCACCAGACGCAGGTTGCCGCCCGATAGTTTGCGCTTGGCGTCCTCGTACTTGAAGAAAATCTTCCGCACCGCGGTCACCCGCCGGTGCAGGTTTTGCGCGTCTTCCAGCACCAAGTCTTCCAAGCCGCTCAACTCTTCCTGGCAAACTTCCAAGTCTTCGCCGGGGTCTTTGATCTTTTTCAGTTCGTCAATGCGCAGTTCCAACTCCACCATTTTGGTGCTGATGGACAACAGCTTTTTCATCAGCGGGGTGACCCGGCTGGTGCGCAGCGCCAATTCTTCCAGCAGCCGCACGCAACGGCGGCGGCGGCGGCGAATCGCCAGGCGCAATTCTTCCTGGTCTTTGTCTTTCCGGCCTTTGCCCTCGCGTAGGCCTTCCCAGTTTTCGCGGTTGCGGGAAAGCATTTTGCGCACCGAAGTCAGATTCATCGGAATGCGCTGGCCGACCGTGTCCTTGTTGGCCATGCCTTCATCGGTGCTGATTTTCATAGTGCGATCGAAGGGCAGATCGCCATCATCCACCTGCTGCAAAATCTCCACGGCGCTGGTCAGGCAGTAATCGCTTTCCAACACTTTGGAGCGGAAAATCTTGCGGGTGATCTCGATTTTCTTGGCCAGGGCGATTTCCTGCTCGCGGGTCAGCAGCGGGATTTCACCCATCTGCGTCAGGTACATCCGCACCGGATCGTCGATCCGCTTGGTCGAGGCCTCGGCCAGTTCCGCTTCCAAATTCAAATCCAGCGGTTCATCGTCATCATCATCCAGGGATGGCTCTTCTTCGCTTCCTTCCGGCGGTTTGACGGGCTTTTCAACCTTAGCCGTTTTGGCTGCGGCCTTAGTGCCTTTGCCGGTTTTGTCGATCAACGCCGCCACATTAATTTGCCGGTCTTTTTTAACGGTTGGCTTGGCTTGAAAATCGGGGATGTCGGTTTCGTCGATCAGGCGAATGCCCATCTCGTCGATCATCATCAGCAGCGAATCAAGCTTGTCCGGCGAAACCACTTCGTCGGGAAGGCGGGTGTTCAATTCGTCGTAAGTGAGGTAACCACGCGACGTGCCGAGGTCCAATAGGGCCTGCACGCGCAGATCCACCTCTTCCTGCGAACCGGAACCAATCAAAGGCGATTCAATCGATGACATATTACGCTTGCACTTTCAATAACTATACCGCCGCCGATGCTATCGGCGGTTACTTCTTTTTGAGCACGGGTGAACCAAGGTCTACCCGATAGGCCCTTATATTATACCGCAAATCACATCCCAATACCGGTGGAAGATCTCCGAATATCGGGTTTGCTTACACTTTTCTGTAACTGCCGCAACATTTCGCGCGGATCATCCATGTTCGATTCGTGAGCTTCGGCAATCAGCCTGCGTTCCTCACCGCGCCGCCGCTCCTGTAACAGGTGGGCCAAAGCCCCTTCCAGCAGCGCTGCGGCATCGGTGGCTTGGTTCACTTCCTCCACCCACTGCAAAGCCGCTGATTTTTGCTCGGCCGCCTCCAGCAGGGACAAAAACTCGCTTAACACCGGCGGACCTTCATCTTCCTGATGCTGCCAGTACCGCACGGCAATGACCGATAGCATCGGATCGCGAAATTCCTCGGGATGCATCCGCTTCTGCACCGCATCCCAAAATCGTTCCGGCTCGGCCAATAATAGGCCGAGAATCGTACCCTCGGCGTTCCGGCGTGCTACACTCACCGGAATTGTGTTTTTCGGCTGGCTGCCATCACTGGCTTGAGCCTGATCCGGCGCTATTTCCGCCGGTGCCGGCACGTTTTGCCGAACTAGATTTCGTGGCCCCGGCCGTTTCAGCTTAAATCGCTGCTGAAGCTGTTCCACCGGAATTGCCGTCAACCGGGCAACGCGCGCCAAGGCGCCGCCCCAGCGAATCGGATCGACCGGACCACTACCACGCGCATCCGCCAGCGTTTTCAAATACGCCTCAATGGCATGTTGCTGGCCGGTCAAGTCCGTCCGGCTGGCCATGTTCCGCTGCAATTGCTTCCATTTGTACTCCAAAGCGTCGGTGGCGTTGGCCAAAAGAGCATTAAATCCTTCCAGCCCATTGGCCAGCAGATATTCATCCGGGTCCATGCCTGGCGGCATCGACGCAATGGCGATCTCAATCGGTTGCGTCAAAAACAGCTCCACCGACCGGTCCACCGCATGATCGCCGGCGTTGTCGGCATCGAATAGCAGCACAATGCGGTCGACAAATCGCCGCAGGATATTCACGTGCTGCTCGGTCAAAGCCGTGCCCAGCACGGATACCACGTTGCTGGCGCCATATTGATGGGCCATGATCACGTCGGTGTACCCTTCGACCACCGCCACGGTACGCGTTTCGACAATACGCTGCCGGGCCAGATCGATGCCAAACACGCATCGCCCTTTGGAAAACAGTGGTGTTTCCGGGCTATTGAGATATTTCGCCGGGTCTTGCGACCCCGGCATCACCCGCCCGCCAAACGCGATAATCCGCCCGCTTTCATCGCGGATGGGAAACATCAGCCGGTTGCGGAACGTGTCATAATGCCCGTCCCCGCTTTGCCGCGGCTTCACCAACCCCGCCAGCGCCAACTGCGCCGGGGTAAACTTCCGCATCAGCGGATGGGTCAGCAACCCATCCCATTGATCCAGCGTTAGGCCAATCTGAAACTGCTGGATGGCTTTTTCATTAAACCCGCGTTTGGCCAGATATTCGCGTGCCGGCAAACCATTTTGCGGATGCGCCAAGATTTTTTCAAAGCATTGGCACGCCGCCGAATGGGCGTCCAGCAGAATTTGCCGTTCGCCGGTCTTCTGTTTGCTCCCGGCGTATTCGGTGATTTCAATCCCCGCCGCCTCGGCCAGCAAGTGCATCGCCTGCTTAAATTCGATGCGGTCGCGTTCGATGATAAAATCGATGGCATTGCCGCTTTTTTTACACCCGAAGCAGTGGAAATACTGTTTGCCCGGATCGACATGAAATGACGGCGTTTTTTCGCTATGAAACGGGCACAACCCCACGTAACTGCGGCCGCGCTGCTTGAGCGCCACGGTTCGGCCAATCAGTTCAAGGATATTCGTCGCCTGCAACACGCGGGCACGAAGATCACCACCGCCAAGGGACGCACTGGCCATGTTGATACCGCCCAAATAAACCGACGCTTCGGTCGTAAAACCCGGTCAATTCACAGGCAACGCACAAGCAACACTTAATCGAACTCAACATAACGTCAGGTTAAGTTTCGGTCAAATCACGCGGGAGGAATTGCCCTGGTTGTCGGCTACTCCGTGGTGTGTACTCAAGCGAAGCGGGCGATAAAGGGCCTTGCGTTTGGAATTGCCGCAGGATCGCCAGGCGCTGTTGCTCCGGCAGCACGCCGGCAAAGGGGTTGGATTGCCGCAGTTCCACGGTCTGCGGATCGCTGGACGTGAGCAAGGCTTTTGACGCCTTCGACCGATCCCTCCAGCGTTTCCAGCCATTGCCGCAATGCCGGCTGCACCGCCGGGGCGCAGAGCGTCAACCACCGCAGCGCGGCGCGGTCGCCTTGGCACGGTCGATCAGTTCCGGCCGCGCCGCCACCCGCGCCACGATGGCCCGGCCGAAGGCCAGGCTGCGTTGGTCGATATCACTATGCTTAATCACGACGGGTAAACTTTAGTCGCGCAACCGCGTGGCGGCAAGCCAAACCCGGCGGGCCGGCGTGTCGTATTCGTTCAAATCGGTGGTCCACAAATGTACCGCTGGCGATACCAGGCTCATACGATAAAGCGTTACGCTCGACGCCATCGCATCGGAAGCTACCAGCGGCTAACGGACGTGGGGCCGGCCCGCTTCTATTCGCCATCTCTTGGCTGCGTGGGTTGCGGCGTGACGCTGAAATTCACCGATGACGGCGGCAAGACTTGGAGCCAGCCGCAGGCGGCCTTTCCACATGAGGCGCAGGATTGGGGCATCAACGCGGTGCGCTGGATTTCCGAAGCCGAACTGATCGCCGCCGGGGATCACGGCACCCTGTCGAAACTCGCGGTCAAGAACGGCCAGGTGACGATTGTCTGGAACGTGTAATTGGCGTCGCCCGCAACGGATATCGCTGTGCTGGGCGAAAAGCGCCTTGCCGTCTTCGCCAAGGGTTTGCTGGCAGTGGATGCCGCCAACGGCAAAGTCATGGCGAGTGTCCCTGAAGACCCCAAGCATTACTATGTTCATGTTGAGGCCAATGCATCGTGCGCCTACGTTTACGGTCCCAGGGGATTGGCGACCTTGGCATGGAAAGACGACAAGTTCGGCCCGCCGGATCAGTTGACCCAGTATCCAATTGACGTCGTGGCCGCCAATCACGATCCGGTGCTGGCGATTGGAACGACACCGGACGGAAACACGCGGGGATTGCTGGCCATCAAAGGCCGTGACTTGGAACTTCAGAAGTTCGTGCTGGAGGACGATAATCTGCCCAGCGCCAACGACAACCAGATGCTGACGTCGCTTCGCCTCCAAGCGGGCCGCGATTTGTCCGGCAAGATTTGGGAACAGTCGCAGGCGCGCGGGGATCTGACGCCGCGGCAGCAGATGCAATGGGCGGCCCAGCAGTTCACGATTCATTTGGCCAATGGCGAAGGCCTGGTGCCTAAGTTACCCACCACAGTGCCGGCGGTACCGCTGCCGCCAACCGTGGTCAGTTCCATCGAGATTGTGTTGGACAGTTTCACGGCGGCCGACGGCAGTGTGTTCCTCGGCGACTTCCATCACGTCTTTGCCTTTGACCCGGACGCCAAACTCTGCCATCAAACGCCGATTGGCAACATGGAATTCAGAATCCGCGCCTTGGCCGGTGGTTCGCTGGATCAACCGATCGTTTTCGGGACGACCGACAGTGATTTTCTCTAATGCCTTGCCACTTTCTCGGCCTCAAGCCGCGGGGCCAGGTTGCTGGAGCAAAAGGCGTTGAACGGGTACGGGGGGACGGCGGCGTTTTTTTCGCCATCTATCGGCTGCATGGCCAACGGCCTGCAGGTAAGCATCACGGTGGATGGCGGCAAGACCTGGAGCGTGAACCCATCCATTTTCCCTCCCGAGTCGAGCGACAAACGGATCACGGCGATCCGGTGGATTTCGCCATCGGAACTGATGGCGGGCGGCGACACCGGAACGCTTTGCAGCCTTGCGATCGCGGACGGCCAAGCCAAACTTCGATGGAGCATCAAGCTGAGTCCATATGTAGGAGAGGTAGACGCGCTGGATGATAAATGCGTGGTGGCGCTGTCGGATCGGTTGTTCGCGGTGGACCGCTCGACAGGCAAAATCGTGGCTACCTCAGAAAAGACGGCAGCGTATGCAAGTCGCGTGCGGGTCGGCAAGTCCTGCGTGTATGTATTTGGCAGTGCGGGGTTACAGGCCTTTGCTTGGGATTCCGGCAAATTTGGTGCGCCCAGGCAGTTGGCAAAATCCCCGGTTGTTGCGGTCTTTGCCAACCACGAGCCGCTGATCGCCATCGGCAGCGGGAAAAACGGCGAAGGCTCGATGTTGGTTGAGAAGGACGGTGCTTGGACTGAGCAGACGTTTCTGCTAAGCGATGATGGCGATGCCACGCCGGAAGACTTTGCCGCCTTATCGGCCTGGGAGAGGAAAATGGATGGCGACATCGGCCAGCAGTTGTACGCGTTGGCTTTGGATCAGGACGGTATGACACGCCATCAACAATTCCTTTGGGCGATCGAACTGATGAAGCAACGGATTGGTCACGCGGCCACCCGGTGAAGCACTGGGCCGTCAACGCGGTGCCAAGACCAAACGCCATAAACAACTTCCTAGACGTTTTGAAGTCCTTGGATAGTCGTGTCGGCGATAGCTCAAAATAGAAAACTTGGATCCGGGGATTGGCGAAGCGGATTTACCGCCGAGGACGCAGAAAAATGCCGGATAGTCGTAGGCGACACTCGGTCTGAATTTCTCCGCGGTCCTCAGCGCACTCTAGCGAAGCGGGCGGTAAAACATCTTTCCGGGCGGGAAAACTTACTGCCCAATCTGCACCGACTGCGGGGCGGTCAGATTGGGGTTGTAGCTGGTGGTGTCCATCACGGCCAGGGAGATGAAAATGGCGACGCAGAAGAGCGCGCAAATCAGCACGATGCTGTTGAAGGGGCTGTCCCAGAACAGGTGCATGAAGAAGAGGACTACCAGGGCGGCTTTGAGGGCGGCGATGATGAGGGCGACGATGATGTTGAACTGGCCGAGGTTGATGCCGGCGGCGGCTACCGTCAGGCCGGTGAGGATCACCAGGGCGAGGTAGACGGCCAGGAGAATCCAACCGGGGACGGCGTGGGATTCGTGCGTGTTGTGATTGGCGGCAGCGGGGGAGGGCTGGCTCATATCTTTCTCGCTTAGTGGATCAGGTAGAACAAGGGAAAGAGGAAAATCCAGATCAGGTCAACCAAATGCCAATAGAGGCCGACCAGATCGACCGGGGTGTTGTAGCGGGCGTTGAACTCGCCGCGGAGGCTGCGGCGTAAAATCCAGGTGATGACTCCCATGCCGACGATGACGTGGATGCCGTGCAGGCCGGTCATCAGGAAGTAGCAACTGAAGAAAGCGTTGACACGCTGCTTGTCGGGAGTGGAGAGATCATCGTAATCCACCCGCTGGGCCGAGGCGGTGGCGACGGGCGGGGCGGCAAGGGCGGTATCGACGGCAAATCTTGGCTTGATTTTGGACTCGTTGGCGGTGCCGGCGTTGGCGTCTTCCACGAGCAGGTGCGGATCAATCGGGCGGCTGGCGGGGGCGGCGGCGGTGGGCGAGGGGGTTGATGAGACTTTATCCGGGCCGGTGTAATCGGCGTTGTACTGGTTCCACGCACCTACCCAAACGTGCTCCACCCATTTGGCGCGGTATTCGACGGCTTTGATGCCAAGGAAACCGGCTGCGCCCAGCAATGTCAGTGACAGGCAGGCGATCAACACCTTCTTCTGGTTTAGCTGCGCGGCACGCACGCCCCAGGCCATGGTGAAACTGCTGGTAATCAGGATCAGCGTGTTGATTGCGCCCAGCGTGGTGTTGAGATATTTCCCGGCACAGAATTCAAACACGTCCGGATGCAAATGGCGGTAGACCGCATAGGCGCAAAACAAGCCGCCGAACATCAGGATTTCGGTGGCCAGGAATACCCACATGCCCACCTTGGCCGAGGCGTTCTGCTGCTCGGGCGAATCAAAATGGTGCGCCAGATAAGGATCGTGGTGTTCGGTGGTGGCGGTGTTGAGGGTGGTGGGGGTGTTCATGCCTGTGGTCCCTCACTGGTGGCCGGCGATTTCACCCAGCCCTGTTTCTCGTTGACGTATTGCCAATCGGCCAGATGGTAAGGATCGCCGGGTGTGGGGGTCTGGGCAAAATTATCGTGCGGCGGCGGAGAGGTGGTGGCCCATTCCAGCGTGTTGCCGCCCCAGGGATTCGGCGGCGCGGGCGGGCCGATCAAGAGGCCGGCCACCCAGTTGTACGCCACGGTGAACAACCCCGCGGCCATCACGAAAGCGCCGATGGTCGAGATAATGTGATAAATTTGAAACTCCGGCGGATAAGTTGCCCAGCGGCGCGGCATCCCTTTGGTGCCCATGATGAACTGCGGGAAAAAGGTCAGATTAAAGCCGACGAAGATAATCACCGCCGCCCAGCAGCCCACCTTGTCGTTGCACGTCTTCCCGAAAATCTTGGGAAACCAGTAATACATACCGGCCAGGAAGGCGAAGACCGTGCTGCCCATCATCACATAATGGAAGTGGGCGACGACAAAATACGTATCGTGCAGCGGCACGTTGGTCTGCAGCGATCCCAGGAACATGCCTGTCAATCCGCCGGCGGTAAACACCATGATGAACCCCAGGGCAAAGCAGAGCGCGGCATTAAAGCGGATGTCGCTTTTGTACATGGTGGCGGTCCAATTAAAGACTTTGACCGCCGATGGGATAGCCACGCTGAATGTCAGCAGGCTGAAAATGCTGTTCACGAGTGCCGATTGCCCGCTGACGAACATGTGGTGGCCCCAGACAAAAAAGGAGAGCATCGCCAGCCCCACCGAACTGCACGCGATAAAGGCGTAGCCGAAGATATGCTTGCGGCAAAAGACCGGCATGACTTCGCTCATCACGCCCATGGCCGGGAGGATCATGATGTAAACCGCCGGGTGGGAATAGAACCAGAAAAAGTGCTGGTAGAGGACCGGGTCACCGCCCAGCTTCCAAGCGAAGATGCCGATGTGCAGCGTCTTTTCGGCGATCAGCAGCAGCAGGGTAATCGCCAGCACCGGGGTGGCGAGAATCTGGAGGATGCTGGTGGCGTAAAGCGACCACAAAAACAGCGGCATTTTGAACCAGCCCATGGCCTTGGGCCGCAGCGTATGGATGGAGGCGACGAAATTGATGCCGGTCAGGATCGAGCTGAACCCGATGATAAACGCGCCGGTGGTGGCGGCGACGACATTACCGCCGCTGGCTTCGTTGGTGCTGTAAGGCGTGTAAAAAGTCCAGCCGGTATCCAGGCCAAACCCGCCGGGGAGAGTATTGCCGGTGGCGGCGTGATAGACGCCGCTGAAAAGCACATAGACGAAAAACAACCCGCCCATGCCATAACACCAGAGGCTTAGCAAATTGAGCCTGGGGAAGGCCACATCCTTGGCCCCCAGCATCAGCGGCAGGACGAAATTGCCGAAGATCGCCGGGATGGCGGGGATGACGAACAGGAAGATCATCATCGCCCCGTGCAGCGTGAACATGTTGTTGTACAACTGCTTGGTGGCTTCCGGGTCGGCCAGCATCCACGGTTTGGGGCTGAGCAGTTCGATGCGCAGCAGCATGGCGAAGATTCCCGCCAGCAGGTAGTTGGCCAGGATGAACACCATGTACATGATGGCGATGCGTTTGTGGTCGAGGGTGAAAATCCACGACAGCAGGCCGCGCGAGTGATTCAAGTAGTTATCACTCGGATCGCGCCCGGCGGCAACCCGAACATTCATATTAGGAACCGCAACCGACATAATCTGACTCCAATGGCCATTACGGCTTGGTGGTTGGCTGAGCCGCGCCCGGCAACGCCGGCGGCTGGCCTTTGTCGCTGAGCGACTTGATAAACGCGATCAGATGATCCACATCATGCGTCCGGTCTTTCAACTGCCCCTGGAAGCTGGGCATCACCGGCAGAAATCCCGCGACGATCTTATTGTTGGGATTGAGAATCATGCTGCGCAGGTAATCTTCATCAACGGTCAGGCTGGAGCTGTCGGCAAATTTCACCGGGTAGCCAAACAGATTCTTCCAAGTTGGCCCGGTGCTGGCGCTGCCGTCGATGGTATGGCAACTGTTGCAGAACTTCGTATAAATCGCTTTGCCATGATCTACCGGCGGGATGGACGCGGCTTCCAACGCCTTCTTATCCAGCCAGGCCGCGTACTGCTGCGGCGTCTGGACATACAACTTGGCGCGCATCCCCGAGTGATCCAGCCCGCAATACTGCGTGCAGAAAATATCGTATTCGCCCAGTTGATCGGCCTGCACCCAGATTTTGTTGTACCGCCCGGGCACGATGTCTTTTTTGATGCGGAACGCCGGGATATAAAAACCATGGATCACATCGGAACTGGAGAGGATGAATTCCACCGGCACATTGATAGGAATATGGATTTCGCTATCGTTCACGCCGTTGGGATAGTCGAAGCTGTAACTCCACTGCACGGCATTGACCACGATGGGCATGGCATTGCTGGGGGCGACCGTCCCGGCCATGTAGCCTTTGAAGCCATAATAGAAAATGATGAAGACGATGACGGTGGGGATCAGTGTCCAGGTGATTTCCAGCGCGGTGCTATGCGAGGCGGCGGTATCGGTGACCACGCCTTCGCGATGGCGGTACTTGATGGCAAACGTCACCACCAGCGCCGCCACCAGCCCAAAGAAGAAAATACAGATGCCCATGATGAACCAGAAGACCCAGTCGGAAGCGCCGGCGTAACCGGACGCCCGCGGCGGCAGCCAGTAACTGCCGCCGACATCTGCAAGGAGGTTGATCGCACCGGTCATCATGTTCATGGCTCTCGCTTACTCTTCGCGTGGTGAAATTCCCGCCGCAACATCACTCCGATGGCTCCGCCCAGCACGGCCAGAGTCAGCACGCCGCCGATGCGCATCAGCCCGACCGCCGCCCAGCCGTATTTACCGGTGGCCGAATTATAATGCAGGCAGACCAGCAGCACTTGATCCATGGCGGTGCCGACCTTGCCCGCCGCCGCTTCCACCAACGACAGCCGCAAGGTTTGCGGGGCAAATTTGATGCCGTACAGATAGCGCGAAATATGGCCGTCCGGGGTAAGGATGATAATCACCGCCGCGTGGGCGTATTGGTGAGTGTCCTGCAAAAACTGGTAGTTGAAGCCCACCGCATCGGTCACCCGGCGAATCTGCCAGTCGCTGCCCACCAGGAAATGGAAGCCATCGACTTCGTCCTTTTTGCCGTAGTAATCCACCGTGTTGGTTTTCTTCATTGCCGCCAGCTTCGACGTTTCGCCCGGATCGATGCTGACAAACAGCATGTCGAAATCACCACCGGCTTTCAGGTTGATCTCTTTGGCCGAATCGACCATCCCCTGCGAAACTAGGCTGCAAAGCATGGGACATTGGAAATACCCCAGTTGCAGCACGATGGGCCGGCCATGATTGAAATAGCTGGCCAGGGGCACATTTTCACCGCGTTCGTTGGTGAATGTGGCATCGAGCGGAATGGCGGTTCCCAGGTGTTCGGCAATGCCGACGTTGCGGATTTCGTCCGGCACGCGGCCGGCCGGATCAAGAGAAGTGTCCGGCGTGCCGGCGGCACAAACCATCCGGCAGGCCGCCGTTACCAGCAGCAGAATGCAGAGCGAAGTTGTGGGAGCAAGGCAGTTCATGTTGTTCAATTTGGCTTTGCCGTCGGCCGCGTGCTGGGCAACTCGCCATGGTTCTCGATCAAAATCTGCATCGCCTGCGCAATCGGGATGGCGATCTTGGTTTTGCTGTGGCCGGCCCAATGCGGGGCCGCCTGCAAATCGGCCAACTGCTGATCGCGATGGTTCACATAATCGGATTTGCCGGCATCAGCGATCCGCATGTCGGTCAGGTTGGTTTGCTCATAGGCGAACCATGCCTGCGTGCCGATGATGAAGACCGCCAGCAGCAGCACACCGGTGACGCCGATGGTCGCCAGCACGGGGAAGTTGATTCTCTGATTAAACGCCACGCATCACCTCAACACGTCAAACATTTTCAAACTCGATGGACGCCTGCAAACGCGGATCGCGCAGGGGCCGCAAGGCGCCTTGGCCCAGCCGCGATAACACCACGCCGATAAACAAGCCGCCAAGGCCTACCAAGGCCGCCAGATCGATCAGGCCAAAGTGCAGCGTCTTGCCGTTATCCAATTGCGGCATGACGATCCAATAGAGATCGATCCAGTGGAACACCAGCAGCCAAACCGCCCAAAACGCCAGCACTGGCGGCGTGCGCTTCACGTGCCGGGAGAGCAGGGCGGCAAAGGGAATCAGCAGGTTGCCGACCAGCAGCAGAAGGGCCACAGGGGTGTAAGCGGTCAAGCTATGCCATTGCGTGGAAACGCCGTGGCGGTAGAACCAGCCCACTTCGTCGGGAAGATTGGCGTACCACTGGAGCATGTACTGGCTGAAAGCGATGTAGCCCCAGAAGAACACGAAAGCGAAAAGGTATTTGCCCAGGTCGTGATAATGTTCCACGGTGATGCTGTCGCGCAGATAGCCGGCTTTTTGCAGCAACAGCACGGCGAGAATCAGGGTCGAGAACACGCCCACCACGCTGCCGGCAAAGATATACACACCGAAGATGGTGCTGGACCAGGTGGGGTCCAGGGCCATGAGAAAATCAAACGAGGCCAGCGTGACGGTGACGGCGAAGAGAATCAGTGCCACCGGGCTGAGAGCCTGGAGGCGGTTGGTGATGCGCAACTCGCCGGTTTGGTCCTGCTCCAGCGATTGCCGCCAATAGTACCTGCCCAGCAGCGACCAGATCGCCAGATAAACCACCGCCCGCAGCGACCAGAAATAGGGGTTGAGATAAAGCGTTTTGAAAGCCGACGAGCCATCCGGCGTATGCGGATACAGCGGGCTGCGATTCAGCGCCATGGGCAGGATGATCGGCAGCGCCAGCACGCCGACGATGGGCATGGACGCGGCCAGGCATTCGGCGATGCGGCGGACGCCCACGCTCCAGCCGGCCTTGGTCACGTGCTGCACCAGCACGAAAAACAATCCACCCAGCGACAGGCTTAGGATGAAGGCGAAGGAAATCAGATAGGCGAAGGAAAAGCGCGTGAACTGGTCCTTGGCCATGTACCCCAGCACGGCGGCGGTGGCATAGCTGATGCCGCCAACAATGCGGGCGATGTTGGCGGCGGAACCGGGCCGCAGACGAAGCTGTTCGCCGCCAGAAGAAGGTGTTGAATGCTCACTTGCTTTCATTTGGAATTCAAGGCGTCAACCTGTTGGGGTGTTAGAGCCGATTTGGGTGCGTCCTGGCTAAGTTGCAGCGCCCGCACATAGGCCACGATCGCCCAGCGGTCGGCCACGGGAATTTGCGCCCCATACCCCGGCATGTTGCGGATGCCGTTGGTGATGGTGTTGAAAATCTGGCCGATAGCTTGGCCGCGCACCGCCGGATCGTGCAGCGAGGCGGCTTGTGTCCAACTCATGCCGCTGGAACCGGCCGAGGCCATATCCAACGCCCGCTCGTTAATCGGGCCGTGGCCAAAACCGTCGGCACCGTGGCAGGGCGCGCAATAGATGAAGAACCGCTGCTGGCCGCGATGCAGCAGATCGGCATTGACTTTCACTTGATCGGGGTAGCCGGTGAGGTAAACCGGCGGAGAACTGGGAACGGGTACGCCATCAGGCTCTATAGCAAAAACCGGCTGGTAAAAACCGTGGGCGTAACGCCAATCGTTGTCGATGTCATCCGCCGCCACCGTGCCGGGGATATTCGGCCGCATGGCCCGTCCATCGGCAAAAACCGTGCTGGTTTGCTGTTCGTGATATTTCGGCTGCACACCCATGTCTTGAATGATGGCGATGCGCGGCCGATCCTTGGTGGTGGTACGCAGCACGCCGCTGATCGTCAAGGGAATCCAACTTGCCACCAAAACCACCAGGCCAATGGCGATGATGAAAAAGGGCGGCCGGGGCAGGCGTGGCGGCGGCAGCTCAGCCGGCGCGTCGGCCGGTTGCTGGCCTGCTGAATCTGGCATGTCCTGCTGCGACATCAAACTAATCCTCAATTCGATCCACCGTGATCGCCCCGAGTGAACGGAGCAAATCGGCAGTCTTGTCCGCGTCAAACTTGGCGTCCGACGCGGCGATCACGATGAAAAACTTGTCATTGGTCACCCGGCGAAACCGGTTGAGCTTAAACAGCGGGTTGTACAGCATCGGCAGCCGGCACAGCATCAACATGCCGAATACCGCCGTTAAAGCCGATAACAACACCGTGCATTCAAACATCACCGGCACGTTGGCCGGCAAGCTAAACAGCGGCTTGCCGCTAATGAAAAACGGATAATCAAACGCGTTGGTGTACCATTGCATTCCCAAGCCGCCGACCAACCCGGCCAGTCCCGCTCCCAGCACCAGCCAGGGCAAAATGGTGGGCCGGATGCCGATCACCGCGTCGATGCCGTGGATGGGGAACGGGCTGTGAACATCCCACATTTTGTACCCGGCGGCGCGCACGTTTCTCGCGGCAGTCACCACCGCATCCACATCGGGATATTCCGCCAACAACCCCACCAGCGCCGGGGCAGCCGGTGTGGTGGGTGTTGCGTGAAGCTCTTCCACTTGCGTTGACATAACGTCATTTACCTTGCCTAAATCACGCGCGGCGCGCCGTAATCCGGATTGTGACGCTCATCCGGACGATAATCGGTGCGCTTGCTGTCTTCATCGCCTTTCTCATGCGAATGCACGTGCGCCTGCGGCATCACCGTCTTCACTTCCGCCATCGCCACCACCGGTAGAAACTTGCAGAACAACAAAAACAGCGTGAAGAACAAGCCGAAACTGCCGGCAAACGTACAGATATCAATGTACGTCGGTTTGAACGCGTGCCAGCTCGACGGCACAAAATCGCGCGTCAGCGAGGTCACGATAATCACGAAACGTTCAAACCACATGCCCATGTTGGCAAACATGGCCACGATCCACAACACCAACAGGTTGTTCCGCAGTTTTTTCGACCAGAGGATTTGTGGAAAAATCACGTTGCAGAACATCATCAGCCAGTAGCTCCAGGCATAGGGGCCGAAAACGCGGTTGATGAAGGTGAAGGTTTCGTATTTGTTCCCCTGGTAGAAAGCCACGAAAAATTCGGTGAGATAGGCATAGCCGACCATCATGCCGGTGGCCATGAGGATTTTGCCGCAGTTGTCCAGATGGCGGCGGGTGATGATGTCTTTGAGGCCGAACAATTCGCGGGCCGGCACCGCCAGACACAGCACCATGGCAAACCCGCCAAAGATGGCCCCGGCGACAAAATAAGGCGGGAAGATGGTGGTGTGCCAGCCCGGCAATTGCGCGGTGGCAAAGTCGAAACTCACCACCGAGTGAACCGACAGCACCAGCGGCGTGGCCAGTGCTGCCAGCAGCAGATAGGCACGCTCATACCGATGCCAATGCCGGCTCGATCCGGTCCAGCCCAGCGCCAGGATGCCGTAGACGATCTGCTTGATTTTCCCTTTGGCGCGATCGCGGAAGGTGGCGATGTCGGGAATCATGCCGACATACCAGAACAAGGTGGATACCGTGGCATAGGTGCCGACGGCAAATACGTCCCACAGCAGCGGTGAGCGAAACTGCGGCCACATGTTCATCTGGTTGGGAATGGGAAACAGCCAATACGCCAGCCAAAACCGCCCCACGTGAATCCCGGGAAACATCCCGGCACAAACCACGGCAAAAATGGTCATCGCCTCGGCCAGCCGATTGATGCCCGTCCGCCAATTCTGCCGGAACAAATACAGGATTGCGCTAATCAGCGTACCGGCATGGCCAATGCCCACCCAGAAGACGAAATTGACGATGGGGAACCCCCACGCCACCGGCTGATTATTGCCCCACACACCCACGCCGGTGCTGAACAGGTACAAAATGCACACTCCCAGCATGGACAGCAGGCCCAGGGCAACCAGCATGGCGATATACCACGCCAGCGGCATTCTGCGCTCGGCCACGCCGCACACCGTTTCGGTGACGCCGGCAAAATCGTTGCCGCCCAATACCAGCGGCGAACGCACGCGCGGATCATCCACGGTGTTGTCGGCATCGTGATGCCGAGCGGTGTCGAGAACTGCGTTGGAGGTCACTGTGGTCATGCGTCCTCAAGTATTCCGTATTCGTGCCAAATACTGCGTCCGCGGCCGCGTGTTCAATTCTTCATCCAAAACCTTGTATGCCCGCGGACTTTGCTGCAACTGGGTCACCTTGGCGTTGGCGTCATTCAGATTGCCGAACACAATCGCCTGCGTGGGGCACGTCTGCTGGCAGGCGGTCAGGATATCGCCATCGGCCACATCCTGGCCCGCGGCGCGTTTGGCCTGCGTGGTCGAGTGGATGCGCTGGATGCAATAGGTGCATTTTTCCATCACGCCGCGCATCCGCACGGTAACATCAGGGTTAAACACCATCCGCTTGATCGTGTCCACCTGCTGTAACTGCTGCTGATCGGGAATGCCGGGGAACGGCACCGGATATTTATCGTGGCGCGGGTCCTGGCTTTGCCAGTCCAGATAATTAAACCGCCGCACCTTGTATGGGCAGTTGTTGCTGCAATACCGGGTGCCGATGCAGCGGTTGTAAACCATCACGTTCAAGCCTTCGGTATCGTGCTGGGTGGCCCCCACCGGGCAAACCTGCTCGCACGGTGCGGTTTCGCAATGCTGGCACAACATCGGCTGATAAACCACTTCCGGATTAGGATCATTGGCCGGATTCTTCCCGCCGCTGGCGTCGCCGCGGAAATAGCGGTCGATACGCATCCAGTGCATCGCCCGGCCCATTTTCGCCTGGTCCTTGCCGACGATGGGGATATTGTTTTCGGCTTGGCACGCCGCCACGCAAGCGTTGCAGCCGATGCAGGCGGTCATGTCAATGGTCATGCCCCAGGCGTGCGGGGTGTTGAATTGGCTGGGCGCCTGGAAAAGCTGAAGGGCGACTTTGCCCTCGGGGTCGCGCTTGAATGTGTTGCGGTCGGCTTTGTAGTCGTCAAAGCTGGCTTCGTGAATGAGATCGGCACTGGCGCCTTTGGTGCCGACACGCTCCTGCCGGCCGGCTATGCCGATGGCGTCGATGAGTTGGTGATTTTGCGTGAGAGCCAAGTCGTATTTTTCGCCGGTTGGCCCAACTCCAGCACCTGTAGTGCCATACCAATTGGCACTGGTCCGCAGCGGATATACGTTGAAGCCAACTCGTGTTCCAATCGGCCCAGCCACCATACGGCCATAGCCCAGCGGCAACCCGACCACGCCATCAGGCTGGCCCGGTAAGACGTACACCGGTATTTCCATCGATCGGCCACCGATAGAAATCCTTACCATATCGCCGGGGTATAGGGTGAGCACCTTCCAAGTTCCGGCATCGTGCGGGGAGATAATCAATGCATTGTCCCACACAATTTTGGTCAAGGTATCGGGGATTTCCTGAAGCCAGCCGTTGGCGGCGAAGCGGCCATCATACATCCCAGCCGATGGCAGGAAGCGAACTTCCCATCTCTCGCTAGATGGCGGCGCGGTCAATGCCGGGTGCGGATCAATCGATGCTTTGATTTCGTCAAACGCACTATTTTCAACCAAGCCATCGCGCAACGCTTTTCGCCAATCGGTGTTGCCAATCGACGTGTAGGTGTTCTGCACGATTTTCTCGCTGGCGGTTTCGTCTGAAGCAGCGACCAATGCGAGAATTTCATCAATCGTCTTGCCGCCGAATAGCGGTTCGATTAACGGCTGCACGATACCGATGGTGCCATCCCACACGCGGGCATCGCCCCAGCTTTCCAGATAGTGCGCACGTGGAACATGCCATTTGGCAAGCTGGCTGGTTTCGTTGGCATATACACCCAAATGAACGCTGTGGGCTACCGACTTCATCAGCTCGGCGAAATTCAAATCGGCCGGGGCGTCGTACACCGGGTTGCCGCCCAGAATCAGCAGCGCGTCCACCGCGCCGGCTTTGAGTTTGTCCGATAGCGATTTAATGGCGTCCAGATGTGTGGGGCGATCTTTTGTACCGTCATCGAGCAGCGTAACCGCCTGCGAGCCAATCATTACATTGATCAATGTCACCAGATGATGCGCTTCGGGCGGAAGGCTTGGGCCGGCGGTTATCACCACCGCGCCGCGATTGGCGTCGATATCTTTGACAATCTGGCGAATCACTGCCTGTTTGTCTGCTGTCACCGCGGGCGCAAACCCCGGTGTGTCGATGCGCAATCCATTGGCCATCGCCGCCAACATGTGCAGCACATGCGACGGCTTCACCGGCACGCGCACATCGGCCATCGTACCCGTCAGCGTCAACGCGCTTTCGAACGCGTACAGCCGGCTCATTTTTGCATCGGCATCATCAGCCGATCGCCGCCGCGCCGCCCAATCGCTCGCATAACGAATCTGCGCCGGATGCGAGCCTAAAAAATCATCGTCAAAGCTAACCACCACTGCGGCCTTGTCTAGATGCAGCACCGTGCGTCCGGCTTTGCCTGTGGCCAATTTGATCCCTTGTGCCTCGTTATCCCGGCTCAGTGGTTCATATTCATACCACCCAAGTTTTGGATACGCCTTCAGCACCAACTCTTTCATTCGTGCCGTGCTGGGGCTGGAGGTGGCTTCGAGCAGCACTGCCACTTTCTCACCCTGTCCCGCCGATGCCAGCATCGCCCGCAGGGCCGCCGCAAACGCCGGGAAATCGCTGGCTGCCGGGGTCTTGCCTGTATTGTTCACCACCGTGCGGCTGCGATGCGGATCGTACAGATCGAGAATGCTGGCCTGGGCGATGGCCGTGGCCGCGCCTTGCTTGCCGGGAATCGTCGCCGACCACGGATGCGTGGGATTGCCTTCGATTTTGATCGGCCGGCCGTCAAAGCTGGTGACCAGCAGCGGCATGGCCACGCCGCCAAGCTCCATCGCGGTGGCATATTGCAGCGGCATCCCCGGCAGCCGGTTTTGCGGGGCGGCAGTATAGGGCGCGAGTTTTTCTTCCGGCCAGCGCCGGCAGCCGCTCAAGCTCAATCCCGCCAAGGCCATCGAGGCCGCCGCCAACTGCATAAACCGCCGCCGGCTGGGCGTGCCAAGTCGCGGTTCGTCCGCTTCCGCCTGTGCTTTCAGGCTTTGCCAGTATTCATAGTTGGTAAAGTGTTCTTTCATCGGTGGCACGTCGAGCAACTGCTCATATAAGTCGTATCGTGAATGTGGTATTTGGCCAGCAGATCATTGGCCAACTGCGGCGCATCCGTTCCCGCCGTCCAACTCATATTGGTCACCTGGTCCACCGGCCGCAAATGCGGCCCCGGATCGCGATGGCAATCCAAACACCAGCCCATGCTTAGCGGCTGCACTTGCCGCACTTGTTCCATCTGATCGATCCGCCCATGGCATTCCACGCACCCCACGCCATGGGTTACATGCGCCGCGTGGTTGAAGTAAACATACTGGGCCAGATTATGAATTTTGATCCACTGCATCGGCTTGCCGGATGCCCAGCTATCGCGGATCGGCTGCAACGCCGCGCTCTTGGTCAGCACGCCGGTATGGCAATTCATGCAGGTCTGCGTGGGCGGCAGCGAAGCAAATGGTGTCTTCTCCACAGTATTATGGCAATACCGGCAATCCAGTCCTAATTTCCCCACGTGCAAGGCGTGGCTGTAAGGCACAGGCTGCACGGGCGAATACCCCACCGCCGTCGCCTTGGGCGATGCCGCCAACGCCACCAGTGTAGGCAAATAGAACATGCCACCAACCACAGCCAGAACTGCCAAAGGCAGGGCATAGTTGGCCCACTTGGGAAAGACAAAGGGCATTTCGGACTGCGTGTTCTTCATTGCCTTCTTCAGCTTCAGCCTTACCGCCTCCGCGGCGATTCTGTCAACCGGTAAACTGCCCACCGGTCTCAAGCGATAGTGGCCAAGTGTAGGAGCATAAGCGTCCAAGGGCAAATCTGAGCATTGCCAATTGCCGATTGCCGATTGCCGATTGAAAATCAGAACGCACCGCCGCGGGCATTTTCCATTTTTCATTTTCCATTTCTCAATTGGCAATTGAGACTTTTGATTAACTCTCCATGTCGTGATGACAGGGGTTAAAATTCTCCTGCCAACGCTGCCGCGGATGGTTTTTCGCGTATTTTCGGCC
>Ga0316217_10001501_pt1 | contig 30160 bp, 18 predicted proteins | sample 1anoAmetaG_FD_203633 | JGI IMG/M metagenome (GOLD analysis project Ga0316217, IMG submission 203633) | Freshwater microbial communities from Trout Bog Lake, Wisconsin, USA - 1anoA | ecosystem: Environmental > Aquatic > Freshwater > Lake > Hypolimnion/Profundal zone | place: USA: Wisconsin... | reverse complement strand
ATTTCGTGCCCGCCGGTTGGATGGGCAACAGCAAAGCGGTGCGAATGGATGATGCCTGCCGCACTTCGCCGCACAGTGGCAGCGCTTGTCTGCGCTTCGAATACCAGGACGCCAGCGATTGGGCCGGCGTGGCTTGGCAGAATCCGCCCGGCGACTTTGGCGACAAGCCGGGCGGCTGGAATCTCTCCGGCGCCAACAAACTGGCTTTCTGGGCCCGCGGCGAAAGCGGCGATGAAGTGGTCAGTTTCAAGTTCGGCATCCTTGGCTCCGGCAAGCAGTATCCCGACAGCGGCAGTGGCGAACTTGCCGACGTCAAATTGAGTAAGGAATGGCGGGAATACGCCATAGACCTCGACGGCAAGGATTTGCGCTGCATCAAAACCGGCTTTGTCTGGTCCCTCGCCGGTCAGGGCCATCCGGTCACGTTTTATCTCGACGACATCCGCTTTGAATAAAAAATGTCTCGACTCGAAAATCCATTGCTGCCGCAAGAAAAGACGGATTCCGTTTTCATCGGCCAAAGTCCGTTTCACGCCGCGACCGGCCAGCCTGAATCCGCCAGCGTGACCATCAACGGCGAGCGGTTCGTCGGCATCCGCAACGTCAATGCCCTGCCGCCGTTTCTGATGAGCATCGTCAGCAACGGCAACTGTTGGCTGTTCGCCGGCAGCCACTCGGGGTTCACCGCCGGACGCGGCGATGCCGATCATGCGCTGTTTCCGTATCGCACCGCCGACAAGATATTGAGCCAGTCCGGCGGCAGCGGCGTCCGGAGCGTCTTTCTGGTCGAACTTGAAAACGGTCTCGCCCTTTGGGAGCCCTGGCAGAGCGCCCCAAGCGCCTATCGCATCCAGCGCCATCTGTTCAAAAGCGAATTTGGCACCAGCGTCATTTTTGAAGAAATCAACCACAGCCTCGGCCTGCGCTTCTCCTGGACGCTCACGACCTCAGAGGTCTTCGGGCTCGTCCGCTTTTGTACCCTGGAAAATCTGTCGGCGGACACCGTACGCGTCCGCTATCTCGACGGTTGGCAGCAACTTCTTCCGGCGGGCGTTGGCCAGGATTTGTTTGAGAAATACAGCTATCTGGCCGCCGCCTACATGCGCCACGAATGCCAGCGCGGTTTGGGCATCTTCACGCTGAATTCCGGCATCACGGACCGCGCCGAACCATGCGAGTCCCTGCGCGTTTCCGCCGCGTGGTCGCTCGGCCACGCCAACCCAACCCTGCTGCTCTCGGACCGGCAAGCAGACCATTTCCGGCGCGGCCAGCGCATCCACAATGAAACCGAAGTGCGCGGCGAATTCGGCGCGTTTCTCGTGGGCGACACCGCCGCCATCCTATCCGGCGCCGCCCACGAATGGATTGCCGTCGCCGACACCCATCTCGATCACGCCGCGTTGGCGAAACTTCAAAACCAGTTGGCCGCGCCCGGCGACCTGAAAAGCGCGCTGGAGGCGGACGTCATCGCCACGCGAGACGGCTTGAAGGCGCGCATCGCCGCTGCGGACGGGTTGCAATTAACCGCTGATGCCGCCGTCGGTATTCACCATTTCGCGAACGTCCTGTTCAACTGCCTGCGCGGCGGCACGCTGCCGGATGGCTACCGTTTACCGGCCTCCGATTTCGCCGCGTTTTTACTCAGTCGCAATTCCACCCTGCACGCGCGGCACGCGGCTTGGTTGGAGCAGTTGCCGGCACAACTCGATCTGCCCACACTCCGAAAACGCGCCGCCGCCACCGCCGATGCGCAGTTCCTCCGCCTGGCCCGCGAGTATTTGCCGCTGGGCTTCAGCCGCCGTCACGGCGATCCAAGCCGTCCGTGGAACCGCTTTTCCATCCGCACCCGCGACGAGGCGGGCCGGCGGATTTACGGTTATCAGGGCAACTGGCGCGACATTTTCCAGAACTGGGAGAGCCTGGCCCAAAGTTATCCGGCGTGCCTGGAGTCCATGCTGGCGATTTTCCTGAACGCCTCGACCGCCGACGGCTACAACCCCTACCGCATCACGCGGGCCGGGATTGATTGGGAGGTCGCGGACCCCCACGACCCGTGGAGTCACATCGGTTACTGGGGCGACCATCAGATCATCTACCTGCTGCGGTTGCTGGAAAGTTTCGAGCGCTTTGAGCCGGGCCAACTCGCGCGCCGCCTGAACGAACAGGGTTTTGCCTACGCCAATGTTCCCTACGAAATCAAGAGTTTCGCGGAGCTCGTGCGCGACCCGCGGCATTCGATTCATTTCAACGACGAACGGCACCGGCAACTATTGGCGCGGGCCCGGGAAATCGGCAATGACGGCAAACTGCGCACCGACCAGAACGGCGAGGTGCTGCTCGTCTCGCTCGCGGAAAAACTGCTCGTGCCACTGCTCGCCAAGTTGAGCAACTTGGTCCCCGGCGGAGGCATCTGGCTCAACACGCAGCGCCCGGAATGGAACGACGCCAACAACGCGCTGGCCGGCTGGGGGCTTTCGATCGTCACGGTCGCCTATTTGCGGCGCTACCTGACCTTCCTGAGCCGGATTTTCGCGTCCGCTGGTGAGTCCGTTTTGCTGTCGGCCGAATTAGCGCGCCTAGCTCGAGAACTCACCGCGATTCTGCCGAATTGCGAATCGGCAGATGACGCGGCGCGCTTGGAAATGATCGCCCAGCTTGGCCAGGCTGGCCAGGCGCATCGCCAAGCGGTCTATCGCGACGCACTCGGCGCGCCGACCAATGTTCCGGCTGCCGAAATTCGCCAACTGATCGCCGCCGCCCTCCGCGCGGTGGACGCCACGCTGCGCGCCAACCGGCGCGCGGACGGCTTGTTTCACAGCTACAATCTTCTGAAAATGGACGGCCAGAAGGCGTCAGTGGGTTATTTGGATCTGATGCTTGAAGGACAGGTGGCGGTTTTGAGCAGCGGCCTGTTGGAACCGAGTGAAGCCCTGTCGCTGTTGCAGGCGCTGCGCCACAGTGATTTGTTTCGCGCCGACCAGCACAGCTATCTGCTGTATCCCGACCGCCAGATCTTGCCGTTTCAGGCGCGCAACACGCTGCCCGCGGATTGGCGAAAAAAAATTCCGGCCCTCGCCGCGCTCGTGGCCGCCGGCAATCGCGACCTCATTATCGTGGACGAAAATGACCGCGCTCACTTCCAGGGCGACCTGGCCAACGTGGCGGGTTTGGAAGCGCGCCTGAGCCAGCTCGCCAACGACCCGCGCCAGGTCATGGCGGTGGAGCAGGATCGCGCGGCCGTGATGGATTTGTGGGAAACAGTGTTTCACCATCATGCCTTCACCGGCCGCAGCGGCTCGATGTTCGCGTTTGAAGGCTTGGGCAGCATCTACTGGCACATGATCGCCAAGTTGCTGGTTGCCGCCGAAGAAAATCATCGCCACGCCATCGAGCGCGGCGCGCCGGCAGAATTGGTCGACGATTTGCGCGCGGCTTATTACGACATCCGGCGCGGACTGGGCTTCACCAAAACGCCGGCAGTTTACGGTGCGTTCCCGACCGATCCGTACTCGCACACGCCGCGGCATCTGGGCGCGCAGCAACCGGGCATGACCGGCCAGGTGAAGGAGGAGATTTTGACTCGCTGGGCGGAGTTGGGTATTCAGGCCAACCACGGCACCTTGACCTTTGCCCCGGCACTCTTGCGACGGAGCGAATTCTTCCGCGAGCCGCAGCAGTTTGAATATCTGGATGTGAATGGCGTCGCGCAGACCTGGCAACTGCCCGCCGAAAGTCTGGCGTTCACCTATTGCCAGACTCCGATTTGCTACCGGCTGGCCGACCACGCAGCCATCACCATGGAGCCTGTCTGCGGCGACACCAGCACCATTGCGGGACAGAAATTATCCCCCGCCGACAGCCGCGAAATCTTTCTGCGCAGCGGCAAATTCGCACGGTTGACGGTCGCCCTGCCGCGACACAGTTTGCGGGATTAAGCATGAGCCGGATTAGTCAGAAAAATTTATGAACACGGAAACAAAATCCATGAAACTGTCGTTCCTTGAGAAATTCGGGTACGGTCTGGGCGACACCGCGAGCAATTTCGTGTGGGCGCTGATGATGAATTTCATCATGTTTTACTACACGGACATCTTTGGCATCACCGCCGCCGCCGCCGGCACGATGTTGCTGTTCGCGCGCAGCACGGACGGGGTCGTGGATTTCTTCATCGGCGCCATCGCCGACCGCACCAAATCGAAGTGGGGCCGTTTCCGGCCGTATCTGGTCTGGCTGTGCGTGCCGCTGGCGGTGGTTTTCGTGCTGGCGTTCACCACCCCGAACATCAGCCCGGCCGGCAAAATCGTCTGGGCGTGGGTCACTTACAACTTGCTGATGCTGCTCTACTCGGCCATCAACATTCCCTACGGCGCCCTGTCGGGGGTGATGACCGACGATCCGCTGGAGCGCACGAGCCTGAATTCTTATCGCATGGCGCTGGCGCAAATCGGCGGCATCATCGCCAACTCCAGCTTCATGCTGCTCATCGCGAAATTCGCCGCCAACAACCAGCAGCTCGGCGCCCAGCGCACGGTGATGCTGTTCAGCGTCATTGCGATCGGACTGTTTTTGATTTCGTTTCTGATGACGAAAGAGCGCATTCATCCGCCGGCGAATCAACACACCAAGCTGACCCAGGATTTGAAAACCCTGTTTCTTAACCGGCACTGGATCATGATGTTCGCCATTGGCATCATCAACATCACGCTGGCCGTCGTGCGCGGCTCGGCGGGCATTTATTATCTCAAGAGCTACCTGCATTGGGATGGCGGGCAGATTGGCACCTGGTTTCTGGTCGGCGGTTTAAGCATGACCTTCGGCGCGACGCTCACGCGGTTGGCGGTGAAATGGATGGGCAAGAAATGGTCGTTCATTGTCAGCATGTTGCTCGTCGCGCTGACGGCGATCCCGTTTTATTGGTTGCAGCCAAACCAAACGGCGCTCATTTATGCCTGCCAAATCATCGGCATGATGTGTTCCGGCGTCAACGCCACGCTGTTCTGGGCGCTCGTGGCGGACACGGCTGATTTTCAGGAATGGAAATACCGGACGCGCACGACCGGGGTGGTGTTTTCCGCCACCACCTGCGCGCAAAAGGCGGGCATGGGTCTCGGCGCGGCATTTGCCGGATTTTTGATTTCGCATTTCGGTTATGTTCCCAATGCGGAGCAAACGCCCGGAGCGATTCAAGGCATTTTGCTGCTGATGAGCCTGATTCCGGCGGCGGGCCTGATTTTATTGGCCAGTTCGTTCACGCTTTACGGCCTGAATGAGCATATCTGCAAAACCATGCGCGAAGAACTAACGGCACGCCGCGAGCAACGCGAGCCGGTTTCCGCCAAACCGGAATTCCTGCCCACTCCCGGCGCCGAATCGCCGGCGGTCTCTTGATTATGAAACCATTTCGACCAACCCGCATTGCCGTGCTGCTGGCGCTGCTGCTGTCGGCACTGCCCGGTGGGGCAGGGGAGACGAACCCACCGGTTTCGTTGTCGCAGAAACCATCGAACTTGCTGGCGGGCATTCATAGCGGCATTTGCTATTCCGGTTTTCGCCACGGCCAGCATCCCGACCGCGGCGACGGGGCGGTCAATCCGAGCGAATCGGAAATCCTGGCCGACCTCCAGATTTTGGCCCGCAACGCCAATTTTCAGATGATCCGGCTCTACGATTGCCGGACCAATTCCGAAGTCATCCTGAGGCTGATTCGCGAGCATCATTTCAAGTTGAAAGTGCTGCTGGGCGCGTGGCTGGCCGCCGAAACGAACAACCCGGCCTGCCCGTGGCTGAAGCCGATGCCACCGGAGGTGCTCGCCGCGAACAAGAGAATCAATGTGACCGAAGTGCAAAACCTCATCCGGCTGGCGAACGTGTACCGCGATAGCGTGGTGGCTGTCGCCGTCGGCAACGAGGCGCTGGTGAGTTGGACCGACCATCTGGTGCCGGTGGAGTCGGTGATTGATTATGTTCATCAGGTGAAAGCAACCGTGAAGCAGCCGGTGACGGTTTGCGACAATTATGATTGGTGGTCGCATCACGGCGCGGCCCTGGCGCGGGAGCTGGACTTTGTTTCGGTTCACACCTACCCGGAATGGGAGCACAAGGACCTCGACGAAGCCCTGCCTTACACCATGGCCAATTTGCAAGCAGTGCGAGACGCGCTGCCACAAAGCCGCATCGTGATCACGGAAGCCGGCTGGGCCACCACCGCCAAGGAGTTTGGCGCCCGGGCCAGCGAAGCGAAGCAAAAACAATATTATCATGACCTGCTCGCCTGGACGCGCAAGATGAACCTCACCACCTTCTTTTTCGAAGCGTTCGATGAAGACTGGAAAGGCGATGAAAATGAGCCGCTGGGCGCGGAAAAGCATTGGGGCTTGTTCACGGTGGACCGAAAGCCCAAGCTGGCCATGCAGGAACTCTATCCCGATTTGAAGAACTAAAACAAAAAAACACTATGAAAAAAATCAACGCAACTTGGATGTTGGTGCTCTCACTGATGGGTTTGGCTGGCGCTCTGTCCGTTTCGGCGGACGGCGCCAACCAGGTTTTAACCACGGCGGCGGCGGTGCGCAACCTGTCGGAAGCGGACGCCGCAAGGAGTCTGCCGGTGAAATTGCGCGGCGTGGTGACCTTTTACGACGACGGGCTGTTTTCGCGATTCGTGCAGGACGAAACCGCAGGTATTTATTTGCAAGTGACCAATACGCTGGCGCTGCAGCCGGGACAAATCATCGAGGTGGACGGCGTGACCGGCCCCGGCGAATTCGCGCCCGTGGTCCTGCCCACGTCGGTAAAAGTCCTGGGCAACGGCGTCATTCCCGCCGCCAAACCAGTGACGGTCGAAGAGCTGACGGGCGGCGCGGACGACAGCCAGTTGGTGGATGTCAGCGGCAATGTCCGCGCGGCGCACTTTGAGAAACCGACCGGCAACTATTACATAGACATCGTGACTGGTGGCGAGCGCTTCACGGTGATCGCCAAGCAGATTCCCGTGGCCCAGCCGAATGAATTGCTGGACGCGACGGTGCGGGTGCGCGGCGTCTGTTCGACGCTGTTCAATCGGCAGCGGCAGTTATTTGGAGTTCGCCTGCTCGTTCCGAATGCCGAGGGCCTGATCGTGGAGAAGCCCGCGCCCGCAAATCCTTTTGACGTGGCGGCGCAGCCGATTGACAGCCTGCTCCGGTTCACACCGGAGGGCGGCGCTTCCCATCGCGTCAAGGTGAAGGGCACCGTGGTCTATTTTGAGTCGGGCAACGCGATTTTTATTCAGGACGGCAAACTCGGACTGCATTGCCAGACGGCGATGCGCGACGCGCTACAACCGGGTGATCAGGTGGAAGTGCTCGGGGAGCCGGCCAAAGGCGAATACACCCCGATTCTCGAAGATGCCATTTACCGGAAAATGGGCCCTGGCACGGAGCCCAAACCCGATTCGGTGGATTTGAACGAAGTGCTGACGGGCGTCCACGATTGCCGGCTGGTGCAAATGACGGCAAAAGTCTTGGAACGCGTGGACCGCGGGGTAAATCAATTCCTGCTGCTGTCAGCCGACGATTTTGTTTTCCAAGCCTATCTGCCGCCCGACGCGAACGGCGACCGCCTCGCGGGCCTGGCCAACGGCCGCGACGTGCAGGTCACCGGCATCTGCCTGGTCGAGCGCGGCAACAACTGGCAGGCCGGCAAGGACTGGCGCGCCAAATCATTTCGTCTGCTGCTGCGCTCGCCCAATGATGTCGAAATGGTGCAGGCGGTCCAGCAAAGTTCCCCGGAAAGCTGGCTGCTCATCGTCGGGGGCATGGAACTGGTCATTCTGATTGTGATTGTTCGACTGGCCATGATGGTGCGTAAGAAGTATGCCGGGCCGAAATGATTGTCTTCACGCCGGCCGTTTTGTTGACCGCCGCAGTCGAAGTTCACCCCGGATTTGACGATTGGAAATGGGCAGGGGATTCATACCCCCCGCCCGTCTTGCAACCCGCGAGGTAATCGCCTGCCTTGGAATCCTTGTCAAATTCCGCCAACAACTCGCCCAGCTCTTAACAGATATAGATACACAATGTTTGTTATATTTAATACAAACAGGGTTGAAACCAAATGAGTGCAGCCACACCCATTCATTTCACCATCTGCTGATACACCTGCAAGTACTCGCCCACGGTCTTGGCCCAGGAAAAATCGGCCGCCATGGCGTTGCGCCGGAATTCACGCATCAGATCCGGGCGCTCGTAAATCGCCAGCGCCTTGCGAATGGCCTTGGCCAGAGCGCGGGACGTGTATTCGTAGAACTTCACCCCGTTGGCAGCCTCGGCGTCTTGGCTGTAATCAATGACGCTGTCGTCCAACCCGCCGGTGGCGCGCACGATCGGGATGGTGCCATAGCGCAGGCTGTACATCTGGTTCAGTCCGCACGGCTCGTAGCGTGAGGGCATCAGGAAGAAATCGCACCCGGCCTCGATGCGGTGCGAAAGACTCTCGTTGTAGCCAAACTGCACGGAAACCTTCTTGGGAAACCTCCGGGCCAGATCGCGATAGCCGCGTTCGTATTCGGGCGAGCCGCTGCCGAGCTGGATGAACTGGATGTTGGAATTCAGCATCTCCTCGAGGGCGCCTAGTTGGATATCCACGCCTTTCTGCTCCGCCAAGCGCGAAATGGTACCGAACAGCGGGATCTTCTCGTCCACGGGCAGGGCGACTTGGCGCTGCAGTTCGCGCTTGTTGTAGGTCTTCCCGGCCATGCGCGCAATGGTGTAAGAGCGGAGCAGATATGGGTTGCGGGTGGTGTTCCACTCGCTGTAATCCACCCCATTAAGGATGCCCGTCAGCTTGTGCGCCTGCTTGCGCAACACGCCGTCCAGCCCGCAGCCGAGTTCCTCGGTGGTGATTTCGCGCGCATAGCGCGGGCTGACGGTCGTGATGCTGTCCGCAAAGATAATACCGGCTTTGAGGCAATTCAGCAGGGAGTAATATTCCGCGCCCACGCCATCGGGCGCAAAAAACTCCGCCGGCAGGTTGGTCAGTCCAAAGGCTTCGGCCGGAAAGATGCCTTGGAACGCGAGGTTGTGAATGGTCAGGCAGGTCGGCGGCGGGGTCCCCCATCCTTCGTGGCGCTGTTGCACCATCAGGGCCGGCACCAGGGCCACCTGCCAGTCGTGAACATGCACCACCTCCGCGCGCCACGGCAGGTAACGCGCCAGATGCACGACGCACTTGGAGAAATAAATGTAACGCTCGGCGTTGTCGGGGTAGCTAAGATTGTCCTCCAGATAAATGCCGGCGCGGTTAAAATAACCGTCATGCTCCACAAAATAGACCTTCGCCTCGCCGGTCTGCGGCAATTCCCATAAACCGGCCTGCACGTGCCGGTGGCCCAGCGGCAGGTCAAATTCCCAATCCACCCGGCGCAACGCGGGAAACTTCTCGCGAATGCCGCGGTACAGCGGCGTGACGATGACGGCCTCGTGCCCGGCCTTGACCAGTGCCCGGCCCAGCGCCCCCACCATGTCCGCCAAGCCACCCGTCTTGGAGAACGGATAAACTTCCGAGCTGGCGAGCAGAATTTTCATCATTCACGCAGCGCGTTGCACACAACACGTTTTGCACCCCGACCAGGGATGCGCGAGGCGTATCGCGTCAAATGAACAGAACTTGCTCATGCGGCAATCCGCTCCGTTTTCAGATACGGCTGCAAGGCCGCTGGAATCTTGACGCTGCCGTCGGGCTGCTGGTGGGTTTCGATCAACGCTACAAACAGCCGCGCCAGGGCGGTGCCGCTGCCGTTGAGAATATGCGGGAAACGGTTTTCCCCGGCCTCGGTCTTGAACCGCAGATTCATCCGGCGGGACTGGAAATCCTCGCAGTTGGAGCAGCTTGAAACTTCGAGATAGCTCCCCTGCCCCGGCGCCCAGACTTCGATGTCATACGTCTTGGCGCTGCCAAAACCCATGTCGCCGGTGCAGAGGAGAATCACGCGGTAATGGAGTTCGAGCAGTTGCAGCACCTTCTCGGCGTTGGCGACCATCTTCTCCAACTCCTCGTAGCCGTGCTCGGGTTTGACAATCTTGATCAGCTCCACCTTGTCAAATTGGTGTACGCGGATCATGCCGCGCGTGCCCACGCCAGCCGCCCCGGCTTCGCCCCGGAAGCAGGGGGTGTAGGCGCAATAATAAACCGGCAGTTGCGCCTCCGGCAAAATTTCCTCGCGATGGATGTTGGCCACGGGCGTTTCGGCGGTGGGCACCAGATACAGTTTGCCCAATTCCTCGGCGCGTCCGCCTTCGGCCACACCGTAGTACTGGTCCTTGAATTTGGGAAATTGGCCCACGCCAACCATGCACTGTTCGCCCACCATGAACGGCGGCGACACCTCGGTGTAGCCGTGCTGGGTGACGTGCAGGTCCAGGAGCAATTGAATCAAAGCCCGCTCCAGGCGCGCGCCCCAGTTGGTGTAGAGCAGAAAGCCGCTGCCGGAGAGCTTGGCGGCCCGGGCGAAATCCACCAGCTTCAGGCTTTCGCAGAGTTCCACGTGCGTTTTGGGCTGGAAGCCGGGCTCGGGTTTGCTGCCGACGACCCGCACCACGGGGTTGTCCTCGGCGGTCTTGCCGATGGCCACCGATTCATGGGGCAGGTTCGGCAGTTGCAACATCAGGGCGTTGCGGGCCGCGTCGGCCTCGGCGGCTTGTTTGTCGAGCGCGGCGATTTTCTCGCCCAAATCCTTGGTCTCCGCTTTCTTGGCTTCGGCTTCGGCCAGCTTCTTCTGGCCCATCAGGGCGCCGATTTCCTTGCTCACGCGATTGCGCAGCGATTTGAGGGTTTCCACCTCCGCAAGGGCTTTGCGGCGCTGTTCGTCGAGTTTGAGGAGTTCGTCAATCTTGGCCTCGTCCCCTGCCCCGCGCGTGGCCAGGCGTTGCCGGACAAAGTCGGTCTTCTCGCGGATTAATTTGATGTCGAGCACGCGGAACTTTAAGAAATGCGGGCGGCTCTCGCAAGGCGGAAGGGCGCGCTGTGGCCAAAGGCGCAGCTCCCGCCCCGGGTCCGTCGGCCTTCGCATATTCATGCCCTTGAGTGTTGATGCAAAGACGTGGCAGCGTCTGCTACCAATTGCGCGAAAATTAAAGCAAGTCGAACCCCTTACGGCGTCATGCCGACCTGCGTAATTCAATGGCCGTCCCATTGTGTGGTTTTGCCTTTTTTCAGGGTCATCGTCTGCTTGCGGTCGCCATAACGCAAAACCACCGGATTGCCGGCCAGCGAATGAATTGTGGCGCTGGTTAATTTTCCATTTTGCCAGGCGATGTCCACCTCGAAGCCGCCGCGCGCGCGCAGGCCGCGCACGCGGCCGTTGGGCCAGGCGGCGGGCAGCGCGGGCAGCAGTTGAATCTCCCCGTTCTGGCTTTGCACCAGCAGCTCCGCGATGCCGGCGGTGGCGCCGAAATTTCCGTCAATCTGGAAGGGGCCGCATAGGTCTAGAAGATTGGGCAGGGTCTTGCGCTGAAACAGCCCATTGAGCTGCCGGAAGGCCGTGTTTCCATCATCCACCCGCGCCCAGAGCGGAATGCGCCACGCGTAGCTCCAGCCGGTGCTGCCGTCGCCGCGCCATTGCAGCAACAACCTCGCCGCCGCGAAAACTTCCGGCTGATCCGGAGTAATATCCGCGCCGGGATAGAGCGCCCACAGCGGCGACATGTGACGGTGGTTGTTGTTGGGCTTGTCCACGTCCTCGAGCCATTCCTGCAACTGGCCATGCTTGCCGATTTGATTCGGTGGCAACTGCCGCAGAATATTGGCAAGCTGAAGGAGCAAGTCTTTGTCTTGGCTTTGGATCTTGCCGGCTGCAATGGTGTGGGTCAGCAGCGCCCGCACCAGTTGGTTGTCCATGGTGGGTCCCATGCACAGTTCCCCTTGTTCGGGCGAGTAGGAGGGTGCGGTCACGAGCCAGCCGGTCTTGGGATCCTTAATGAGATAATCCAAGAAAAATTCCGAGGCCGCCTTCATGACCGGATACGCGCGGGCGAGGAATTTCTTATCCCCGGTGAAGAGATAATGTTCCCACAAATGCTGGCAGAGCCACGCCCCGCCGGTGGGCCAGACGCCGTCAATGCCGTTGATGGGGGCCGAGCCGCGCCAGAGGTCGGTGTTGTGGTGGGCCACCCAGCCGCGGCAGCCGTATTGTTCGCGAGCGGTGCGCGCGCCGCTGACCGCGAGGTCGTCAATCATGTCGAACAGCGGCGCGGTGCATTCGCTGAGATTGCATACCTCGGCCGGCCAATAATTCATTTCGCAATTGATGTTCAGCGTCCATTTGCTTTCCCACGGCGGATCGAGCTGATCGTTCCACAAGCCCTGGAGATTCGCCGGCTGACCGCCCGGACGGCTGCTGGCAATGAGCAGATAACGGCCGAATTGAAAATAGAGTGCCGCCAGGGCCGGATCATTCGTGAGGCCGGACGACTTGACCAATTTCAAGCGCTCGTCCGTGGGCACATTGCCGTCGCCCGCGCCCAGGCTCAAATCCATGCGCCGGAACAAGCCTTGGTAATCGGCCAGATGCGCCGCCAGCACCCCGGCATAGGTCCGCTTGTGAATCGCCTTCAGGTCCGCCTCGCATCGCGCCTCGGGATTGCCGCTGATGTCCTGGAAATTCTTGAAGCTGGTGCCGGCGACCAGATAAACCGTGGCCGAATTCGCGCCGGTCACGGTAATCGCCCGTTCGCCCGCGCCAATTTCACCGCCGTCGGCCACCACCTTGAGCCGTGAGGCAAAACGCAATCCGTCCTCCTCCACTTTTCCCGACAGCAGCAATTCGCCGGGAAACTTCCCGCCCCGCTCTCCCATCTCAATCAGCGTCCGGGAATTCGTATGCGGGCTGTCCATTTTCAGCGCGAAACTGATCTGGCCGGGCTGGTCCGCCGTGAGGTGTACGACAATCGCCTGGTCCGGCCGACTCGCAAAAACCTCGCGCGTGAACGTCACCCCTCCCACCTCGTAACGGACGCGGGTGATGGCCGAATCCAAGTCGAGGTCGCGGCAATAATTGCTCACCATCCCCTGCCCTGCGAAATGAAAATGCAGGTCGCCAAAGGGTTGATAGGCCTTTTGCCTGGGGGGATTGCCGAGGAACTCGGCCTTGGCCAGCGCGCCGGCTTCCTGGCTCTTGCCCTCGGCCAGCAACTGGCGGATGGCGGGCAGTTGCTGGCGGGCATCGGGATTGGCGTAATCGTGCGGGTGTCCGGTCCAAAGCGTATCTTCATTGAATTGGATGCGCTCGTCGTAAACCCCGCCAAAAACCATCGCCCCCAGCCGGCCGTTGCCGACGGGGAGCGCTTCGTTCCATTTCACTGCCGCTTGCCGATACCACAGGCGCCAAGCATTGGTCTGGGCAAACGTGTCGGTGGCGCTCGAAACCGCAAGGAGACAAACCAAGCCGACCAGAAATAAAAACCGGCCGGCACATGTCCTCAAGGAATGGTCTGGTGGTTTCATTGTCCGTCCCATTGAAACGATTCACCCTTGTTGACTTTGAAATACTTCACCGTCTGGCCATAGCGCACATGCCAGGGATTGCCATTGCGCGAGTGAATCGTCGCCAGGGTCAATTGTCCGTCTTTCCAAGCCATGTCCACGACAAAGCCGCCGCGCGCGCACAGGCCCTTGACGCTGCCGGTGGCCCAGGCTTTGGGAAGTGCCGGCAGCAGGCTGATTTCCTCATTCTGGCTTTGCAACAGCATTTCGGCGATGCCCGAAGCGCCGCCGAAATTGCCGTCAATTTGGAACGGCGGATGCGCGTCAAACATGTCCGGATAGGTCCGTGCGGGGCTCAGCAGGAACTGGAGGATGCTGTAGGCGTGGTCGCCGTCCTGCAGCCGCGCCCACAGATTAATGCGCCACGCGGTGGCCCAACCGGTGGCTTGATCGCCCCGAATTTCCAGGGATTTCTTGGCTGCAGCCGCCAGTTCCGGCGTGCGCCGCACGTCAATTTGGGCGCTCGGGAACAGTCCATAGAGATGGGAAACATGGCGATGGTGCAGATCATGCGCCTGCAAGTCCAGGTCCTGGAGCCACTCCTGCAATTGGCCCGAGGAACCGATTTGCAACGGCGCCAGCCGCGCGCGCGCGGCCGTAATTTTCGCCGCCAAGGCGGAGTCCACACCCAAAATCTCCGACGCCTCGGTGCAATGGTCAAATAAATCGCGCAGGATTTCCAAATCCATCGTCGGCCCGGCGGTAATGCTGGTCTTCCGGGCGGCGGGATTGCTGTTTTCCGGCGAAAGCGACGGACAAGTGACGAGCCACTGGTGCGTGGGTTCGGCAACCAGCGTGTCCAGGAAAAACTGCGCGGCGCCTTTGAGGGCGGGATAGATCTCGCGCAAATAAGCTTTGTCGCCGGAGTAGAGGTAATGCTCCCATAAATTCTGGCAGAGCCAGGCGCCGCCCATGGGCCACATGCCGGAGTTTGGTCCATCCACGGGAGCGGTGGCGCGCCAGAGATCGGTATTATGGTGGGCCACCCAGCCGCCGGCGCCATATTGCACCCGCGCGGTGCGGGCGCCGGTGTGGGTCATTTCCAGGACCATCTGCGTGAGCGGCTCCACGCATTCGGACAAATTGCAGCTTTCCGCCGGCCAATAGTTCATCTCGGTGTTGATGTTGATGGTGTACTTGCTGTCCCACGGCGGCGTGAGGGAATCGTTCCATAGTCCCTGCAACGTGGCCGGCTGCCCGCCCGGGCGCGAACAGGAAATCAGCAGGTACCGCGCGAATTGAAAATACAATGTCGCCAGTTGCGGGTCGTTGCCTTCGGCAAAATGCGCAATCCGCACATCGGTGGGCAGATTCATGGCCTCGGTTGTGCCCAGATTCAATTCCACGCGGCGGAACAGCTTCTGATGGGCGGCCACATGGACCGCCAGCAGCTTCGGGTACGGCCGCGCACTGGCGCAGGCAATTTCGTCTCGGGTCACGCTGGCGGGGTTGCCGCTGACATCGTGATAATTCCGGTAACTGGTCGCCGCAGCCAGGGTTAAGGTGACCGCATTCGCGCCCGTCACACTGAACCCGTCCGCTGCCCGCTCCGGGTGGGGCGGAACGCCCGCTTGCGCTCTGTCTTGGGCCATGGCCGACGCTCCGGCCGGGCCGGACAGGGATATCCGTCCGCCCTCGGTCGTCACCCGGAGGCGCGCTTGAAACTTCAAGGCCCCTTTGATGCCGCGCGCGCTGCCGTTCACGCCGTTCAGAATCAGGGTCTGCGTAGCGAGATCATTGGTTAGGGACGCCTTTTGCGGCGAGGTCAATCCGGCGCTGAACGAAATTTGCCCAGGTTGGTCGGCGGTCAGGCGGATCACAATGACCTGATCCACGGCACTGGCGAAAATCTCCCGCTTGAAATGGACGCCATTCAACGTGTAGCTCACGGAAGCGACGGCGGTGTCCAAGTTCAAATCGCGCCGGTAGTCCCCGGCGCCATCGTTGGTGCCGAAATCCAGCCACAGGTCGCCCAGGGTTTGGTACGGCATCTGCCGCAGGGGCACGGCCATCATGTTGCTGCTGATCAAGCGGGCGGCTTCGTCGTATTGGCCGTCGAACACCAGTTCGCGGACTTCAGGCAAGGCGGCGAGGGCGTTGGTGTTGTCCGGATCGTAAGGGCCGCCGGCCCAGAGGGTGGATTCATTCAACTGGAGATGCTCGCGCCCGACCCCGCCGAAGATCATCGCGCCCAATCGCCCGTTGCCGATGGGCAAAGCCTCGGTCCACTTCGCCGCCGCGTTGGTGTAGAACAAGGTGAGCGGCGGCGCGACCTTCGCAAACAGGTTTGCAGGGCAGATGACAACGGCCGCGAGCAGGATGTATGCGAGGCCTTTACGGAACGATGATGGCATGAAGAATCTTCCTTCAGCGCCCAATATCAAACAAGTCAAAACTCCACCACAGGATGCAGGCGCCGGCTTGAATTTGGTTGAGCGCCCGCCGCCCGCCAGCCATGCTGTCGGAGACGAAGCCCTTATTTGCACTGCAATTTGCATGAAAATCAAATCTCTGTTCATTACCGCGGTTGGCTGGCTGTTGGTCTGGACGTCCATGGCGGCGACCCCATCGCCGGCCGGGTCCTATCTCTTCACGTCGTTTCGCGGGAATGGCGACGGACTACATCTGGCCTACAGCCGGGACGCCCGGCACTGGACCGATTTTGGCCGCGTCTTTCTGGCGCCGACCGTGGGCGGCAAGCTGTTTCGCGACCCGCACGTCTTGCAGGGACCGGATGGCCTGTTCCGCCTGGTGTGGACCACGGGTTGGAACGACCAGGGCATCGGTTACGCCAGTTCCACGAACTTGACGGACTGGTCGAAGCAAAAATATCTGCCGCTCATGGAGTCAATACCGGGCACCAAGAATTGCTGGGCGCCTGAATCTTTTTATGACGCGGACCACGACCAATATGTCGTTTACTGGTCGTCGGATGTCACGGGCCGGTTTCCGGAGACTGTTTCCACCAACCACATGAATAACCGGACGTATTATGCGGTGACCAAGGACTATGAACATTTCAGCGAGCCCCAGGTGCTGTTTGATCCGGGGTTTGACAATATTGACGCCACGATGATCCGAGAGGCCGGCACATATCGGCTGGTGTTCAAGGAGGGGGACGATCAGAAACACGGCAAATGGGGCGCCCTCCGTGCGGCCGTGGCGGACCACGCGACGGGACCGTACACGTTGCAACCGGAGCCGCTGCTCACGGAACGCGCGGAAGGGCCGACCTTGATCGAGCTCACCGGCCAGACCCTGCTTTATGTGGATTTCTATGCGCAGGGCCATTACGGGGTCTATGCCAGCAGCGATTGGCAGAAGTGGACGGACGTGACGGCGGAGTGCCAGATCGTGGACGGCCAGCGGCATGGCACGGTCTTCGCCGTGGCCAACAGCGTGTTGGACAACTTGCTGGCGCAGGATGCAAAAGAACGCGCCCGCGTGCCCAAGCCCATCCTTGACGGCTTCACGGCCGATCCGGCCATCCGGGTGTTCGGAAACCGGTATTATGTTTATCCCACCTCGGACAAACCCAACTGGATGACGACGGATTTTTCGGTGTGGTCTTCGCCGAATCTGGTGGATTGGAAAAAGGAAGGCATGATTCTGAATGTGGCGCGAGATTTGAAATGGGCCAACATCAAGGCCTGGGCGCCGGATTGCGTGGAACGCAACGGCCGGTTTTATTTCTATTTCTGCGCCGATGGCAAGATCGGCGTGGCCACCAATAGCCAGCCCACCGGGCAATTTGTGGATGCGCTGGGCCGGGCGCTCATCCAGCGCGACGACCGGGTCAAGACCTATCCCATTGATCCGTATCCGCTCATGGACGACGACGGCCAGGCGTATCTGTATTTTGGCAACGGCACGCTGAACGTCTTCAAGCTCCGGCCGGACATGGTCACGCTGGATGGGGATCCCACGGCGATCCGGTTGCGGGAATTCCGCGAGGGCATCGTGGTCTTTAAACGGCAGGGCAAGTATTATTTCATGTGGTCCATAGATGATGCGCGGAGCGATGATTACCGGGTGGGTTACGGAATAGCAGACTCACCTTTCGGCCCGGTGACCTCACCAACGAACAATTTTATCGTGCTGCGCAAGCATGGGCTGGTCAAGGGCACCGGCCATCATAGCGTGGTGAATGTGCCCGGCACCGATCGCTGGTATATGGCATACCATCGCCATGCCATTCCCAACGGGAGCGGCTTTCAGCGCGAAACGTGCCTGGCTAAAATGGAATTCAACGCCGATGGAACGATCCGCCCCATAGACCCGATGATTGCCGCCTTTCCGCCCGGCTCCGAAGGCGAACCGCTGGTCAACGGCCGGGGCAAGCCATAAGGTCCGCCCACCCCCCAAGCGTCTCAAACCGCCTGGCGGCGCAACCAAGTCTGTCCCAATTCCAGCAGCTTCCGCAGGTCGGCATCGGATCTGGCTTCGGCATAAATGCGCACCACCGGTTCGGTGCCCGAGCCGCGCAGCATGAGCCACGTGGAATCGGCGGCCACGAATTTGACGCCGTCCCGGGCCTCCACCCGGGTTAGCGGCGAGCGCAGGAGCCGGGCCGGCGGACGGGCCAGCAGCGATGTCATGAGCGCCGCGCGCTTCTCCAGCGAGAACGGCGCGTCGAAGCGGCCATAACGATGCGGGCCAAATTCCTTTTCCAGCCGGGCATAAATTCTATTCACGGAAGTTTTTTCCATCGCCAGCATTTCGAGCAGGAACAAACCGGCGGCCAGACCGTCGCGCTCGGGAATGTGGCCGGCAAAACCCACCGAACCGCTTTCCTCGGCACCGAACAGCGCGCCGGGCTTCATCAATTCCGGCGCGATGAACCGAAAGCCGATGCCGACCTCCGTCAGCGGCAGGTTCCACGCCGCGCACATCCGGTCCACCAGCGCCGTGGTGTTAAAGGTTTTGGTGACCACGCCGCGTCCGCCGCGATTGCGCACCAGATGATGGAGCAACAGCGCAATGACCTGTTGGTTGGTCATGGGCCGGCCGCCCCCGTCCATCCCGCCAATGCGGTCCGCGTCGCCGTCGGTCACCAGGCAGATGTCGTGCGGATGACGCCGCAATTGGGCGCCCCCCAGGGCGTAATATTTCGGCAGCGGCTCGGGGTTGAGGCCGCCAAAGAGCACGTCATGGCGGCCGTTGAGGGTGGTGACGGTGCAGTTGGTGCGGGCCAGGAGTTGCTCAAAGACGCCCGCGCCCACGCCGAACAAGGCGTCATGCGCCACGCGCAATCCGGACTTGGCGAGGAGTTTGAAATCCACAAGGCGCTTGATGGCGGCAAAATGCGCGGGGCGAATGTCGGTGACGGCAATCTGTCCCGCGCCGCCGCCCGCCTCCCCTGCCCTGCCCGGCACCTGATCGGTGCGCAGCGCCGCCGGCCGGCGCTCCGCAGTTGGCAATAAAGCTTCCACGGTCTGGCATTCTTCGGGGCTGCTGGAGCCGCCGAAGTGGGACTTGAGCTTGAAGCCGTTGAAGATGGGCGGATTGTGGCTGGCGGTAATCATCACGCCGCCCACGGCCCCAAGATTTTTGACCGCGTAGGAAACGCAGGGCGTGGGTGTCGGTTCCGGAGTGAGAATGACGTGGTAATCATTCGCGGCAAAAACCTCGGACGTGCAGCGGGCAAACCGGTCGGAAAAAAACCGTCGGTCGTAGCCAACCACCACTTTGGGGGCCCGGCCGAAGATCGGGGACTGCGGATTGGCGATTTCCGTCCGCCAGAAATCCGCAGTGGCCTGGGCCACCCGGGTGACGTTGGCAAAGGTAAAATCCTGCGCGATGACCGCGCGCCAGCCGTCGGTGCCGAATTGAATTTGGCTCACGGCCGTAAAATAGGCAGACCTGCCCGGCGGTGTCAGCGAAAACCGTCGAAAACTTCGTTGCCAAGCGGGAGGGTTCACCCTAGCTTGGAAAGCGAAGATGTTCGCCTCGCTGCTCAATCTGGTGATGAATTGGGGATTCTTCCTGAACTTGCTGGCCAATCCCGTCATGCTGGCCATCACGGTGTTTCAGGTGTGGATGCTGGTCCATGCCCTGCGCAACCGGGAATGGGTCTGGGCGGTCTTCATCTTCATCGGCTATGGCATTGGCGCGTTTTGGTACTTTTTCACCATGTACCGGGGCTCGCCGTCCACGGGCTTCGAGCTGCCGGGCGCGCAAAGTCGCGCGCGGGTCAAGGAATTGCAGGCCAAGATCCATCACCTCGACAACGCGTATCATCATTTTCAATTGGGCGACGTCTATTTCCAGCGCAGCAAGTTTGCCGAGGCGGAAAAAAGCTACCGCGCCGCGCTGGCGCGCGACCCCCAGGACATTGACGTGCGCGCGCATCTGGGGCAGTGCCTGCTGCGGTTGAATCGTCCGGCCGAGGCGCGACCGTTCCTGGAAGGGGTGATGCTTGAAAAGCCGGAGCATGATTACGGCCACACCATGATGGCGCTGGCGGAGGCCCTCACCGCGCTGGGCGAGACCGACAACGCCCTGCTCTACTGGCAGCACATCACGCAGCATCATTCCTATCCGCGCGCCAAAGTGCAGTTGGCGGAGATCTACGCCGCCAAGAACCAGCCCGACAAAGCCCGCGCCGAGCTCAAAGATGTGATCAGTGACGACGCCCACGCGCCGGCCTTTCAGCGCGCGCGCGACCGCGTGTGGATTCGCCGCGCCAAAAGTCTGACGGCCAGGTTGCGTTAACCCACCGCCCGGGCGGAGGACCAGAATTTTCTTTCTGGTACAAATCTCGAATGAGCGACCTCTCTGACGGAGCGCGGCTGTGTCAGAGACCAGCCGCAGCCGCGTGGCCAGCCAGAAGATCGGTCGAGCGGATCGAGCCCAATGAATGGCAGACGTTGCTGCGACTGGCTTTCAGCCCAGTCGCGCTCCGGCACCACCGCAGGCTTGACCTCCAGCCGGAAAATGGGTTTCCTTGATGCCAGCAGAGGCCTCACTTCTTGTGGCGCCATCCGCCCCACGGTTCACACCCCGTTGAGAATCCTCAAACGCGCGAATCGTTCCGGCGACAGTGGCCCGAGGAAGTGCCGGCAGACGCGATACAGATTTAGGGAGGAATTGACAATCGCCATAAAAACGCGTGGGCAATACTCCTGATATCAAGGTGCTCATTAAACAATAAAGCAAATAGAATTAACATGAACAAAATTCATCTGATTGGCGGCGAGAAAGGCGGCGTGGGCAAATCCGTGGTGGCACGGGTGGTGGCCCAATACATGATTGATAAAGGCATTCTCTTCACGGGGTTTGACACGGACCGGTCTCATGGTTCGCTGCTGCGCTTTTATTCGGATTTCGCTTCCCCGGTGGTGGTGGACAGCTATGAGAGCCTGGACGCGATTGTGGAATCGGCTGTGGAACATCCGGACAAGCGCGTGCTGGTGGATCTGGCGGCCCAGACGCATGATGCGTTGGTGAAGTGGATGGATGATTCCGGCGTGCTGGAAACCTCGGAGGAGCTCCAAGTGTCCCTGGTTTACTGGCACGTCATGGATTCCGGCAAGGACTCCGTGGATCTGCTCAAGAAACTGTTCGACCGCTTTGGCGCGCGGCTGAATTATGTGCTGGTGCTCAATCAACTGCGCGGCGAGAACTTCGATCTTTTCCACCAATCCGGCGAAGATGAGCGCGCCCAGAAATTGAACGCCCGCATCGTCAGCCTGAAGCGCCTGCATGAGGGGACGATTGTCAAAGTCGACGGTGGCAGCACCAGTTTCTGGGCGGCCACCAACCGCAGCAAAACCGATCCCAATGGCCTCGGCATACTGGAACGCCATCGCGTCAAACTCTGGCTGCGGAGCGCCTACGACCAAATTGACAAGTTGGAGATTTAATTCCCCTACTGGTTCACATGGACCACGCCGGCGGGCGGGAAGCCGTTGAAATAGGTGGATGAGGCGTGGCTGTACGCACCGATCTGCTCGCTGTACAGCAAGTCGCCCAGTTCCAGATTCTCCGGCAGATTTTCCGCCATCGAGACCACGTCCAGCGCGTCGCAGGTGGGCCCGAAGATGGAGCAGATTTGCGTGGCCCCCTTCTTGAAGGCCTTGAGATGATAATGGCAGTGGTCAAAGATCACGCCCGAGAAGGTGTGATAGACGCCGTCGTTGATGTAATAGCACAGCTTGCCGTCGCGCACCGCTTTGCCGACGATCTTGGAGATGGCGGTGCCGGCGGTGGCGCAGAAAAACCGGCCCGGCTCGGCCAGAATCTGCACGTCCTTGGGAAACAGCCGGTCCAGCTCCCCGTTGATGACTTTGGCCAACTCGCGGAACGGCTTGACGGTGGCATCGTAAGGCGCGGGAAAACCGCCGCCGATGTCCAGCAGGTTCATCTTGGTGTAACCCCGGTCGCGCGCTTCCTTGTAAATGTTGGCCGACAGGTTGATCGCCTGCACGTAATTGTCGAAATTCGTGGTCTGGCTGCCCACGTGGAAGCTGATGCCCTCCACAGTGAGCCCCAGGCGGTCGGCCTCCAGAATCATGTCCACCGCTTCGCCGGGAGACGCGCCGAACTTGGAGGATAGTTCCACCATCGCCCCGGTATTGGCCACCTTCAAGCGCAGCACCAGTCCGGCTTGGGGCGCGTATTTCTTGATCTTCCGGATTTCCTCAAAATTGTCGAACGTCACGAGCGGCTTGTATTGATTCAGCTCCTGCAAGGTCTCGATTGGCTTGATGGGATTGGCGTAGATGATCTTGTCCCAGATCCAGTCCTGCCGCTCCTTGGCGTGCAGATGCTTTATGTTTTGATAAACATTCTCGAATTCCGGCATGGAGGCCACGTCGAAACTGGCGCCCGCCTCGTAAAAGGTTTTCACGATGGCCGGGTCGGAATTGGCCTTGACCGCGTAATACGCCTGGATGCGCGGCAGGTACTTTTTGAACATGGCGTAGTTGGCGCGCAGCGCGGCGTGATCCACCACGAACAAGGGCGTGCCATGCTGGAGGGCCAGCTTTTTGAGGGCGGTTTGAGAAATCATTTTGTTGTTGGAACTCGATTTGGTCTCCGGCGGCAATGAAAATCAATTTGTCGGCGCGGCGCAAGAAATTCCGCCGGTCAGACGCGGAATTTTTCGTCTGGTTCACTTCACCGCCACGTCCCAGACTTTGGAGAGCCGGGAATGGCCGGCCGGGCCTTGCACCTCCAAAATCACCACGTAATGATCGGGCTTGGCGTAGGCGTGCAGCGGGTTTTGTTCCGCGGAGGTCTGGCCGTCGCCAAAATCCCAATGCCAGGAAGTGATCTGGCCCACGGACAAATCCTTGAAGGCGACCAGGCGGCGATCCATGTCCACCACTTGAAACGACCAGCGCGCCGCGAGCGCGGGGACGAATTGCGGTTCGAGCGGCATGAGGCGGAACAGGCAAAGCTGGTCGGCCTGGCCGTACATGGTGTGGTGGCGCGAGAGATTCCAGAAGCCGTTGTTGGTGTCGCCGGAATGCACGTCGTCGTAATCAATCAGCGCGAAGGACATGCCGATGAGCTGGTTTTCCTTGAGCAGGGAAGCCACGGCGCGGCTGGGGCCCTCGGCGCCGGCGTAGTCAAAGGGCGTGATCCAGAATTCCAAAACCAAATGCCCCGGCTGGCCGGGCCGGAAATGATACTTGCACGCGTGGTTGGCATAGGGCAATTCCTTGAGCCACTGCGCCGGCCCCCACACCATGCACCAATCCTTGCCTTCGGCCGGCGTGAAGATGTGATAGTTCTGCGCGCGGGTGCCTTGCAAGGTGAAATACGTCTCCCATTGGCCGAGAAACGGTTTGGCCGGCGCAAACTTCTCGATCAGCGGCCCGCCGGACAAATCGCCATTCACGACCAGCTCCAACGTGTCATTGTGCAAGCCCGGGTCGGCAAAATCCCAATAGTCGTCATCGGCCTCGTACAGGAAATAGAGGCGGTTAAGCCCCTTGACCCAGCCAACGCGCAGGCGGATTTTGGGCGTGGAAGGATCCGTCCACTGATGCTTGCCGTTATCGTCCACCAACTGGTCGGTGCCAATGGCGTAACTCTCCGGCACCATGTTCCAGTCGTTGGTGTCGCCGTCAATGCGGGGAATTTGGTCGGCGGGAAACTGGAAGATTTTGAAGACTTCGTTGGTGCGGTCCAAGGCGCGGGCCGGGAGGACCGGGAATAAAAAGAGACTGCACACCAGCAAGCCAACCCAGTGCCGCAGAAATCCAAACCGGCGGGCAAAATGAACCACAGAGGCACAGAGGCACGGAGAAGAACATCGTTCGCCATGGATTGCCGGATTGTTTGTCATCCGCATAATCCCGGTTTATTCCGGCGTACCGGCGGACAAATCCGCAAGCATCTGCTCGATGGAGACGAGCAACCCCGGCAGATCGTCATGCACCGTGTCCCACAAGGTCGCGTAATCAATGCCATCGTAACCGTGGCTGACGCGGTCACGCATACCGGCGATCAGCTTCCACGGCACGGCCGGATAGCGCTGGCATAAATCCGGCGGCAGACGCTTTACCGCCTCACCAATCACTTCCATCACGCGCTCGAAGGCGGCGCGTTTTTGCCAGTCGGTCAGGATGGCGGGCAACTCGTGTTGCGCGCAAAGTTCCTGCGCACGCCGGACGTAGTCGGCAATCTGGCGCAGGGTGACTTTGGGGTCATGCCTGCTCATAAATCGGCACGGCTTCGCGCACCACTTCATTCCGGAAATACTCGCTCAACCACGCCTCGGTGTTGAAATCCACCTTGTGCCCGATAATCCCGGCCAAATCCTCGCCATAGCCAAAAAACTTCAGGCCGGGGCGCACGCCGGGGGCGAATTCCACCAGCACGTCCACGTCGCTCCGCGCGGGATCGAAGTCGTCGCGCAGGACCGAGCCGAAGAGACTCAACTTGCGGATGCCACGTGCGCGACAGAACGCCGCGATCTTCTCGCGGTCAAGCTGGATGGGCAGTTCGGCAACGCTCATGGCATTTATCATCCTGCAAAATCATTTTCTGCGCAACCCTCTTTGCGCGGGCGAAAGCGGTGGGCTGAGGGGCTCACACGAAGGCACGAAGACACAAGGTGTCCAATGCCGTTCGGCGAACTGAACGCGAACCAGGTGAACCACCGAGACACAGAGTTTGGTCTTGGTTCTACAAATGCGTCGCGCCTGAAACGCGAGGCCGGTTCCCCGAAGGTAAAACCCCAAAAATTACGGCCGCCCCGCCCAAGCCGATTGCAATCTGTGGATTCGCTCAGAACAGCCACGTCAGGTCCATCTGCACCAGGTTGTAGTCTTTGATCTGATTCAGCCCGGGTATATCCAGGTTATTGCCGCCGGTGCCAAGGCTGTTCTGGATGGGATCGGCATGGCCATAGCGAACAGTGCCGATGATGGCATCGGTAAAACTATAGGAGAAAGCCGTGTAAATGCCCTCCAAATTTCCACGGCCCTCAAAGAAATCGGAATCCAACAAATTCACATCCAGGGCATATTGCTCGACGTGCTGCCAATACACGCGGGCTTCCCACGTGTTTTTTTTGGCGGTTGACCCATAGACCAATCCTTGGGTTGGGCCATAAACCGGGCCGGCGCTGCCGATGCCAACGCCAAACTGGTAGGCCTTATCCTGTCCGTCCACCGGGCCGCTGAGCCCGGGAAACGCGGCGGGATCGGCGTCATAGGCGGCTCGCGCCCGGCTATCGCCTTGCAGGTTGTAGGCGAAATCGCCAAAGAACCGCGCCTGTAACGGCCCAAGGGGCGTCTTGCCCATTTGAAAAGTGAACTCCAGCGGGACTTCCACGATGACCAGATTGTTGATGCCTTGTTCGTTGTAACCCGCCACATTGGCGCCACCGGGCACGCCGACATTGAGGCCATTCAATCCCTGTCCCACGAACGGTTGATTTAATCCGCCGCTGTTGCCTGTTCCGGCATAGGTATAAAGAACCGGCGCCACTTTGAACGCCATGGACTTCCCGAAATTGACTTTGGCCCCCGTCTGCCAGGCCAGCAAGAAGGTGTCACCGGTGACTTTATCTTCGGTCGAACTGGGGTCTTGATAAACGAACTGGCCAAAGTCGGCAAACCAATCCACGTTGCCCACCGAATATTTGATTTTCTCAAAGGCGCCTTCCGGGTTGATGTCGGAATCCCAAACCATCGGGGTGGTATAGAGCGGCATGGGCATGCGGCCGACGGTCATTTCATACCAGGCAGCCGGATGCCAGCCCAGATAGACCTGTTCGAGATAAATGCCGGCGGTGTTTTTATCCGAGGGCGTCACCGAGCCGGCGCTGGTGTTGTTTCCGAACGTGTCCCAAGGCGAACGCGGATTGTTGGCCGTTTCCAATCGGATGCCATAATTAAAATCATCGCAAAGGTCGCCCCGGATCCCCAGGCGCAGGGCATAACGCAGTCGCTCCCGATCATAGGGATTTGGCAAAGCGCCGGGGGCGTCGTCCGCACTGCGATATTCATAACGGAAGCGGACATCCCCGAACAGCTCCAGGCTTTTAATGGAATCAGGAAGTTTCCATTGGGTGGCCGGCGGCTGGGAAGCCTGGTCTACGGCATTGGATTGGCGGGCGGCGATTTCCGCCTGGATTTTGGCCCCTTCGGTCTGGTTGATGACACCTTTTTCAATCAACACATCAATCACCGGGTCGGATGCGGCGGTTGGCTGGGCGTGCCCACACAAGGCCACGATCAGGGCGATCAGGGCGCCAAGGGCGCCGGCGGGAAGCAATCTCTTCATTCGATGGTTTGTCCGGGTGGCATCCCCGACACGGATGGATTTGTTCCAAGGCCTTAAAGTGTGACGTTTTTCGGCCGCACTAAGGGCTGATTCTGCGATTGGCGCTGAGGTTGTGGTGGACATTAGATTAGCCGGTGGGGCACATTTGCATCCTCACCAGAAGGCCCAAGTCTGGCATTTTCTCGCAGCCAATGCAGCAAAAAATCCACAAAATTTCAAATGGCAAAAACCCGTGCGACAAAAAATCCGAATGAGCCTGGAGGCTTTCAGCCTCCCGGAAATAATTTCCATGGCCGGATTTACCCGGATTTACCCGGATAATCTCCGACGCCTTTGAAAGGCCCGATCCAAACCATTACCCCGCCGGCTCCGACGCCGGGCGGCATTCGGCGCCCTCCCCCCTTGTTAGTAATATTACAACATTACAAGATATTGTCACGTCGAAAATGGTCTCCACGGTCTTCCGGATTTGCGTTCCCCCGGTGAGGGGCTCACACGCAGGCACGAAGACACAAAGTCTCCAATGCCATTCGGCGAACTGCCCGTATTGCCAATAATCCTCTGACCATTCTCCATTGTTTGGAGTTTCCGATGGCTTCAGGCTTGCCGCTCCCCGGTGATTCACGCGGAGACGCGGAGAGCGGAACCACAGTTGCCCAACTAAACCTGACAAACAAAACACCTCTGCCGGGAACGGGGGGTAACCATCCCAGCGTTTAGGCGGAACGGGCATTGCGGGTTTGTCTAGCCGTCCGCTATTGCGGAGGTCCGCTCTCCGGCACGGTCCGATAATAGCGGGTGGGCAGAACCGAAGCGTCTGGATCCACAAAATCAATGCTGCCACTGACGACCTGATTGGTGCAGACCGGCGTCCAATAGATCAGGTTGGTGCTGCACTCCACCTGAAACCACGCCCCGTCCGGTCCGCTGGCGCCGAGGTGAAACAGATTACCCGGCAGCATCCCGGTGGTGGCGCGGGGGGCTTGGCTGTCCACAATAATTGCCGCCGCCCTCGCCGGAACGCCGACCAGATAATTGGTGCCCGGTTCCAGGCTGAGAACGACCGTGCTGGCGCGATCAGCCGGCCCATCATCCAAGGGCATGATCGAGATGTCCGCCTGTCTTTCACCGGCCGGAATCGTCACCGCTCCTGGCAGCGCCGCATAATCAATTCCGTTTGTGGCCGTGCCGCCAATGCCGTAGCTCACCACCAGCCCATCATTGGTGGCGCCAAACCGATAAACCGTGAAGGTGGCATTCTTGGGACCACAGTTGGTCACCAGGCAAAACACCGCCGTGGGTGAAACCCAGTTGCTCCACGTGGGGGCGGCGGCGCTTAAGCCCAGCCAAGGCCAGCAATTGGTGCCTTCAATCGCCACCGGATCGGTCGCCACAATGCCAACCAGCGGAGGGTAATTGGTGGGCGGCGGCAGCACGGGAAGAACGCTGATATGTACTGGGGATGAAGTCGCCGTGAGACCATCGCCGTCGGTGGCGATGGCCGTCAGGGTGAGGTTGCTCCCCACTGGCGGATTCGTCCACAGCAGTTCCCAATAATTGGTCGGTTCCAGGATCAAGATGGGCGGCTGAACCGGGCCCGGCGGCAGCGGCGGTGGCACGGCGGTGACGGGCTGGGCGTAGCCAATGGGGCTGCCGTCAGCCGCAAATGCGACCGACGTGATGGCGCCCCGAGGTTCGCCGGCATAGGCATAAAGCGGGATATGAATCGGAGCGCGAAAGCATGCGCCGTCGGGCGGGCTGGTGATTCTCACCAAGGGCCCCGGGGAGGGCGAAATGACGGTAATGACCACGGGCGCCGAAGTGGCCGAAAGTCCGGCGGCATCCGTGGCGACGGCGGTCAAGGTATATTCACCGGCCGCAACATTGCTCCAATCGAATAGGTACACCAGTCCTGAAATCCCGCCACCGGCGATTGGATCGAGAACCACCGGGGTGCCCGCACCCAAATCATTGGTGCCGGCAAAGAACTCCACGTTGCTGATCGCGCCCGCCGCGGACGCGGCGCGCGCCTGGATTGAAATGTCGGCCGGGGCGGCGTACACCTCGCCGTTGGTCGGTTCCAGCAGGGCTGCCACCGGCGGCAGATTGGTGACGCCCGGTGGCTCGATATACACCGTCGCCACGCTCGGGGATCCAATTTGATAGTTCACGGGATTGAGCAAGGGCGAACCGTTGAGATTCAAGGTCACCGCTTTAATATTCGTCTGGCCTGAATTTATCGGCTGAATGATCACGACATTGGAGGTCACGCCGCCGGCCAGTTGGACGAAAGCGCCGATGGCCTGGTAATCCACCCCGTTGGAGGCCGTGCCGCTGATGCCGCACCAGACGTTGAGCACTTGGGACGTGTCGCCGGAGCGAAAGACGGTAAACACCCCGGGAGCGCCGTTCCAATGGGCGACCGGGGTGGTCGCCGCGATTGTCACCACCGGAACCGAACCGCCCGTGGCGCTTTGGGCAAACGCCGGGGAGTTTAAGTTGAACAAAAGAACCGCAGTCAGGGACAATCGAAGGAAAATCCCAATTGAATGCATCGCTTTCATATCAATGCCTTTGTTCAAATTCAAATAAAAACGCTATGTGAACCATAACTATTACAACACAGATCGCGTTAGAAGTCAAGCCGGTGGAATGGCCCCCAATCCTCGCTCCTCGCCTAAGCGTTCGAAATGGGGAGCAGGATGTCCCTGCAATATTGTCAATTATTCACTGTCCATTCTCCAGTGTTTGAAGTCTCCAATGTGTTTGGGCTTTCTGCTCCCCGGGTGAGGGTCTCACACGAAGGCACGAAGCCACAAAGTCGCCAATGCGTTTGGGCTGTCTGCTCCTCGGTAATCTTTTTTCTCCGTGTCTTCGTGTCTTCGTGTGAGACCGTATGGAGTCTCCAATGCCTTCCGGCTTTCTGCTCCCCGGGCTGGGCCCCTTTAACGGACCCAGCAGCGTGGATCCGCGCAAATCAGCGGTTCATTTTTTGTGTTCTTTGCGCCCTTTGTGGTAAATCAGTTTTCAACTTTTCAGCTTTTGATTAAGCCTCCGCTTACCGGGCGTAGCTTCGGAGCGAAGCTTGGTGGTTCATGTGCTCCGCCGTTTTGGAATCTGTGTTCATCTGTGCCTGCCCTGCGTAGCCAAGGCGAAGCAGGGTAAATCTGTGGTTAAAGCAGTTAATCGGTCTTCAGCCTTTCCGCTTCGCACATTGGGCCTGAGCCGCTTTGTCGGCCCCATTAGCGTAGATCAGTGCAGATGAGCGGTTCATTTTTGCGCCTTTTGAGCTTCTTTGCGGCCAATCGGTTTTTTTGTTTGACGGGCCCCGTCACTTGATGTACTGTGACATGACATGACGCGCCAAAATTATGTGGCCCCGGCGGCCCGCCCTGGCGGCAATCCGCCCGGCCGACCCTCAAAATCCCGCCCGCTGCGGACTGATCAGGCCAACCACCCCACCACCATAAATCCCATCAATCCCCATGAGTTGGGCCCATTCTACTTTTATGCAAATCCCCGGCACCGCCAGATCATCAGGGACCGAATGAACCGGAGCCTCCTCGGCTGACGCATTTATCCGACCATATCAAACCATATAAAGGTTAATCCGCCTAAATAAAAAAATTATGAACGAAGCCCCCAGAGGCAAAATCGGCCGCCGCCCCAAGGCCGTCCCAGACCAGGTGAATCGCCGGCTGGAATACCGCGAAAAAGGGCGGCCAGTCATTGTTGCCGCCACCGGTTCGCCCGTCGGGACGTGCGGCGGGGAGCCTTCGCCGGCCCTTCACATTCCGCCGGCGGCGGTCTCGCTATGGATGATCTTGCCGCGCGTGCCGAAGGATTGCACGGCATCAATCAGCCGCTTATCCACCGCATCCCGATGCCGTGAACAGCC
>Ga0316217_10001499_pt1 | contig 30218 bp, 21 predicted proteins | sample 1anoAmetaG_FD_203633 | JGI IMG/M metagenome (GOLD analysis project Ga0316217, IMG submission 203633) | Freshwater microbial communities from Trout Bog Lake, Wisconsin, USA - 1anoA | ecosystem: Environmental > Aquatic > Freshwater > Lake > Hypolimnion/Profundal zone | place: USA: Wisconsin... | reverse complement strand
AGGGCGGTTTCGCCGATTGGGTGGTCGTTGTTGTACACGCCGGCGCCTGCGCCGTTGTTACCAAGCAGGGTCGGGATCTTGCCGGAGCCGTAGGAGGTGGGCAGCGCCTGGATCTGCTGCTCGTACGCCTGGTTCTGCATCATGGCGCCCTTGGCAACGTTGCCGTCGTGGCAGGCGAGGCACATAACGATGCCGCGCAGATCGCTATACTGCTGGTTGGTCATGGCGGCGGGCGAACCCGACGAGGCAACCGTCAGCGTGTAGCTGTTGCCGGTGGTGTTGGTCGGGCTGATGTCGCCCGTGTTGATCACGATGCCGTTCAGGGAACCGTAATCCTGGCCGAACAGGGCATTCACGCCGGAGAAGGCGCCTGCGCCCGCGCCGCCGGAGATCGCGTTGCCGCCGTTGCCGTTGGCGCCGCTGTGAGGAGCGTGGCAGCCAGCGCAACCGCGGCCGTAGTTGTTGTGGGCGCCCAAGACGTCGATTGCGGGCGTGGTGGCATTGCCGGAGCCGCCGGTCATTGCGACGGTGCCTTTGGTAACGCCCTGCGCCATAGCGAAGGTGGCAAACGATGCCACTGCCAGAATTGCGAGAACTTTCTTCATGATGAAACCTCCTGATTTAAGTGGAGCAAGGTATTTCAAATCGTACTGCGTGTTGTGAAAACCAGTCCAAGAACTCACAACTTGCCCATGCAAGTGCAATTGCCTGGCCGTTATCGCGAATTGCTGGATTGTAAGTAGCACAAATTTGTATGTTGCTGAATAAAAAGGATAACTATTTGGCGGTCCAGGGCCAAAGCTTGAGCGGCTCCGGCTAAGGATGCGATCCGCAGGGCGAAATGCTGCGGCATCTGACACAACGCCTGCCCCACATCGGTGAAATTCCCCCACCCCGCTGGGGGTGCGGCGGAATGACTCAGCCCGCGCCCGGCCTCGGCGTGGCTTGACCGATTGGCAAGCTGAGACAGACGGGGTCCACATCCGCCGCGGAGCCTGAACTGCTGGAATGTCGTACAGAGAGAGGCTGCGGGGCAGCGCGGCGCGCCTTGGCGGTGCGATGGAAGGGAACGCTCGCCACAATCTGGCGCGCGGGCTAGTCGCCGGGACCGGAGCCCCGGTGTGTGGATCCCGTCAGGCGCTGGCCCTCCCCGGCCAGGCCGGGAGATCGCCCGACTGATTAGAACGAGGTCGGGAGGGTGCCGCCGTTGGCTTCGTTCGACAGGCTGAAGTGGCACTGGCGACAGAACTGCGCGGTGGTAAAGGCCAGCCCCGGCTGGGCGGCAACATCATTGACGTCGTAAGGCCCCCGGACGAAGAAATAGGTCGCGTAGGTGCCGACAGGCGAGCCGGCAATCGGGCTGGCTGGATACGCCGAATAAATGTTCATCACATGCTGGTTGTGGCAGGTGGTGCACACCAGGTAAGGCACGTTCGTCGCGCTGACCGGGGTCTTGTAGTAGCCCTCCGGACTCGGCATCAGCGACGGAGCGCCATAGCTGGCTACGAACTGGGTATACAGAGCCCCAAAGGTGATGGAGGCGATGGCGCCGTTCGAAATGTTATAGGTGAGGCCAGCAGGAGTGTCGTAATAAGCGGTGCCCAGCGCCAGGTTGAGCAGGGCCTCCTCACCGACCGGGTGGTCGGCGTTGTAGGTGAACGCGCCGGCGGGGGTGTTGCCGATCAAGGTCGGGATGTGGCCCGTGCCGTACGAGCTCGGCAGGGCACCAATCTGCTGCTCGTAAACCCAGTTCTGCATCATGGCGCCCTTGGCAACATTGCCGTCGTGGCAGGCAAGGCACATGATGATGCCGCGCAGGTCCGCATATTGCTGCGTCGTCATGGTGGCAAGCGTTCCGACCCCGGGCGTGATCACCTGGTACGTGGTGCCCGAAGGGTTCGTGGGGGAGATATCGCCGAAGTTGAGCGTCTTGCCCAGCAGCGGGCCATAGTCCTGGCCGAACAGAGCATTCTCACCGGTCTGGGTGTCTGTGACTGCACCCCCTGCGGCCGCATTGCCGCCGTTGCCGCGAGCGCCACTGTGCGGAGCGTGGCATGCCGCGCAACCGCGGCCATAATTGTTGTGCGCACCCAGAACGTCCACGGTGGGAACCACCGCGTTGGCTGTGCCGGTGGACGTCGGTATGCCTGGCGTAACCCCGGTCTGCGCCAGGGCGAGACTGGTAAGTGCAACCATTGACAAAAAGCTAAGCACGAGCGTCTTCATGGCACTAGCTCCTAGTCTTATCAACCAACATGCGCCTCTGCGCTTGCAAGCACGGCATCTCGATCTGTCAGGGTCAGATGCGATCACAAGACATCCAGGTTGGCTCGACCTACCCGAATTGGAACCCTATCCCAACTGGAATTGGGATCAACGCAGTGGGCTTGCTCGCGGGAGGCTAGATCCAGCATCTCTCACCGCGGGGTTGTCGGGAAAGTTACACTTCATCTGGGAGATGGAAGAGTTTTGCGGGGGACGCACGGTGACAGTTCCATCGCGCGGTGATCGGCGCCAATACCAAAAGGGCGACCACTATGGTCGCCCCTTTGGTATTGCAGTTCCGTAAACGTCAGGCTGGAGAAGTCAAGCGGTTCGGTCGGAACGGACGGCTAGAAAACCGCCCACTCCCTGGCCTTTTTAAGCTGGCGATCTAAGGCTTGCCGGCTGGGGTGCTCTTATTTTTCCTATCCGCGGCTCTCTTTTCAGCGTCTGCTACCACCTTCTTGAATTCAGCCGTAGCCTCAGTCTGGGGTACGTAGCGGAATTCCTGGACGCGGCCTGGGAGAACCTCCGACGTAAAGACACGGTTGTTCTTGTTGTCCGTAGTCACGTACTGCACCCCGGAGAACTGCCCGGGCAAAATCCCCCTGCCGAAGCCCATCGACATCAGGAAGGTGCCGTCCGGACCGAACAACTGCACGTGGTTCTGCATTGAATCCGTCACCCAGATGTGCCCGTCACTATCAATGGCGACGCCTTTGGGCATGGCGAAGTATCCCGGGCCATCCCCTCGTTTGCCGAAGGTACGGATGAAATTGCCATCGGCGTCGAAGACCTCGATCCGGGCATTCAGCATGTCCGCAACGTACAGATTTCCGTCACTATCCACGGCGGCGCCCGTCGGCTTGGCAAAATCTCCGGGCGTAGTCAGGGTGTGGTCCTTGCCGGAGGTGCCGATTGTCCGCAACAACTGAAGCGTGTCAGCGTCGTAGACGAGCACCTGATCCAACCCGATATCGGTGATGTAGAGAAAACGGTTCTCGTTATCGATGGCCAAGCCGGTCGGATTCTTCAACCCCCCTTGAATAATGCCTTCCACTTTGTGCTGCGTGTTGAACACCACGACCCGGCTCTTCTCGGGATCGGAGACGAAGAGCCGATCCGAGTCATCGATGGCCAGGCAGACGATCAACCCAAAGTCAGCATCCGCGCCGTTTTTGATCAGCTGCGTGTCATGGGTTTCCGGGTTGATGATGAAGATTACACTCACCTTACTATCCGCGACGTAGAGGGTGCCTTTGGAATCGACGGCCATCCCGTGCGGTTCCCCCATGAAAAAATGGCCCTTCAGGGGATCTTCCCCCGCACTCGCAGACGAGCCGGCCAGTTTGTCCATCCAACTGCTCTTCTTCTTCTCAGCCTTGGCGCTGAAATCCGGCAGTTTCTCGCCCGCGAAATAGTCCATGTACTTGACTCGAGCGATGTCAGGCGGAGCTGGCCAAACAATCCTTGCTTTGTCGACCGTGCTCAGCAAATTAACCTGCTGGGGCGCCTCCGCCGTATCCTTTTTCTTTCCTGAGCCGAAAGCCAAGGAGGCGGGCGCAACTACTATCGCAATCGCCAGCGTCAGTGCCAGCCATCCTCGTGCCGGTTGAGTCGAATTGTGCATCTGCTCGGTCATTTCTACTTCTCGTTTCCTGTTTCCTTTTTTCCTTGGCCGCTCCCCAGCCGCTTTCGTACAGCTCACCGTGTCAAGCTCTTATGACAAGTGGCGCAGAAGAGCGCGTTATTCACCTGATCGTTAACCAGCAGGTCGGGCTCCGCCGAGGCATGCGGCTGGTGACAGACCAAACAGTTAATTACGGTCTTAACTTTAGTCATATCCTTGGGGTCCATCACGTCGGAAACCGGATGCCCATCCACAGGGTGCCCCAGGTTGAATCGCAATGGCAGTATCGGAACCTTGGCGAAATAGTCCTCAGGCAGTTTTACCTTGCCGTCAAAGATCGTCACGACGTGCTCGCTCTCCAGTTTCACCGGCTTGGAATCCGGGCCATGACATTCCAGGCACAGCTTGTTCGGACTGGACGAGCGCAACAGATGAAGATTGTCATTGCCATGCGGATCATGACAGATGGCGCAGCCCTGCTCAAACACCGGCTGATGCGGATGCGCCTTTTTCCCCAGATCGCCGATATCGGAGTGGCAGCCCATGCAAACGGCGACTGGATTCGGCTTGGGGAAGGCGGGGAAGTTGCCGCCATGAGGGCTGTGGCAATCGGTGCAATCGCCCGCCGCTCCTGGATGCTGCACCTTCGACTTGTCGATTTGATCGCCCTTGTCGGAGTGACAGCCCAGGCAGATCTCCTTGGCCGTTGCGGCAGTCAACACCACTTTGCCGTCTTGAGCCGGCTTGTGGCAGCTATCGCATTGCCCTCCGGCGAACGGCACGTGAGTGAATTTCGCCATCAGATGCTTGCTGTCCGACTGATGTGGATCGTGGCATTCGAGGCAATCGGCCGTGGCGAACGGCTGCCCCTGGTGCGCCTTAAGAAGAGCGGCGTCCTTCACATCGTGGCAATCCAGGCACAGCGCCGGAGCGTCTTTGGTCAGGTGGTAGTCAAATTCGCGGACGCCTCGGGCGCCCGTCTTGTGCGTCACGTGGCAGGTGTCGCAACCGCTGTCCAGTGCGGGATGGCGGCTCCCATCCTTGGGAACATTGACGCCGGTATTGTGACACGACAAACAGAGGTTCGAGTCCTTGCTGTCACCGCTCTCAGCCTTCAGCAACTGAAACTTGTTATCGCTGGTGTGCGGATCGTGGCATTTCACACAATCGCGCACGGCCGGAGGGTGAACGACTCCTTTGATGTCAGCAGCCTTCTTGTCGGCGTGGCAGGTGAGGCAGAGAGCCCCTGTACTCGTCGCCACCAGTTTCAGGCGGGTCACGGTTCCCTTGACGCGAATTTCATGACAGGCAGTGCAGCCCATGGCAATCGCCGAATGGACTGACTTGCCCTTCGTCTTGTCCTCGTGGCACTGCGCGCAGGTCGCGGGATCTTGCTTGGGATCAAGGGGAACCGGATGTACTGCCGCCAAGGCCCCCGTTAAGAGTGCGCTTACCCATATGACGATTAAGACCGACTTCAACACTCTCTTCACGTCTGCCTCCGCCAGCCAATAATATGCAATTGAGCCTCCGTTGTAAAAGCCGCCACGGAAATCACCGCCCAGAGCCCTATTAAGCCATTAAAAACAAAGTACATGCACCTCCTTTTTCGGCGCAACCACAGAAGCTGCGATACGAGGCGCGCCCGAATTCACCCGAGGTTGTTTGCGGTATCTAACTCAACTTATCCATTCCGTATTGGTTATACTCCGCACTTCGGATGGGGCGCTCACCGGGATCCGCATCCCCTCTGCATGGGATTCTATTGGCAGTTCAGATTGCAGTTCGGCAGGAGTTGAAGACCGGGCGACGTGCGCACCAGGGTCGGAAGCTTTCGTGACTATCTGGACAAACTGCATTGCACACCGCTTATAATCCGGAATATCCATGAGCCGACCAGTGCCAAGAGTACGGCGAATGGAGAATTACCGATGAGACTCGAAAAAACATTCTCCGCGACCGAAGTTCCCGCCCAGCGCGGCGTTGCCGGAGAGCAGATCGAGTTATCGGTCGTGATGCCTTGCCTGAATGAGCACGAAACGGCGGGCGTATGCGTACGCAAGGCCATTGCCGCCCTTCGACAGGCGGGCATATCCGGCGAGGTCATTCTGGCCGACAACGGCTCGACCGACGGTTCGGTCGAGATCGCGCAGGCTGAAGGCGCCCGGGTGGTGCACATTGCGGAGAAAGGCTACGGCAACGCACTGAAGGGCGGAATCTTGGCCGCGTCCGGCCAGTACGTGCTCATGGCAGACTCCGACGACAGTTATGATTTCAGCCATATCCCTCGCTTTTTAGAGCAACTGCGCTCTGGCTCAGACCTGGTGATGGGCAATCGCTTCCGCGGCGGGATTGCGGACGAAGCCATGCCGTCTCTGCATCGCTACCTGGGAAATCCTGTGCTCACTGGCGTCGGAAGACTGTTTTTCCGCTCGCCCTGCGGGGATTTCCACTGTGGCATGCGTGCCTTTCGCAAGGATAGTTTCCTGCGGATGGACATCCGTTCCACGGGCATGGAATTCGCCAGCGAGATGGTGGTCAAGGCCAGTCTGCTCCGGATGAAGATCAGCGAGGTCCCCACCACGCTTTCGCCGGACGGGCGCAGCCGCCCTCCACACCTGCGCACCTGGCGTGATGGCTGGCGGCATTTGCGCTTCCTGCTGATGTACAGCCCGCGCTGGCTCTTTCTATATCCGGGCATCGCCTTCATGTTGCTGGGCACGGCGGTTTGCGCGTGGCTGCTGCCCGGGCCTCGGGTGTTTCACGGAATCGGCTTTGACGTGCATACGCTGCTGTATGCCTTCGTCTCCGTGCTGCTCGGCTTTCAACTGATTACCTTCGCGATGTTCACCAAGGTCTTTGCCATCACGGAGGGCCTGCTCCCGGAGGATCCCCGATTGAATCGAATCTTCCGCTGGGTCACGCTGGAGGCAGGGCTGATTGCCGGCGGAGTGCTGATGGCCCTGGGCGTGGGCGGATCTGTCTGGTCCGTCTCGCACTGGGCGCAAGACAGCTTCGGCGCCTTGAGCCCGGAGCATATGCTTCGCATCGTCATGCCGTCGGTTTTTGCCTTGACCCTGGGCGTTCAGATCACGTTCAGCAGTTTCTTTCTGAGTATCCTCAGCCTCAGGCGGCGGTAGTGCCTCCTTTTCTCTCGGTCGTCATGCCGACCTACAACGGCGAAAGATACATTGAGGCGGCGCTCGAAAGTGTGCGCGGGGTCAAGGATGAGGGAATTGAACTGGTCGTCGTCGATGACGGTTCTTCCGACCGCACGCTCGAAATTATCCACGATTACGCGAGACTCCTTCCGATTCGGACGATTACCTCCGGCAGAACCGGAAACTGGGTGGCGGCCACCAATCTTGGCTTGAGGGAAGCCACCGGCGATTGGGCGTGCTTTCTTCATCAGGACGACTTCTGGCTGCCGGGCAGGATCGCGCGGCTACGGAATGAGATGGAGAGCACCGAAGGCGCGCTCATCCTGCACAATGCGATGTTTGTGGGGCGCGATGGACAAACGCTGGGCCCGTGGACTTGCCCGCTTCCGGCGGGAATCGTGCCCCCTAGTCAATTTATCGAGCGCCTTCTGGTTCAGAACTTCATCGCGATCCCTTCGCCCGTCTTCCGGCGCACCGTTGCGGTTGATTCCGGTGGATTGGACGAGGAACTCTGGTTTTCAGCCGACTGGGATTTATGGCTCCGGCTGGGAGCCCTTGGCCCGGTATGGTTCGTCGCCGAAGCATTGAGCGCATTTCGCGTTCATCCTGCGTCGCAAACCGCGGCCCGAAAGCTGCAACCCAGGGAATGGGAGCAGCAATTGACCACGGTGCTCGCCCGGCATCTGCCGCGTTGGGCGATTCACCAGGAGCGCAGCGAATTGGTTGAGCGGGTTGCGATGGCTTCGGTTGCGGTAAATTCCATGCTGGCGGCAGCCTCTCGCGGAGAATCGGTTCATGCCTGGGATGTTCTATCTCAATTGCTCGCCCTAGGCCCTTCGGGTTGGCACAGATACCTGAGGGATTCCCGGATCGTACAGCGCGTACGATCGCGGCTGAAGGTACAGCCGCTAACCATCTCCTGAATCGCGGAATTGGACTCGGCGGAAAGAGCTTGGCCACGTGGAGCATCGCAGCATTTGGGTGGCGGCAAGCCTTGCGTCTGGCAACTCGGGTGCTATGATTTTGACACTTTATTGGAAACTTATACCTATGCCCGTGACCCGGATGGATCGGCCCGGAGAAAAGCCCTAGGGAGTACCTTCTTGCAAACCTCCGAGAATGCTTCTGCACCGCAACCCGAAGAGTCTTTCCAAAACAATTTGCATGCGGAGGGAAAACTATCCGCGCAGGACCGCGCGCGGTATGCCGCCTATGGCATAGCTCTCGTGGTCTCGCTTTCTCTCTGGTTCATCGCGGTCCGCGCTCCGCTGTGGCTGGACGAGACGCTTTCGTATTCACAAATCTGCGCCGGTTTTTCCCAGATCATGCCGCGCCAGGGAGGTCTCTCCGCTCCCGGTTATCCGTACATCCTCTGGCTTGCGACCAAGATCCTCGGCACCAGCGAAGTTGCCCTCAGAATCCCTTCGGTTCTCGCTATGTTGGCGGCAGCGTATCTGCTATACCGCACTGCGCGGGAATTCTTCGACTGGGACGTTGCGATCATCGCCACCATCCTCTTCTGTGTTCATCCGGTAGTGATCTTTTCGTCGATTGATATTCGGCCCTATGCCTTTACTGTACTGACGCTCAATGCAGCCATTTTCTTGTTGGTCCGCTTACGGCACAATCATTCGAACTGGCTGCCGGCACTGCTTGGGATCATCCTCGCCCTGGTTGCTTATTTCCAGTTACTCTTCATGGTTATCTCGCCGGCGTTTTTGATTGCCTTTGTCGCGCTCAAGATCGGCGATCCAAAAACCTTATGGCGGCAACTCGGGATCGCGCTAGCCTGTTTTGCGGTGACGTTCCTGCCCGTAATTCCCGGGTTGCTGTATCTGGCCCATTCCAGCGGCGCTCACGTCTGGGACCACGCCCCCCCACTGGCCGAGTTGGGCCAAACCCTGACTCCGGGCTTGCTTCCCTACATTTTGTTCGGTGCGGTTTTTCTTGCCGCAGCCACAAGACACATTGACATAGAGAGCCCTCTTGACGGCATACGCGTCCTGCTGTGCGTGGCGCTCGGGTTTATTCCGATCCTTATCCTCTATACAGTCAGCGTGAATACGCCGATTCACATCTTTGTGCCTCGATACCGCCTGGTCGCGGTGCCTGGGATCGCGCTCTGCTGTGGACTGCTAATCAGCAGGATCAATTCGCGGCTCCTGCGCCTGTTGTTCTGCGTGGCCGTGGTGGGAGTGACTGCGTATCAGCACTTCACCTCTCCGGAGTCCAACTTTCACGGGTACAGTTGGAAATATGCCCTGGAAGCGGCTCAAAGCAACGCCTCCGCGGATAACGCTCCGGTGCTGATTTGCAGCGATCTGCCGGAATCCAACGTCCAGCCGATGCCTGCCGATCCCAAGAACAGCGTAATGTTTTCGCCGCTTACTTATTACAAACTCAGCGTGCCGGTTGTGCCGTTGCCGCGGGCGCTGAATCAGGATGCGGTCCGCATCGCTTCCAACTTTCTGATGGACGCGCAGCAGCGGCACCAGCGTTTTCTGGCGATTGGCTACATCGGCTCATATCCGACCCTCCGCTGGCTGGTTGACCGCAGTTCACAGGCCTACAGCGCTCGCGAGCTGGCTGAATCCGAAGGACTCGTCATCCTGGAATTCACGCCACTGCAGTCAGCCGGTGACTCACGTTGAAGCTTGTGTTCGGAGGATGGAATGCCCAGGGTCGCGATTAACATCGTCCGCTACAACCACGACCTTTCTCTCATCCAAAAGTCTGTCCAGGCTGCCCTGAATCAGAATATGGAGGACTACACGGTCACGCTGACCGAGAACGGATCGACAGACTCGATCAGAGACAAAGTGCTGTCACAGTTCGGCGGCAATCCGAGATTCGGCTACGCGGATAACGGAAAAAACCTGGGCTTTGCCGGCGCGCACAACCTGTTCTTTTGCCAGACAGACGCTGAGTTTGTGATGCCGCTCAATCCCGACACCGAAATGACGCGCGGCTACCTCCGCGCGCTCATGACCGCCTTCGATGACCCAAACGCTGCGGCCTGCACCGGCAAGATGCTGCGCTTCGAGAAGCTGCCGGACGGCACTGCCATTCTGGATGGCACCGGCATCGTGATCTCCCGTGCGCGGCTGGCCAGCGAGCGAGGCCAGTTGGATGCCGACCGCGGGCAATTCGACCATTCGCGGAATGTGTTCGGCGTCTCCGGCACCGCACCGGTCTACCGCAAGAGTGCGCTGGAGCAGGTGCGTCTGTTTGAACGCGAATACTTCGACGAGGATTTTTTCGCCTACTGGGAAGATGTCGATCTGTCCTGGCGCCTGCGGTTGGCGGGATACCAATGCGTCTACGTGCCCGATGCCGTCATCTACCACTCGCGCACCTTCGGACTCAGTAAGAGCGGGTACAGGAATCCGCTGGAACTCGCCAAATATCGCCGGACGTTGCCCACTGCCGTTTTGCGCTGGAGTTGGAGAAATCAGCTATTCACCGTGGTGAAGAACGATTTCGGATGGAACTTCTGGCGCGATCTGCCGTTCATCGTGGGGCTCCAGCTCGGGATGCTCTGCTATGCAACTCTGCTCGAACCCAGGACCCTCGGGGCCATTCCTGAGATTTGCCGGTTATTTCCAAGAATGCTGCAGAAGCGAAAGCTGATCCGGGCGCGCCGCATGGTGACTTCCGAGCAACTCAGCATGTGGTTCACACCAAAGCTGGAAATTACTGGAACAGTGACCGAGAGCAAACTGTAAATGTCATTCCAACTACTTGCGGTAATCGTTCTGTGGAAATGTAAGCCCGAGGCGTCCGCAAGCTTTCAGACACTGCTTGCAGCGCAGGATGTCGCGCCGGACTGCAACCTCAGAATTCTTCTCTATGACAACACTCCCGGCGGGCAAGTGTTTGAGCCCCTGCAAAGTGGTGTGCTGTACGAGGCTGCCGCCAGAAATACCGGGCTTGCCGGTGCCTATAACTGGGCGCTAGAGCTAGCTCGACGCGAAGGCTATCCATGGCTATTAACGCTCGACCAAGACACCAGTCTCCCTCCGCACTTTTTGCGGCGACTCACCGAACTCGCCGCCAAGTGTGGCCCCGACCCCAGCATTGCGGCCATCGTTCCCCAGATCGTGGGCGAGGGACGCACGCTGTCTCCTTTTCGGTTCTGGGCCGGCGCGATCCCCAGGTGGTTCCGCCCTGGATTTGTGGGGACGCCGACTCAGGCGACCTACGCTTTCAATTCAGCTTCTACTCTGCGGGTGGAAGCGCTGGATGAAATTGGAGGTTACGATACGCGTTTTCCGCTGGATAGTAGCGATACCATGCTGTTTCATCGGCTCAACCGGAGCGGGAAGCGCGTCTTTGTCGCCGGCGATCTCCAGGTGGAACACGAATTGTCCCTGCTGGACATCAATCAGAGAATGTCACTCAGTCGCTATGAAAGATTGCTGCGCGACGAGTGCGCGTTCTGGGACATGGAAATGGGCTCTCTGGCCAGGCTCGAACGCAAGGCCAGGCTGGTCTGGAGACTGTTGAAGCATTGCAAAGAAGGACACGATCCAATCATCCGCGAGGCAACCCGCAAAGAATTGATTCGGCGCTTTGCCTGCCCCCGGCGCAAACGTATCGAAGAATGGGAACGGGAAGCAGAACTGCGAGCCGGAAAATAGATCGTTTAATATCGTCGTGTGATTTTTGGATCGTCCCCACGGCAGAAACGTCTACACCTCAGGAATGGACTGGACGAATGAGAAACATGATCGAGTTCGCAATCTCGCTTCCATATAAAGTCTATGGACGGCTGAAGGCGATGCGGCAAGGCCAGCTCAAGAGCTTTGGTGCCTATCTGCCGTACGTTCAGGGAAAACGAGGATTGGAAATTGGCGGTCCGAGCGACATCTTTCGCCGGCGCGGCGCGCTCCCCATCTATGACGCAATAGGAAGCCTGGACAACTGCGATTTTTCTTCCTCAACGGTATGGCAAAAACACTCGGCGGAGTTTGTGTTCAGCCCCGGAAAAGCGCCCGGGACCACTTTCTTCGCAGAAGGCTCGAACTTGGCTGCGCTTGCCGCTGCGTCCTACGACGTGGTGCTTTCATCGCATAATCTGGAGCACCTGGCAAACCCAGTGAAAGCGCTCAAAGAATGGCAGCGAGTCTTGAGGTCAGGCGGCGCGCTGGCGCTGGTGCTTCCTGATTACCGGGCAACATTCGATCACCGTAGAAACCCGACCAGCGTGGATCACATGCTGAATGATTTCGAATGCGGCATGGGGGAAGATGACCTCACTCATTTGCCTGAAATCCTTGAAAAACACGATTTGACGATGGACCGGGCAGCCGGATCCAAGGACGACTTTCATAAGCGGTCACTGAACAATGTAACCAACCGCTGCCTTCATCACCATGTATTCGATGAGTTCAATAGTCGAGAACTGTTGTCCGCCGTCGGCTTCGAGGTTTTAGTTGTGGAACGCGCACTTCCATTCCATATCTGCATTCTCGCGCGGGTTTAAAGGAGTGGCTCCGAATTACATGGCTAAAGTGTCTGTCGTCGTGCCGAATTACAACTACTCCCGCTTTCTTGATCAGCGGCTTGGAAGCATCGAGCAGCAGACATTCACGGATTGTGAATTCATCCTGCTCGACGATGCGTCGACGGATGATAGTTTGCAGGTGCTGGAGAGTTTTGCAGAGAAGCATCGGTGCCCGCTCATTTGCAATGCGCAAAACTCCGGCAATGTTTTCAAGCAATGGAACAAAGGGCTCGGCCTGGCGACGGGGAAATATGTCTGGATTGCCGAGGCGGACGATTACGCCGACCATCGCTTTCTTGAGACCTTGGTTGGACGCCTGGAGAAGAATCCGCAATGCGGGGTCGCCTACTGCAATTCGCTACGCGTCGATACATCCAGCAGGGTCGTCGAACTGGTACAGCCGACCATGTCGGGCGTGGACATCCGACGCTGGCGAAATGATTTCGTGGGGAACGGGCGCGAAGAATGCTTCCGTTATTTACTGCGGGAGAACACGATCCCAAACGCCAGTGCTGTGGTTTTCAAACGCGAACTGTACGAAGCCGTAGGTGAGGTGGATGAGAGCCTCAAGGGGGGGGCTGACTGGAAGTTCTGGGCCGCCTTGCTGCAGCGCTCCGATCTCGCATTTGTGGCCGAGCCGCTCAACTATTTTCGCGTCCACAAAAATACCACCCGGGCCAGAGCGCGTGTCTGGGCAGCCAGCCTGCCTGAGTCATTCGAAGTGATGAAGTATATCGTCGGCAGCATGGACGTTCCGCGAGACGCCATGGAAGACCTCCACGCCAGGCTGGCCACCGGTATGCTGGTTGCACTCTTGAGCGAGCGCCCAACCTTCTCCGAGATGGCGCATGTTCGCAAGCTGATCGCCGAGCTTCAATTCGGTTTCTCGGTGAGAGCCGCCAAAGGGGTTGTCAAAGGGCTGCTGCAGGCAGTCAGGGAGCACCTGCAAGGCATCCCCCGGCAACGGACCAGGCTATAAGCAACTCATCGCTTCGCCCAACGATCGACGGTTGTAACGATAAACCAGACATATCGCCAGACGTGCGCGAGCCATACATAGGGAGTTCCGAAGTTTTGCTTCACCACGCGGTTTTGCTCGTGGTAGGCGGACGTGCTTCCGGAAACACCTGCGCTGATCACCTCGGCCACCACCGTGTTAGAGAGCCTGACCGATTTTCCCGCTTTCAGCATTCGCTGGTTCAGGTCGAAGTCGCCATAAATCCGGAACTGGGTGCTGTATCCCATATGGTTCTCACGGCGGTAGAACGTGCCCTGGTGGTGCCAGAAATTGGTGAACCGCAGGACGAATCCGGTCCTGGGGCGGAAGACCCTGCAACCCTCAATTTTCACGGCAAAACAAGCGACGTCGTTGTTGTCGGCCAGCGCTTGTTCCAGTTCCTGCCGTGGTATGCAGAGGAGACGGTCTCCGGCGTTGAGGTGCAGGATGAATTTGCCGGATGCTACCGCAATGCCTTTGTTCATCGCGTCGTAGATTCCCCGGTCGGGCCCGCTGACCCAGTAGTCGATGGAGTCATCGAAGCGGCGAAGGATGTCCACGCTTCCATCATCGGAGCCGCCGTCGATGACGATCAGCTCGATATCTTCTGCCAGTTGCGCAATGACACTTTCGAGCAACGGAGGCAGCTCCTGCCCAGCCCGAAACACCACGCTTATGATCGAGACCAGCGGCGGCTTGGCGCGTGCGGCTCCGCGCAAGCGGCGGCCACCTTCCAGGCGGGTTGTCATGGGGCCAGTCAAGTTAGTCGGTACAGGTCGAGACCAACATTATGCTCGCGCGCGCCAAGGGAAAACAAGATGGGGCGCCCCTACTCCTCGACCACCGGCGTAGCGATGGTTACCACATTCGGCGCGCGGTGCAGATGCTTCACTGCGCGAGGCACGTAGATCGCGCACGATACCCCCACAATGGAAACGTAGGTAATCAGCGTCGCCCATGGTACCCCGACGATGCCATATCGCCGAGTGAAATACACCTTCACTCCCAGGCACGTTAGCCCGAAGATCGAGGCCATCACGATTTGAAATTTCATGATGCTTGCGCCATTCAGAAACATCGCCAGGGTGCTTCCGCAACATTCCATTACCGTCCACGCCGCCATCCCAAGCAGCAGCATGAACGGCGGAGAGATCCCCGGCCCAATCCACCACGAGATCAGCCGCTGCGCCACCAGCAGCACCGCCATTGAGGCCGTCGCCGCCATCCCAAACACCGCAATCAGCGAGCGCCCCAGGGTTCGCCGCACCCATACCATGTCGCCCCGCGAGATCGCTTCCCCGTAAGCCGGCCACAGCGGCGTAACCAGCATCGCCACCATCATCGAAATCAGCGAAAACATCTTCTGCGGAATCGAGTATTCCGGCACGCTTGCCGCGCCCAGTGTCCGCGCAATGATGATGTTGTCTGCCGAATACGCGACCGCCACCACCAGTTGCAGCACAAAAAACAGCGCGCCAATCCGCGCAATGCGCTGGATCGCTTCTCTCGACACGAACTGCCGCCGTGGTCTCAGGTCGGTCCGGCTGAATACAAAAAATTGGATCGAGTTCAGCGCCGCCGCCAATACCGGCGCACCCGCCAGCGCCGCCACCAGCACCGGCAACCCCGCGCGCATCCGTATTCCGGCAACCACTCCCGCCAGTCCCGCCAGGCTCCCGAACACCTGCCACAGATTCATTCGGAAACCTTGTTGCAGCCCCAACTGCGCCCGCTGCACCAGGTCCAGCGGAATATTCAGCGCAAAACAAATCGCGAACACCATCAGCGCCGGGCCCGCCTCGGCCCGAGCCTGCGCCGAGGTCACCCGGAAAACGTCCGCCCACCTCACCCACGCAAAGGTCGAGGCAAACAACGCCACCAGCCCCAGTCCAGCCGCGCCCAGCACCGCGAACCCGCTGGAAATCGCGCACCGGATACGCTCGAAATCATTCTTGCCATACGCATCGGCGACCGCGTTCAGTACGCCGTTGCCGATCCCAAAATCGGCGAAGCTCGCCATCGCCAGCACCGAGCTGATCGTCATCCATAGCCCAAAGCGCTCATTGCCCAGATAGTGAACCGTCAGCGGAATCGTGATCAGAGAGCTTCCCACCTGCGCCACGCGAGCGATCACTCCCGTGCCGCCCGTCAGCGCCGCCCGCCGGTTGCGCCCCGCGCCGCGCACCCCGGCATCCGCATGCGCGCCTGAAGACAGCCTCAGATCGTTCCGTAACTGCCCGATCCTCTCGCCTATCTTCATCGCTTTAACGCCCCCGGCATGTGAAAGGAGGACGCGTGCGGAAGTTTCCTGCAGACCGCAAGCTTTGCGCGGCCAGCGATGTCCCAAAGAAGCAAAAGCATCGTGCCCCAGCCGGAGCGCCTTCTGGGACGGGGCTCGGATACGAATTGCAGCATGGCGGGCAGCGACGCTTCCCACTCTTCCCGACCCCTGGCTGCCCGCGCTCTGGCACGCCTCCCACACTCTTCAAAGTGCGAGAGAGCGACAGGCCTGGCGTCTTCGGGGTCATACAGAATTCCATTGTCTCCCGTGGAGATGTATTCATTCATCGTCGGCGCGTCCGGAGCCACCACGCACATCCCCAGCGCCATCGCCTCCAGAAAACTGAGTCCGATCCCCTCGCTCAGCCGAGGCGCGACGAACACATTGCAGCACGACAACAGGCGCATATAGTCCTCATATCGCCCGTCACCGGCAACCTTCAAATTTCTGATGACCTCGATGCCGAACTTTTCTACGTCCCCTGCCTCCGGCTCCGCGAACTCGTGAGAGGGGTCGGGGTCATCTCTCAACACGACTTTCTCAACGTCGTTTTCGCCCAGAATCCGCTTCAGCAGCGGCCAACCCATCTCGTTGATCCGCTGCCAGAAAAACACACGAGCTCTCCCGTAGCTGACTTCCTTTTCCGAAGGCTTAGGAAAGTACTGCACCTGAAATGAATGAATGCCGGCGCGTTGCGTGACCTCATAGAGCGCCTTGGAGAAGCAAATCACTTTCATGTCCATCAGGCTCAGCGCCCGCCAACCCAGGCTCGATCTTTCCCGCTCGTTGTCGTACATCGGCACCCAAAGCAGGTCGTCGCAGCAGAAGCGCAGGAGACTCCTTGGATTGGGCAGCACCTGCCAGAACAGGACTACATCGAAATTTCCTTCATTGACGGTTTGCGGGTCAACCTCCGCACCGCCCCTCCACCCATCGTCAAAAAAAACGGCGACCTCGTACTCGCGCCTGAGAACCTCTTGAAAAAAATCCGAGCTTCGCGTCGATTGATGGAAAGAGTGGTCAATGAACGCCAGCCTCTTCCTCGTGGGAGCTGTCATTGAGGCCTCGTCTCACTCATCCACTACAGGCTGCCGGGTACTGCCGCGCAGCCAGCTCGCTACGCCGTGCGATCTCGTTGCGCGGTCTCGCCCCATGAAGATGGATTATACCTCCGTGACAAGAGCGCCGAAGCGCGTGGGTTAGTGCATACTAGCAAAGTCGTATCCACGCTCTGAGGCATCGCGCCGCGCACAATCAGGGGGTCCCGTGAACTGTAGGATCTGCCAACAATCCGTCACACTATTCGCAGAGGCCACGATATTGGGGAAGCACCAGGCTCAATACTTCCGTTGCCTTACCTGCGGCTTTGTCCAAATACCGAACCCCGTTTGGATGGAGGAGGCGTACTCCAACGCAATTTCAAAGCTTGACGTTGGCATCATGCAAAGGAATCTCGCCAACGTCGATTTCACCTGTGCGGCGATCCGGCTCCTTGCTCCGAAATCAAAGCTCTTTCTGGACTATGGCGGCGGCCACGGGACCTTTGTACGAATGATGAGAGACCGAGGCTTCGACTTTCGCTGGAGTGACGCCTTCGCTCAGAATCATTACGCACGAGGGTTCGAGCACTGCGAGGGGACAAAGTACGACCTGCTGACTTCATTTGAGGTTCTCGAACACCTGCCGGACCCCTTAAAAGAAATTACGGCAATGATGTCGCTCGCCGAAAACGTTCTCGTCAGCACACTCGTCCTGCCCGACCCACCTCCACAGCCCGGCGATTGGTGGTACTACGCTCTGAACAGTGGACAGCATATTTCCTTCTATGCGCACGAAACACTCCAAGTCGTCGCGCGGACATTCGGGAGACACTTGGTGTCCAACGGATTCTTTCACCTGTTCTCGACGTCCCGCATATCGTACGCGCGCTTCCTGCTGGCGACGAATCCGAGGGCGGCAAAGCTAATCGGCATACTAGCGAAACGCCCAAGTCTCACGGACGACGACTTCAAGAAGTTCTCTAGCTAATTCGCTACCAATTTTGAATTGCGGCACGTCAGTTATGCGAATAAAGCAGAACCACCTTATGCCAAGCGGGAAATTTCCTGAGCGGGCGCAGAGAAATCTTGGAGGGCCCACGGAAGGATAGCACTGCAGGCGCGGGGTAATTGAAAGGCGAATCGCGTAAATCCAGCGGCCTAAAATCTCCCGCTTCGATGTCCCGATTTCGCAGGCTGGCCGGTTCGACGCAATTGGTGATCAAACAAAAACGAAATCGCCCCACCACCTCCGCCATAAATCGGTGGATCGCCTCTTCGGGGAAATGCTGGAGCACATCCTTGACGAGCAGCAGGTCGCCTGCGGGAACGTCAGCGAATTCTGCCGGCGACATTTCGAACTTAACGTGATCTTTGCCGTATTTGGCTCGGTTCGCATCCACTACGCTTGCAGCGGCATCAAGGCCAATATATTCGACGCCAGACCAATCCATCAGGCGCGAAAACTGCCAATCTCCGCATCCAAAATCGACGACGGATTTCACGCGATTGCCGCGGATGAAACTCTCCACAAACTGTCGGTATGGTTTCGTATGCTTCGGCAGCGATCCGTGTCCAGAGCCAAAGCCCCAAATGTTGCGGCTGTATATCGCTGCAAATGTCGCGTCGCCGGGCATAGACAGCAGTGTAACAGCAACATCGTCAGCTTTCATCAAAGGGCCCTAGGCGCTTATAGCGAGCTCAAGATGTCGTTGTGGGCTACAGTGACTCGATTAGATTTGTTTCCACGTTAAGTACATGAAGCCCCTTAATCAGCTCTAATCTAGCGTCGCCTGAGAGATACGTCAGGTTGCCTTTTTGATCCCGGCTATCTCTAAACTTTGACGGAGAGAACGCCTCCCCGGTTCTTAGAACTTCGACTTGGGCATTCAATAGGTCATTCCGCACAAAAAAGGCATTGCAACCGGTTGTGTTTGTTCCCACCAGCGAATAGCCCCTTTCCTTGGCAGCATATGCAAACGCTCCTAGCGACGCGCCCCAATAAAGTTCCGAGTAGTGTTTCTCTCTTCGAACAAAGCCCGCGTCGTAGGGGACGGAAATCTTTCTCTCAGCCCCGAAGACGGCGTTGTACTCGCAAATCAGGATTCGGGGCTTAAAGAACCGGATTGCTTCGAGAACGTAGTAATCATTGCCATCCAAATCAATCGAGAGAATTCCTAAATCCTCTCCGAATCCGCTCTTCGCCAGCAGGTCATTTATGTTTTCCCTCGTGATGAAAGAATCCAGGGCGGCGAGTTCATACTTCCAATAAAAATAAGACTCCTTCAACCTTCTGATATTGCTTGCCGACCCATCGATGACAAAGCCGCTCCAGTTGTCCTTCATCATCAGGAATCGGCAATTGGATTCGAAAAAGTCTTCGACTCCAAACTCGATGAATGTTTTATTTTCTATGTCAATCACACGGGTCAAGCGTTGCAGGATTCCGTCCTCTCCCGATTGCGAGAACACCTTAAACTCGTAGTCCTGAAGATTCTTCGATTCCTTCCGGCCCTTCAACTCAGCGAGAATGAGTCCCTGATTCATCTTCACTTCATCGAACCTCTCATTCGTTTCGAGAGTCATCGAGATTGCTCGTCTAAGCGTGGCGATTGCTGAACGGATTGAGATCATGCCTGGTCTTTTCGATGTGCATCCCGGACGCCGTTCCAATGGGTCAGGCGGCGGTTTGCGGACGGATAGAGTGGGCTGATGGGGACAATTTCATGGCCGGCACGACGCACCATCGCCGCCACCGCCCGCTTGATGGAACCTGTCACTCGGCCACCCTAATCACTTGCAAGATTGAGCAAACCCGGCGAGAACCACTCACCGAACGAGCCTCTCCGGAGATTATAACGCCGCGCTGCCGCAGGACATGGCGCGCAGGTCTGCCTCAGGGCGGCCACCGTAATGTTTGGCGTTGGGAAATTCCCGATCTGTGGATTTGCGCCTGCTGGGCCCGGTGCGCACATTCTACGCAAACGACGAGACCCGCGGAGTTGTCCGCGGGTCCGTGGTTCATGCATCCGTTATAAGCGCCGGACGGCGCATTACATCGCTGGTTTGTCGGTCTTCTCGCCGGGTTTGAGATTGGCGTGCTTCTGAGCTTGCGCGATATACATCTTCACCTTGTCGGCCTGCTCGTAGTTGGGGTCTTCCTTCAACAGCAACTGCCAATCCGCCATGGCGCCCTTCACGTCCATCTTGCCCTGCCATTTCGCGATCCCGCGATTGAACAGAGCGTTGCCGTTCTTGGGATCATCCTTCAGGACATGATCGAACTCGGCGATGGCGTGGTCAAAGTCGCTGGTATAGAACATGGCGGTCGCCATGTCCGTGCGCACCGGCGCGTTCTTCGGGTCAATCGCCAGAACCTTCTGGTAGTAGTCGATTGCCACCGGAAAGACCTGCGCGTCGTAATACAGGTTGCCGATCTGCGCCAGCAGCGCCGCATCGTTGGGTTTGGATTTGAGCTGCTCCAGCAGCGGCTCTGCCTGCTTGTCCGCCATGGCTTTGAGCTGCTCCGGAGTAGGCGTCTGCTGTTGCTGTCCCATGCCTGCCGGCGGCATGCCCTGTTGCTGTTCCGTCACGGCTGCAGCCGGTGCGGTAGCGCTGCTGCCACCTACCGAGCCACGCAGCAGATAACCCACCGCACATCCAACCAGCAGGCAGAGAACCGCCATGATGTAGGCCTGTGTGCTCGTCCAACCCTGGGGGCTGTTGTCCCCTATTGTTTCCGCCATTCTGTCCATCCTTGAGCTGATGAAGCGGGCACGGCTCGGTTGCCGCCTGATGCCGGGCTTCCAGCAAAAACTATATCTTCCCAATTGTAATACTGGTGAGCGAAATCATGGTGCCGTGGGACCAACTGCACACCATATTGGCGGTTCTGCCCGAGTTTCAGCAAGAATGCAGCAACCTACGCCGGTGAGGAGTGGTGGAGGCCTTCACCAAGTCGTGGCCAGTGGATCTAGTGGATCGCCAATTCCGCCGGGGAAAGGGTACGTCCAAGGTTCACCTGGCAACGGCTGTTGCCAGGTGAACCGGATTGCCGGAAATCTCAGCCGGAAGCGGTTGCGGCCAGAGCCCATTCTCAGGGCACCTGCATGGGGGCCGATGCGGTGCAGTTGTTGCTGTAACTGGTCTCCACATCGGTATCGGCGTAGTTCGCGCAGGCGATCATGTAGTAGGTTCCATGGATAGTTGGCAAGGTAATGGTCGTAGTGACCGGTCCGGAACTCGCCCCGGACGCCAAACTAGGCACGATGCGGGTCTTTAACAAAGTACCGGCAGTCGGGCTGGTGGTGGTGGACAGATAGAAGCCCGTCGTCGAAGTCCCCGCAAGCCCGAGACCCTGGTCGGTGGCAGTGTCGCTGACCGATACACTTCCGCCGGAGACCGGTGCGGTGGTCAGAACGCTGAAGCTGCTTTCAATCAGGTCCGCCCCAGCCACCTGCACGGCCGCCGCAGTGCAGTTGTTGCCGTAATTGGTCTCCACAACGGTATCGGCGTAGTTCGCGCAGGCGATCAGGTAGTAGGCTCCACTGAGGTTCGTCGGCAAGGTGATGGTCGTGGTGACCGGTCCGGAACTCGCCCCGGACGCCAAACTGGGTACGATGCGAGTCTTTAACAAAGTACCGGCAGTCGGGCTGGTGGTGGTGGACAGATAGAAGCCCGTCGTCGAAGTCCCCGCAAGCCCGAGACCCTGGTCGGTAGCGGTGTCGCTGACCGACACACTTCCGCCGGAGACGACGCTGGTGGTCAGAACGCTGAAGCTGCTTTCAATCAGGTCCGCCCCAGCCACCTGCACGGCCGCCGAGGTGCAGTTGTTGCTGTAATTGGTCTCCACAACGGTATCGGCGTAGTTCGCGCAGGCGATCAGGTAGTAGGCTCCACTGAGGTTCGTCGGCAAGGTGATGGTTGTGGTCACCGGTCCGGAACTCGCCCCGGACGCCAAACTGGGTACGATGCGGGTCTTTAACAAAGTACCGGCAGTCGGGCTGGTGGTGGTGGACAGATAGAAGCCCGTCGTCGAAGTACTTGCAGCCCCGAGACCTTGGTTGGTGGCGGTGTCGCTGACCGACACACTTCCGCCGGAGACCGGTGCCGTGGTCAGAACGCTGAAGCTGCTTTCAATCAGATCCGGTGCCGGCGTAATGGTGTAGGCCCCCGTGGCTGCCGCGCTCGGACCATAGTTGCCGCCCGCCGCAATGGCCTTGATCGTGGTGCTGGCTGAGACCGGAATCGGCCCCGTGTACGGGGTGGACGCGGTCGTCGGTGTCGAGCCGTTGGTGGTGTAGTAAATCGTTGCACCAGCCGTGCTATCCGTCAGGGTCACCGATTGCGCCGTGTAGTACGTCGCGGGGGATGGCGAAAAACTCGGAACCGCCGTACTGATGGTATAGCTCCCGCTGGCTACCGTGCTCGGGCCATAGCTGCCGCCCGCGGCGATGGCGTTGATCGTGGTGCTGGCTGAGACCGGAATCGGCCCCGTGTACGGGGTAGATGCGGTCGTCGGCGTCGAGCCGTTCGTGGTGTAGTAAATCGTTGCACCAGCCGTGCTATCCGTCAGCGTCACCGATTGCGCCGCGGAGTAGGTCGCAGGGGATGGCGAAAAACTCGGCGTCGCCGCCATGATCGTATAGGTCCCGCTGGCTACCGTGCTCGGGCCAACGCCGCCCGTGGCGATGGCGTTGATCGTGGTGGTGGCTGAGACCGGAATCGGCCCCGTGTACAGGGTTGAAGCGGTCGTCGGCGTGGAGCCGTTCGTGGTGTAGTAAATCGTCACGCCCGGCGTGCTATCCGTCAGCGTCACCGATTGCGCCGTGTTGTAGGCCGAGGGGGATGGCGAGAAACTCGGCGTCGGAGCCATGAGGGTATAGATCCCACTGGCGACTCCGCTGGGGCCATAATTGCCCCCCGAGGCGATGGCGTTGATCGTGGTGCTTTTCGAAACCGCGATCGGCCCAGTGTATGGGGTAGAGGCGGTCGTCGGCGTCGAACCGTTCGTGGTGTAGTAAATCGTCACCCCGGGCGTGCTATCCGTCAGCGTCACCGATTGCGCCGTGTTGTAGGTGTAGGGATTCGGCGACATCGTCGGAGCCGTCGCCGTGATGTTGTAGCTCCCGCTGGCTACCCCGCTGGGGCCATAGTTGCCCCCCGCGGCGATGGCATTGATCGTGGTGCTGGTCGAAACCGTGATCGGCCCGGTGTACGGGGTGGATGCGGTTGTCGGTATCGAGCCATTGGTGGTGTAGTAAATCGTCACCCCAGGCGTGCTATCCGTCAGCGTCACCGATTGCGCCGTGTTGTAGGTGTAGGGATTCGGCGACATGGTCGGAGCCACGGCCAGAATGTTATAGCCTCCCATGGCCACCACGCTTGGGTTAAAACCACCGCCAGCCGCGATGGCCTGGATCATAGTGCTGGTCACGACCGCGATCGGTCCCGTGTACGGAGTGGATGCGGTCGTCGGCGTCGAACCATTCGTGGTGTAGTAAATCGTCACCCCGGGCGAGGCGTCCGCCAAGGTCACCGACTGCGCCGTGTTGTAGGTGTATGGATTCGGCGACATCGTCGGTTCCATCGCCATAGGGGCAGAGAAGGTATACGTCCCACTGGCTACCACACTCGAGCCATAGAGACCGCCCACGGCGATGGCATTGATCGTGGTGGTGGCGGAGAGCGGAATCGGTCCCGTGTATAGGGTTGACGCGGTCGTTGGCGTCGAGTTGTTCGTGGTGTAATAAATCGTCACACCCGGCGTGCTGTCGGTTAGCGTCACCGAGATCGGCGAGCTGTAGGTTAGGTACGAAGGGCCTGGCAAAAAGACGGGCGTCGCATCTACGAAAGTATAGGTCCCGTTGGCCACCATGCTCGGGCTATAACCACCACCGGCAGCGATGGCGTTGATCGTGGTGGTGTTTGAGACTGGAATCGGCGCCGTGTACGGGGTTGACGCGGTCGTCGGCGTCGAGCCATTGGTAGTGTAGTAAATCGTGACTCCGGGCGAGTTGTCCGTCAGCGTCACCGTTTGGGGAGTGCTATACATCGCAGGAACCGGCGAAAAATTCGGGGTGAAGGCACCAAACACCATAAGAGAAACTGTGGTCGTTTGCGTAACGCCTGCGCCCGTGCCGCCGACGGTGATGGTGTACATACCGGTCGGAGTTGTCGAAGACGCGGTCACAGTCATGGTCGAGAGACCGGAGCCCGGCGCGGCGATGGTCGCGGGGCTGAAGCTTACGGTTGTCCCTGCCGGCTGGCCGGTCGCAGTCAGGGCGATGGCCGCGTCAAAGCCGCCCGCGGTGGAGGTAGAGAGCGTGGTTGTGCTATTCCCGCCCTGTTGCACTGAAACCGTCGCGGGATAGATGGTGAAGGTGGGAGTCGTCGACAATGGGGCGAGAGCATTGATCAGGCTGACCCCGTTCGGACTGCCCCAGCCAGTATCCAGATCGTAGCCAATGACTGCCGGATAGCCGTTGTTGCCGCTGGTGATGTCGTGAAAATCTTCGTTATAGTTGGACGACACACCAATCGGGTAAATGATCGGGTTCATGAAGCCAACCGGCGAATCGCCATTGGCCGCCGCCTGTTGATTGGCCAGAGCCACATAGCCGGCCCACATCGGCGCCGCAAAACTGGTTCCGCCATAATCGTTGGCCGAGCAGGTGGCTTGGTCGGCGCAAACGTAGAAGGTGAAATCCGCGTTTGCCGAGACGTCTGGGCCATTGCGATATTGGGTGGATCCCTGGTTGCTCGCGTTGATGACGCCCGGGAGCTGTTGCCAGGATGGAATCGGAATTTGATCCGGGGAAATCCCGCCTCCGCTGTCAATCCAGGCAGTTTCCGAACTCCAGGGACCGCCTGCGCTGGCGGTTGTCAAGGACGTGCCGCCGACAGAGATGACGTTCGCATCGTCCGCCGGGAAAGTGTAGCCGCCCGACGTCCAGGCGCGACTGTCGCCGGACGCTTGGAAATAGCTCTGTCCCTGTGCCGCCATCCTCTCAAAATACGGGTCGTCCGTGCTGGGGTCCGCCGGAAGCCAGGTCCACGAGCTGCTCAGTTGCAGAGGCAGCGGAGTGGCCGTAGTCATGGCACTGAGAATGGCAGTATCGCTGGAGCCCACATACACGTATAGGGTGTCGATGCCCGGGGCCATGCCCAGCGCCTGAGTCATGTCGAGGATCTGTTCCGTATCGTCGCAGCCATCTCCCACGAGGCAGCTCAAGCTCGTTCCATCCGTGGAAATGCCGGCGACGGTGGCAGTCATGGTTTGCCCCGCGTTGGTGTAGTAAGTGTTCAAGTCGGCGATGTCATATCCCACATACTCCATCAACCCGATGTTCTGTCCGAGGCCGGTGAGGGCGGTTCCCCCATAGTAGGCGGCCCTCATGTCGCTGCCTAAGTAGGAAGCCGAAGGGCCAGAGCCCGTCGTGGCATTGGAGGACTTCCCAGTCAGATTTGTCTTCTCGACGAGGGGATGCGGGATCGAATAGTTATCCAAACCTGAGATGTGCCACAGCGGAACCGGCAGGTTTACCGTGGGTTCCCGATCCGGAGCATAGAAGGTGCGATTTTCGGTGGGGTGCTTATAGACAGCCATGGTCACGTGGAAGGCCGCCTCGATGTTCGCAACCGAACCCGCAACCTGCACGTCCAGCCCATCGCGGGAGCCGCCAACCACCGTAAAGCCGTTCGCCTTGGCGAAACTCATTACGTTGTCATAATCCGCCTGGCTGGGCCCAAACCTCGCGGTAAACTCTTGCACCGTAAGGAAGTGCCGATAAGAGGGGCTGGAAGGATCATAGAGCCCTTGCAAGGTACTTTCCAAGCCGGCCTGATCTCGCAGGGGCAGAACGATGTCGAGGTTTATAGATTGGGTCGCGGGGAGATGCCCGACGAACGGCGCCTGTCCATTGAGGATGGGTGTCCGCACGTGGCGCGTCAACAAGGACTGGGTTTGCGCCGCGGCGAGCGCCGGCATCACCAGCCATACAAGGAGGCAAACGATTGGCCCTATGCGCGGGGTGTAGCGGATACGGCCTGACGACAGGGGGGATTTGGGATTTGTACCCAAACGGGTCAAATTTAGCAAAATCATCGCTTGCCTTTCGGGGCAGGCAAGCCGATAATTGTCGCTGAGTGGCTAGCAGCTATCGGTTCGCCGAAGTTGTTAGTTCCCGGGCCCGCCGATAGTTACCAGCTACCGACGGGCCGATTGTTGTCACGACCCTGCGTTACAGATTAATTGCGGGTATATTCATACGAATGATGACTACATTCGCGTCTTTGGCCCGGTCAATATCCAAGCTCAAGATAGTGACCATTGCTGAGAGATGTGATGGGAAACTCACCTGCGCGGTTGCCTCAATTTCGAACATTGATTTCACTTACTCCGCCCAATCTTGACGTCGGGACTCGCCAGCCGGCAGAGGCTTCTTGGGGCTTCGACTTCCCAGATTAGAACCAGTGAATCTCAATGAATATTTAGCAAGCCACCGCCGCGAATCGGAACTGCCCGTTCCAGGCAATTCATTTCCTCAAGCTATGTAGCCCGCCACCGAACCTCTCCGCAGCAGATACCCCAACGTTGATCAAAACCATTGGCTCGAACCACGGGGTTGAGGGATATCTGCGGAACTACCGGTTGCGGAGCCGACTGGGGAGCTGGCGCTGGGGTTGTGCGGGTGTGAGGTTGCCATCTGCGCGACGGCGCCGGACGCCATTGCCAGAATGAGGGCTCCGGTCACGAACTGCTGTTCATGCTCAAAATTTTATCCGCCTTCTCAAAAAGACGCGGGGGGAGATGAACTCCCCCCGCGGTGCACTGCAAGCTTGCAAGGTTAGAAGCTGGTGGTCAAGCTACCGCCGTTGGCTTCGTTCGACTCGCCGAAGTGGCACTGGCGGCAGAACTGGGTGGTGCTGTTCGCGGTAGTCGGATGAGGCGTAACGTCGTTCACGTCGTACGGACCGTTGATGAAGAAGAACGTCGCGTAGGTGCCGGTCGGCGAACCCGCGATTGGGTTGTTGGCCGAAGCGGCGTACACGTTCATCACGTGCTGGTTGTGGCAAGTGGTGCAAACCACGTACGGGCGGTTGCTCGAATCGAGCGGGGTGCCGTAGCTGTGGGCGCCCATTGCAAGAGCCGGCGCACCGTAACTGGTCACGAACTGCTGATACGCACCGGAGTAGGTGATCGAGCTGATAGCGCCGTTCACGATGTTCCAGGTGAGACCGGGGGTGCCAGAGAAGCCGGAATAAGTGGAGCCAATGGCCTTGTTGACCAGGGCGGTTTCGCCCACCGGGTGGTCGTTGTTGTAGACGCCGGAGCCCGCCCCATTGTTACCGAGCAGGGTCGGGATCTTGCCAGAGGCGTAGGAAGAGGGCAGCGCATTGATCTGCTGCTCGTACGCCTGGTTCTGCATCATGGCGCCCTTGGCAACGTTGCCGTCGTGGCAGGCGAGGCACATCACGATGCCGCGCAGATCGCTATACTGCTGGGTGGTCATGCTGGCGGGAGAGCCCGACGACGCAATCGTCAACGTATAGCTGTTACCGGTGGTGTTGGTGGGGCTGACGTCGCCGAAGTTCAGCGTCACGCCGTTGAGCGCACTGTAGTCCTGGCCGAACAGGGCGTTTACACCGGAATAGCCGGTAACGTTCGCGTTGGTCACACCGTTGCCGCCGTTGCCGTTGGCGCCGCTGTGAGGAGCGTGGCAGCCAGCGCAACCGCGGCCGTAGTTGTTGTGGGGACCCAAGACGTCGACCGAGGTAGTGACGCTATTACCGGAGCCGCTGGTCAATGAGGTGACGCCGGCGGTAACGCCGCTGCTTGCCATAGCGAAGCTGGCAACCGATGCGAATGCCAGAATTGCAAGAACTTTCTTCATGATAGGACCTCCTGATGTAAGGTGGAGCGTTTGCTTTCCCTTGAATGTAAGCGGCACAAATTTTCATATTGTTAAATGAAAACGAGAAATATTTAGTAAGCCCGATCCAAAGGTCGCTCAATGGAGAAATTCCTCAAATGAAGATATTCAGACCATGACGTCGAGCATCGCCTCCGAGCCCGAGCACATCCGCCCACACATAAGCTCGTGGATTCATAACGTTCGGCGATGAACGACCTCATCAAGCCACAGGTGTAGTTGATCGACTTACTTTCCGCATGGAGGAACGCGGATGAGATTCCGTGATCGGGCGCAGAAAGGCGAGAACCGTAGAGCCTGTCTCTGGCTGTACAGTTCGCCGGAAAAAGGCATGGTCTTCGACTTCGAGATGACGCGCAGCGGCGAGGGGCCTAAGCCCGGATAGTTCGCCTTCGGGGTAGCAGAGCCGCTCTCTTATGCTCTCCTCCGCGATGTAGTTCGGCTCAGCTCAGGACTCCAGCGAGATGTCTCAACCGCGGCCTCCGGCTCCGGGGATTTCTTACCGGGACGCCAAGGAACGCGAGGCCGTACCGCAAGGGATCGCCCGCATCGCAGGGTTCGCCAGCATGATCGGCCTGATCCAAACCCAGCTGCCCTTATCCTTCCAGACAGGATCCGCATCGGTTGCCACCAGTACGTTCATGGAGTACTCGTCGCATAGATCATCCAACTTCCATCTCCGCACCGCATCGGGGTTATTAAATACCTTGGCGACGGCTGGGAACGCCGACCTGCACGTTTCGACGTCGCCGCCAAACGCGCTTCCGCAGAATGCGTCCCCCATCGCGGCCTGCCGCGTCGAATACAGGTGAGCGATCAGGACCTCATCCCTCACCGGGTTGTACTGCACGGTTGCCGCCGGCGGGGTGAGTTGCGTGAGCCGGCTGAAGCCCTCGCGCATCCAGTAGGTGCGTTCTCCAAATCCCGGGTCCCCGAGGAAGCGCTCATCGCGCCTCCATAGTCCTGCGTCCGCCAGCGGTGCGTAGGCGCGCAGCGCGACAAGCTGGTAGGCCGTTCCCGCCATTCCGAGCGCCATGGTGAAAATGAACGCGGGCCGGATCCAACGCGCCCGCAAATCCATCGGCGCCCCAGCATCGTTGCGCAAGAAGACATCGTGAACCATCGGGGCAGACCAGATCAGGAGAACGAACTGGACCAGCAGCATCCCCCTGAATCCGAGGTCGTTCTGACTGGTCGATTCCGACTTCAGCAGGCTCATGGCAAGCAGACATACCAGGAGCATCATCCAGGCCATGCGTTGCTGCCAGCTGAGAGAGACATTCTTCCTTATGTCCCGGCGGAGGCACAGCGCCAGCACCAGGGCGAAAAATCCGAATTCGAGGATGTAGAGCCCCAGCAGCACCGGCAACAAGGAGAGTCCGAACGGAATCCAGTTGTGCGGGCCCAGCCTGCCCAGGAGTTGTTCAGCCACCGGAACACTGCGAATCGCGAACGTTGCAAAGCGCGCGCCGCCATCCGAATGCAACCCCGCATCGCCTGGTTTTGAGAGCAGGTCGAATAAGAACGGCCAGGAAAGGACGAGCGAAAAAGCTCCGCCGCCGAGATAGGTAACAAACGTCTTCACGCTCCCCTGCGCAAGGACAATAAGTGCCCAGAGAACCGCAAACACACCAAACGTAAAGGTCACGTAGACCGAGAGTCCGGCGGCGCTGGCAAAGGCCAGCCCGGCGATCGCCCCCGCCCAGATTCTGGGAGAAAGAGCGGTTTCTTCGTCGATGGTGGAAATGGCGAGCAGCCCGGCCATGCACGCGGTCAGCGACGCCACATGGTGAGGCACCCACAGCAGCGACCCCACCCAGGAGGTGATCTGATTCGGATCCCACCATTCCATATCAGGCGGCAAACTGTGCGAGTGAAGGGCCTTCCCGGCATAAGGAATCAGATCGAGGCCGGTCACCGTAAGAAGCGCAATGCCGATCAAGGACTTGCGACGAAGATCTTCCGTCTCGCCGAGGAAATATTTGAGAAAAAGAGGAATGCTGGATGCCAGTCCAACTCCGCTCCAGAAGACGCTGGCATTGAAGCATCCCCTGGCGCCAAGGCCAAACAGACGCATCGGCAGCGCGCAGACCACATACCAATAATAGTAATAACGAAGAACGGGAGCCTTCCCCAGAGCGAAGAACGGGTTTAACGGTGGAACTCCGTTCCTGGCGGCCGCCTCAACCAGCGGCACGCGTACCGAGTAGTCAAAGGCCGCGAAACTCACATAGAGTCGCTGCCCAATCTGCAGATCGGGCAGCGACATCTGCACCACCAGGAACCAGGCCAACGTCATGCCGAGCAGGATCCATGTGCTGCGTTGCAAGCCGGTAAACAAACGTCCGCTCTGCGTGAGCTGCCATAGAAACAATGACACTGCGGCGACGGCAAGCAAAAGAAAAACCGC
>Ga0316217_10001498_pt1 | contig 30221 bp, 22 predicted proteins | sample 1anoAmetaG_FD_203633 | JGI IMG/M metagenome (GOLD analysis project Ga0316217, IMG submission 203633) | Freshwater microbial communities from Trout Bog Lake, Wisconsin, USA - 1anoA | ecosystem: Environmental > Aquatic > Freshwater > Lake > Hypolimnion/Profundal zone | place: USA: Wisconsin... | reverse complement strand
CATGGGCCTTTGCCGAAAGTTGCTTTTTTGGACTTTTTCACACTTTACATTTGTAGCACGGTAGCATGTCTTATTTGGGGTGGTATATGTATTTTTTGGAAACAAAGTTGCCTTGGTTGTGTTTCATGCGGCCTTGCATTACTGTACTTATTTTTGCCTGCGCTGTTTTCTCCATCACTGTGAGCAGCCTAACCCATTTTCTGGAGCCATCCGCCGTTGTCGCCAGCAACTCCGCTTCACGGTCCACGCCACAGATTCCGGGTGGCTCTTCGCATGGCAGTTAAGCATGTTTAGTTATGATGACAGAGCAACCATGTCGGCAAGTGGGAGACGATTTTCCTCGTCGCTGGATGAGTGATGAGTACATGGACTTAATCGTCTGGCTTGAGGCTGACGGAGGTTTTCACGGGTTTCAACTTTGCTACGATAAGACAGGCGATGAGCGAGCATTGACTTGGCTGGCTTCCCGCGGTTTCTCGCATCACGCCGTCGAGTCTGGCGACACCAGTCCAAATGCCAACTGCACGCCCATTTTGGTGGCAGATGGCCACATGCCGGTTGAGACGGTTAGCCGGGAGTTTGCTCGACGAAGTTCCAAGCTTGACCCGAAGATTCGGGAGCTTGTGACCGCGAGGCTTGATGAGTATGGATTACAACAGCATGCATAGCGTTCGCCGGAGCCATTTGCCGTTGGCCCTGTTCCATTCGCTTTCACGGTTGGCATCGCCTGCCCGGCTTGACTCAGGTCAGTGAATAATCAACGGAATCAAATTCGACAACGTCATCCCAATCCCACACCCGACAATGATAAACCAGCCGAACAACTTCTTCTTTCTCAAACGTCTGAAATCTTCTGCTGTGCCGGTGCCGACGCGAACGCGCTCTCGAACCTCTGGCAGTCCGCTGTAAATCTCTCTGAACCCGACAATGACACAGAGTAAAAGCCAAACCAAGCTTCCAATTTGTTGTGGTGTCATAGGCGCCTATCAAGCGTTGCCTTGAAATCTCGCGGCCTATTTAGTCGCAAGTGACCGTAGTTTATCGCAGCCAGTCCCGCCTGTCGAGCCTGTCGGCACCGGCCTGAACCCTGCGCCCAATCGAACCCGCCACCGTCTTCTGCCACGATACGCGTGAACCTTCCCCCATTTCCCCAACCAGTTCCGTCAATACCGGAGGCCGGACGAACCGGCTGTCCTCGACCGTTTGGCCGTTGACGTGAAGGGGTCTGGCCGTCGCCCCAGACGGTCTGGGACGTCGTTTCACCGCCAGACCGTGTGGAGATTCCAAAACCCAAGGCCAGACGGTCAAAACCCCAGTCCCCCAAGTGTTCTGGTTTCTGTTCTGGTTGGAGCCGTGATTCGACCCATTTTCGGGGGACTTTGGGAAAACGAGTCAACCGCGTGAATCCGCCCGAATCCATTGATTAATCCAATGTTTAAGGGGAAGCCAGACGGTGGAAGATGGTGCGTGCGGTGGGAGTTGAACCCACAACCTTCGGCTCCGGAGGCCGACACTCTATCCAATTGAGCTACGCGCGCAACTTGGCCAGCATAGCGCATCGCCGCCCCCGGCTCAAATGGTTTTTCACGGGCCGCGCCACCCGCGAATGCCCACGTGTTCGCACCCTCAATGCTTAGCCGCCGCCGTGGCGGCCACGCCGTCCAACGCCGCCAGGATTTCCGGCGTCAGGCGCAACTGGCCGGAGGCCAGATTCTCGCGGAGATGGGCGAGCGAGGAGGTGCCGGGGATCAACAGGATGTTGGGCGAGCGTTGCAGCAGCCACGCCAGCGCCACCGGCATGGGCGCCACCCCCAGCCGGCCGGCGACGTCCGACAGGACGGACGATTGCAGCGGCGTGAAACCGCCCAGCGGAAAGAACGGCACGTACGCGATGCCCTGCGCGGCCAGGCGGCCGATCAAGGCGTCGTCGTGGCGATGGGCCAGATTGTAGTGGTTTTGGACGCAAACGATCTTGGTGATCCCCTGCGCCTCGGCAATCTGCGCGGCCGTGGCATTGCTCAGGCCGATATGGCGGATCAACCCGTGCGTTTGGAGATTGGCCAGCGCGGTGACCGGTTCGGCGATGGATCCTTCCTGGGGTCCATGACCCGTCCCCATGACGCGGTAGTTGACGATGTCGAGCACGTCCAGACCCAGGCGGCGGAGGTTGTCGTGGACGCCGGCGGCCAGTTCCTGGGGCGAGATGGCTGGCTGCCATGACTTGTCGGGCGGCCGGCGGGCGCCGAGCTTGGTGACGATCACCAAATTCGAGGGATAAGGGTACAGGGCCTTGCGAAGAAGCTCATTGGTGATATACGGACCGTAATAGTCGGAGGTGTCAATATGGTCCACGCCGGCGGCGACGGCTGCGCGGAGGACGGCAACGGCTGCGGCCGGGTCTTTGGGCGGCCCCCATACGCCGGGGCCGGCCAGTTGCATGGCGCCATAGCCAATCCGATGCACCGTCAAGGCCGTGCCGGGAAACGTAAACCGTCCGCCGAGCAGGGGTTCCTTTTTGATTTTGTCCATGATGTTACGCTCTTTCTGCAAATTTTTTACCGCCTCGCCCGCGTCTGCACAGCCGCCAAATAATGGAATCCGCGATCCAAGCGGCGGCAGGAATATAGGGGCCCATGCGGTGCTTTGCGATTATATTCATGGTGACGGTTTCCGTCTTTCATTCAGAACGAATTTGAAACGGGGGAAGTATTCCACACACTGGCGTGTCTGGCTTATCTACGGAGGACAAGACGGACGGCACGCAGGACGGCGCGCCCATTGGTGACTCCTGAGACCTGGGTTTATAAAACTCGTTTTACCGCCGCCCGCCAACCGGCGAGCAAGGGTTCAGTTTGCGCCGGTCGCATGGCGGGCCGGAAAACCCGATGCTGGCGCGGCAGCCGCGCCAGTTCGTCCAATGACTGGAAAACGCCCAATGCCAGCAACCCATTCATGGCCGCGCCCCAGGCGGAACTCTCCGCCACATCGGCGGCGTGGATCTCCGTTTGGGTCAGGTCGGCCGTAAATTGCATCAAAAACCGGTTCCGGGTCGGTCCGCCGTCGGCTTGGATGCATTGCAAGGGCAGCGGGGCGTCGGCGCGCATCATGTCGAGCACATCGCGGATCTGGTAGGCGATGGCTTCGAGCGCCGCGCGCACGAGGTGTTCCTTGCGCGTGTGCGCCGTCATGCCCACGATGGCGGCCCGCGCCCCGGGCGACGAATACGGCGCGCTCAACCCCGCGAACGCCGGCACCAGGTAAACCCCGCCGTTATCGGCGATGCCCGTGGCGAGTTTCTCCACTTCCGACAAATCCTTGATTAAACCGAGTTGGTTCTTCAGCCATTCGATGGTGGCGGCAGAAAAGTTGATGAGCCCCTCCAGCGCATAAGTGGGCCGGCCGCCTTGCACCCACGCCAGCGCGGTGACCGCGCCGTGGCGCGCCGGCCGGAACCGGCTTCCGACATTCAACATCACACTGGTGCCGGTGCCAAAGGTGGCTTTGGCCGCCCCCGGCTGAAAACAGCGTTGGGCAAACAGCGACGCCTGCGAATCCCCCATGACCCCGACGATCGGAACCGGCTGCGGCAAAATCCCAGCCGCGGTGGTGACGCCAAAATGCGCGGCGCTCGCGCGCACCTCCGGCAAGGCCCGCATGGGCACCCGGAACAACCGGCACAGTTCCGCATCCCAGCGCAGTTTGCCGATGTCGAACAACAAGGTGCGGCTGGCGTTGGTGAAGTCCGTGGCAAACACCTCTCCGCTCGTGAGCCGGTGGATGAGATAGGCATCCATGGTGCCCAGAACCGCCGCGCCAGACTTGAGCTGGGCGGCGAGGGCGGGCTGATTCTCGACCAGCCACCGGATTTTTGAGGCGGAGAAATAGGTGTCAATCTTCAGCCCGGTCTTCGCGTGAACGGCGGGCTCGCGCCGGGCCAGTTTGCGGCAGAGCGGCTCGCCCCGCCGGTCCTGCCAGACCAGCGCATGATGCAGCGGCCGACCGGTGGCGCGATCCAACACGAGGATCGTCTCGCGCTGGTTGGTGATGCTCAGGCCGGCGAGCTGGGAAACTTTGGCCCGGTTCCGTGCCGTTACCTCGCGGATGACGGCCAGCACATTGCGCCAGATTTCTTCGGCATCATGCTCCACCCAACCGGGCTGCGGATAGATTTGCCGGTGGCTGCGCACGGCTTGGTCGAGCACTTGGCCACGCGCATCGAACCAAACCGCCTTGGTGGCGGAAGTGCTTTGGTCAATGGCCAGAATGTGGGACCCGGGTCTCATGGGCGCGACAACAGGCCCAGGGCCGTCTGGCTCAAGCCTTCCATGGTCAGGCCATAATGACGGAAAATGTCCGCCTGCGCACCGGCCACGGTCTCCTCGTCGGGAATGCCCACGATGCGAAAGGGCTTGGCCACTCCCGCCTGCATCAGCACGGCGGCACACGCCTCGCCCAACCCGCCATGGACGCCATGTTCCTCCACAGTGACCACGGCCCGGCATTCCCGGCCCGCCTTGACGATGGCGGCGGCGTCGAGCGGCTTGATCGTGTGCATGGAAATCACGCGGCAGTTCAAGCCCCGTTCCGCGAGGTGTCCGGCCGCGAGCAGGGCGTGCACCACGGTTTCGCCCGTGGCAATAAAGGCCACATCCTGACCGTCGCGCACCGTCAGGGCCGTGCCGGCCACAAACTGGGCCGCCGGCGGATGCAGATCAAACATGGCGGCCTTGCCGAAGCGGATGAACACCGGCTGGCGCGCTTTCGCGGCGGTGAGGACGGCCTGGCGCGACTCAAAATTATCCGCAGGAACGATGAGCGTGAGATTGTTGATGGCACGCAGCACGGCGAGGTCATGCAAGGAATGATGCGTGGTGCCGAGCGCTCCGTAACTCACCCCGGCACTGATGCCCACCAGCACCGCCGGCACATCCGAGTAACAAACGTCGTTCTTGATTTGCTCCAGGGAGCGCGCGGTCAGAAAGCACGCGGGCGAAACCCCGAAGGGCTTCTTGCCGCTGGCGGCCAGGCCGGCGGTGATGCCCACCAGATTCTGTTCGGCGATGCCCACCTCGACGATCTGCCCGGGACAAGCCTTCCCGAACGGCGCCAGCTTGCCCGAGCCGCGGGAATCGCTCGTCACGGCAATGATATTCCGATCCGCTTTGGCCAGGCCTTCCAGCGTGGCGGCGAATTCGTCCAGATTGGCGCGGCCCATTTTCAAGCCGAGTTTTTCCGCCATCGCCTTGGCGGCGGGGGTAAACATGGAGGGTGCGGGCGCGCTCATGCGGCCTCCTTCAACTTTTGCGCGGCGGCGTCCAGTTCGGCCAGGGCTTGTTTCAGTTCCGCCGCGCTCGGCACGCCGTGATGCCACTTGGCGACGTTTTCCATAAAGCTGACGCCTTTGCCCTTGATGGTGTTGGCAATCACGCAGGTGGGCTTGCCCGCCTCGGCGGGTTGGGCCAGGGCGGCCGTGAGGGCGGCGTAATCGTGGCCGTCAATCACCTTCACCGCCCAGCCAAACGCGCGCCACTTTTCATCCAGCGGCGCGTTGCTCATCACCTCGCGCGTGGGGCCGGTGATTTGCAACGTGTTGTGGTCAATGATGGCGGTGAGGTGGTCCAATTTGTAATGCGCGGCGGCCAGCGCGGCCTCCCAATTGGAGCCTTCCGCCAGCTCGCCATCGCCCAGCAGCGTGAACACCCGGTACGGGGCGGCGTCCAGCTTCGCGGCCAGCGCCATGCCGATGCAGATGGGCAGGCCGTGGCCCAGCGCGCCGGTGTTCATCTCAATGCCGGGAACGTGCCGCGTGGGATGGCCCACATAGCGCGATTGATAGTGGCCAATGGTCTTCAGGTCCGCTTCCGGAAAAAATCCGCGATCCGCCAGCACGGCGTAGAGCGCCTCCACCGAATGCCCCTTGCTCTGGACGTAGCGGTCGCGGTGCGGACTGGCAAACGTCTCGGGCGTGACCTTCAGGATGCGGTTATACAACACGTTCAGGATATCGAGACACGACAGCCCGCCGCCGGTGTGGCCCGCGCCGGCCTCAAAGATGGCTGTCAAAGTCCATTTTCGGAGTTGGACGGCCTTAAGCTGGAGTTCGCGATCAGTCATGTCAGGGCAACTGTTGGGCTCATGCGTCATCCGGCATTTACTGGTGGTGCTGGACTTCCCAGCCCAGGTAATTCCCAAACGCCTCCGCCAGGATGTCCGCGCTGCGGGAAACCGTCATGACCACGTGATGTTCGAAGCCCTCCCGGCATACGTACTGCATCACCTTTTGCAGGTTCGGCACGTGGGCCACCGCGCGATTGCCGAAGGTGTCCAGCGCGTCATTCGTCAACTCGCCCTCGCCCACATAGGCGCGGATGGCGCCGTCGGTGTCCGCGGTGGTGATGCGGCCATAGGTCAGCGGCCCGGCGGGCGTGCGGCCGTCCAGCGCGCCATAAGTGTTTTCCACGCCCAGCGTGCTGCCCAGAATCGGCGCGTTGGCGATTTTGATGTCCGGCAAAAACGACTTGGCCCAGTTGCCGCAATGGAACAGCACGCATTTATTGTCATCGTCGGCGTAGTTATTATTCCAGTCCACCAGCGCGGCGGGCATGCCGCCGGCCAATTGCATGGCGTGCATCGTCAGCACGCCGGTGATATCCACTTCGCAAGCGCTGGGCAGGAATTTCTCGCTCATCATGCTCATCAAGGTGCAGACATTGCAGCCATAATTCTGCTGCAGCGAAGTCCAGCATTGAATGGCTGTGGCGTCGAGACAGTTGGCGTTCATCCAATCGGTGATGACCACGCCCAGCTTGGCCATCTGCACCAGTTTCTCCGCCGGCACCCCGGGCGCGGGGGCATAGCCCGTGATTTCGGCCAGCTTGGCTTTCACCGCGGCGGCCTGCGGGTCGAGCTTGCCTGCCTTGCCCAGGATTTCCGAAAGGTCCACCGTGGTCACGCTGATGCCGTGGCGTTCGAGAATCTTCTCCGAGTACCGCACCGTGTTAAAGGCGCCGGGCCGCGCGCCCACCGCCCCGAGCCGCACGCCCCGCACGCCGTTGACCACCCGGCAGACGCCCAGAAATTTCCGCAAATCGGCTTCAAACCCCGCCGACGCCGGCAGCGAAACGTGTTTGCTCGTGAGCGAGAATTTGAGGCCGGCTTGGACCAGGTTGTTACACACCGAGATTTTTCCGCAAAACGCATCCCGGCGGCGCGCGGGTGAAAGCTGCTTCAAATCATCCGGATACCCCTGCACCAAGACCGGCTTCGTGAGGCCGGAGAGTTTGAGCGTGTCGGCCACGCCCTTTTCGTCGCCGAAATTGGGCAGGCAGACCAGCACGCCGTCCATCTCGCGCGCGTGCCGGCGGAACAGCTCGGCGCATTTGCGCGCGTCGGCATGGGTCTCCACGCCGCCCAGCTTCGAGTCGCTTTCGCTGAGTTGAATCGCCTTGATGCCGAGCTTGGCGAAGACTTGGGCGATGTCGGCGCGCGCCTCGGTGACCAGTTGGTCGGGAAAAAAATCGCGGTTGCCGTAGATGACGCCGAGGGTGGGCGAATTTGTTTTCATAGTCTTATTGCGTTCTTGGTTGCATTGCTTTCGCTGGGCGGTGTGTGCTTGTGTGCTGGTGACTTGACCATGAAAACAAGACTTCACCGGCATATCTCCCTTGAAATTGGCAAAAACTTCCTGAATTCTAAGGTCATGGTCAGTTTCGATCCGACCCGTCCCAACTTCGCGCCCTACGGCTTGACGTGCGAAGTCTGGACGCCCGTGCCGATGAAGCGGGCGGACCGGCACAACGAAATTGAGCTGAACCTGGTCAAGAGCGGCGAATTGCATTATCTGCTGGGCGGGCAGAAAGTCGCCCTCAAGGCCGGACAGCTCGCGGTTTTTTGGGCGGCCATTCCCCACCAGATCCTCGGTTCCAAGAAGCCGGGGGAATACTTCGTGGCCACCCTGCCGCTGGCGTGGTTTTTGCAATACCGGTTTCCGGAGCCGTTCGTGCATGCCATCCTGCACGGGCGGCTGTTGCTGGACACGCCGCCGCGTGCGGATGGACGGGATGTGGAACGGTTTCAGCAATGGGTGCGCGAGGTGCGGGACCCCAACCCGGCGCGCCGGCGGCTGGTCCTGCTGGAAATGGAGGCGCGCCTGCTCCGCTTTGCCCTGTCTGCGGCCGGGCGCGAGCCCATCCGTCCGCGCCGCCGGGTTTCGGGGCGGCCCATCGTGGCGGGCTTTCAGCGCGTGGAGGAGATGGCGGCGTACATCGCGCAGAATTACACCCGCAAGCTCTCCGCCGCGGAGATCGCCCGCGCGGTCGGCCTGCATCCCAATTACGCCATGGCGGTTTTCAAGAAGACCTTCGGGCTGTCGCTGATTGACTATGTCACGCAGCATCGCATTTCCCATGCGCAGCGCCTGCTGGCCACCGGCGATACCAAGATCGTCGAGGTGGCGCTGGAATCGGGTTTCAATTCCATCAGCCGGTTCAACGAGGCGTTCAAGCGCGCCTGCCACGGTTCGCCGCGGGAATATCGCCGGCTGCACCGGCTGCCGTAGCGTCTTAAAGCGCCAACAACAGCCGCTTGATTTCCTTGAGCCGCGCCTTGGGTTCCTTCCGGGTCAGGCGCGGGAATTTGCCGCCGAGGGTGATGAAGTCGCCGGCGCGGACGAACATCAGTTTGTCCGCCTCCACCTCGATGGCGGTCACGCGCTTCTCGCCCGCCAGGATCTTCAGTTCCGCCACGCCCAGCAGCAGCTCCACGGCCCCGGGCAGCGGACCGAACCGGTCGCGCAATTCCCGCTGCAACGACTCCAGCGCCGGGCGGTCGGCCGCCTGCGCGAGCTTGCGATACATCTCGATGCGATGCTGCGGCTCGATGACATAGTCGTGGGGGAAGGCCGCGGGCCGCGGGCGGCGCGGCGATCCCTCCGCCGCCTCCACCCCGCGCATCACATTCTCCGTTTCCAGGAAGTCCAGGGCCACGCGCACCTCGGCGCGCGGTTTGACGACTTCCCCCTTCAGCGCGCCGACGCTCTGTTTGAGCAACTGGCAATACAGCTCGAAGCCCACGGCGGTGATGTGCCCGCTTTGCTCGGCGCCCAGCAAATTCCCCGCGCCGCGGATTTCCAGGTCGCGCATGGCGATCTTGAAGCCGCTGCCCAGCGTGGCGTATTGCTTCATGGCGCTGATGCGCTTGCGCACGTCGGTCAGCAGGCGCGCGTGGCGCGGCAGCAGCAAATACGCGTAGGCCTGATGCTTGTAGCGTCCCACCCGGCCGCGCAATTGGTACAGCTCGCTCAAGCCAAAGCGGTCGGCGCGGTCAATAATGATCGTGTTCGCATTCGGAATATCCAGGCCGCTTTCGATGATGGTGGTGGATAGCAACACGTCCGCCTCGCCATTGACGAACCGGGTCATCACCTCCTCCAATTCGTCCGCATGCATCTGGCCGTGGCCCACGACGATGCGCGCCTGGGGCACCAGGGTCTGCAATTTCGAACGCATGGTTTCAATGGTGGTCACGCGGTTGTGCAGAAAAAAGACCTGGCCGCCGCGGTTCAGCTCGCGCTGGACGGCATCCCGGATGAGCCGTTCGTCGTATTGCGTGGCGATGGTGTCCACGGGCAGGCGATCATGCGGCGGCGTCTGGATGGTGCTCATGTCGCGCGCCCCGGTGAGCGCGAGATACAGCGTGCGCGGAATCGGGGTGGCGCTCAAAGTGAGCACGTCCACCAGCGTGCGCAGGCGCTTGAACTTCTCCTTGTGCAGCACGCCGAACCGCTGTTCCTCGTCAATCACCACCAGCCCCAGATCCTTGAAGCCGATGTCGTCCTGCACGATGCGATGGGTGCCGATGACGATGTCCACCGTGCCGGCGGCGAGCTCCTGCACCACCCTTTTTTGTTCCCGCTGGGTGCGGAAGCGCGAGAGCAGCTCCACCCGCACAGGATAATCCGCCATGCGCTCCCGAAAATTATTGTAATGCTGCTGCGCCAGCACCGTGGTCGGCACCAGGATCGCCACTTGCCGGCCGTCCATCACGCATTTGAAGGCGGCGCGAATGGCCACTTCGGTTTTCCCAAAGCCCACATCGCCGCAGATGAGCCGGTCCATGGGCTTGGCCCGCTCCTGATCGGACTTGGTCTCGGCAATGGCCTTGAGCTGGTCGGGCGTTTCCTCGTAGATGAAGGCGCTCTCGAATTCGCGCTGCCATTCCGTGTCCGGTTTGCACGCGTGGCCCTCCTGGGTGGCGCGCACCGCCTGGATGCGCAGCAGCTCCGCCGCCACGTCGCGCACGGCCTTCTCGGTCTGTTCCTTCGCCTTGGCCCAGCGCGTGCCGCCCAGGGTGTTCAGCGGCGGATGCGCCTTGCCCGCGCCGACGTATTTGCTGACCAAATGCGCCTCGCTGACGGGCACAAAGAGTTTGGGCGGATCGTTCGCCGGGTCGCTCGGCGCATATTCGATGACCAGACACTCGGTTTCTGATTTCGGATCGCTGCTTTCCGCCTGGCGATGGCCGACCGCGGCCGGCAGGTTCTTCAGGCCCAGATAGCGTCCGATGCCGTGCTGCAAATGCACGACCAGATCCCCCTCCTCCAGGTCCGTGAAATCAATGTCCAGGGCCGAGCGCGCGGCCTGCGCATGCGGCGATTTCAAGCGGCGCGGCCGCTGGACCTTGTAGCGCCCGAAAATCTCCGCGTCCGTCACCACCACCAGCCGGGCCGCGTCGCAGAGGAAGCCGCGGGCGAGCGAGCCGAGGTGCAGCCTCGGACTGGCCGCGCTGCCCGGCGCGGTGGTCAAACCCAGTTCTGCCTGGATTTCGGTGAACCGCTGCCGTTCACCGTCGTTGTTGCAAAACACATGCACGGCAAAGTCCTGCCGGAGCCAGCGATGCAGTTGCAGGAAGAATTCCCGGCGCTGGATTTCGGCAACCTGGGGCTCCGGCGCGCGCTCGGCCAGGGGGCGAAACACGTCGAGGCTGCCAAACAACGGCGGCGCGGACAGCCCGCCCCCGGCGGCCGGGGGGACCTCGGCCAGCACGTCTTCCCACAGTTCCAGCGCCGCCAATCCGCGGCGGCTTAACTCGGCCAGGAAATCCGGCCAGGCGATATAAAAGGGATCCGCCGGGGCAATTTGCTGGGCATAGGCGTCCGCGTGTGCAACCAGGGCTTCCGGCTCGCACAGGACGAATAGGGTTTCACGCGGCAAATGGTCCAGCAAGGTGGCCAGGGCCGGTGGCGGGCTTGCGGCTTCCGCCTGGCCACCGGCGTTTCGCAAAAGGCCGATTTCGCCCGCCGGCGGAATGACGATCCGGGTGATTTCCTCGCGCGAGATTTGGGTCAGCGGATCAAAGTAGCGCAGCGATTCCAGTTCATCGCCAAAGAACTCCAGGCGCACCGGCCAGGGGCTGGTGGGCGGGAAGATATCCACGATGCCGCCGCGCAGCGACAGCTCGCCCTTTTGCGAGACCTGGGCCTCCGGCTCGTAGCCCTGCGCCTCCAGGAACTCGATTAAATCCAGTGGCGCAATCTGGTCGCCCCGCTGCAACTGCCGTGCCCGGCCAGCCAGATCGGCCGGCGCAAACGTCTTTTGCAGGAGCGCCACCACGGAGGTGACGATCAGGGCGGGCGCCGGGGCGGCCGACGCCGGCGAAAGCGCCACGAGGGTTTGCAACCGGTCGCTAATCACATCCGCATGCGGCAGCTTGCCTTCGCCCGGCAGAATCTCCCAAGCGGGGTAAAAAAGCAGCGGGCCGGCGGCCGGCAACCACGTTTCCAAGTCTTGCAGAAAGCTTTCCTGGGTTTTGAGATTCTCCGCGACCACGACAATGGTCCGGCCCGGAAACAGTTTTTGCAGGAGGGCGGCAAAAAACGGCTGGGCGCCGGGCGCCACGCCGCCAAAGGTCTGCGCTCCGCCAGCCTCCACGCGCCGGGCGAGGGCCTGCACGGCGGGAGCTTTCAGGATGTCAGCGAACACGTGACCGGCCGCCGACAGCGAATCGGTTGGCGTCAAGCGCAGGAAAACTCGCAGCGAAACCGGTCCGCGTCAAGCCGTCCCCGCCGTCCGCGCCGCCCGGGGGAGTGGGACAAAAAGGTTCTGCCCGTTCCGAAGCTCGAATGAGCGCCCCCTCTGGCGGAGCGCGACGGTGTCGGCGACCCGTCGCAGCCCGAACTCCGATTTTGACCGCTAATCACAGTCAGTCGTCCCGTCGTTTCGTCAGGGATACCGAAACATACCGCGCCTCGGGGATGATGAATTTTTTGACCTCCACGCTGACGGCGGCGGGCTTGAATTCGCTCAGGATGGTGTTGGCGATGTCGGCGGCCAGGGTTTCAATCAGTTTCCAATTGCGGCCCTCGCCAAATTTCAACAGCCGCTGCGCGACCGCGAAATAGTCAATCGTGTCGCCCAGTTCGTTGGTGCGGGCGGCGGCGGCAAAGTCGAATTCCATTGCCACCGTCAATTGCAAACGCTGGGCGGCGGCCCGCTCCGCCTCCGGCACGCCCACGCGATACCAAACCTCGAGATCCACGATGGAAATCCTGGAGTTCATGCCCGGGCGGTTTGCCGCCGGATCACGGCGTCAATCAGGATTTTGGTGGGGCGGTTCAGGTTCAGCTTTTTGGCGGCCGCCAGCGCGAGCCAGCGATATTCGCGGCCTTCGTCGTTCAACACCACGCGCGGGTTTTTGGCGGCGCAGCGGCAGGTGTAGTTCAACAGCACGAAATGGGCGTCCTTGTAGAATTCCGGGGAATGAATGCAGTCCTGAACCAATATGAACTCGATGTCCTTGATCTTCAGGGCGGTTTCCTCGAGGATTTCGCGCCGCAACGCGGCTTCGGAGCCTTCCCCCCACTTGATCTTGCCGCCGGGGATGCCCCATTTGCCGGACCACTTATGGGTGCGGATCATGAGCGCCTCGCCGCCGGCGTTGAACACCAGCGCGCCCACGGTGGCCAGCGGCATTTCGGGGTCCGCCGGCTGCTGCGCCGCAGGCGTGAGCTGGAAATGGTTTTTCACCAAGAGGCCGCGCAGTTCCCCCAGATGCTCCACAATCAGGTCCGGCTGGGCCGCCCGCAACTGGTCCAGGGTGTTGTAGCCGGTGAGCACGGCGCAGGAATGCACGCCGCCATGCTTGGCGGTGGCGATGTCGTGCTCCATGTCGCCGATAAACAGCGTCTCCCCGGGCTGGAGATCGTTTTCGCGCAGGATGTCGTGAATCTTTTTGCGCTTGTCCCACACATCGGTGTAGGGCTTGTCAATATAGGCGTCGAAACCATTGACGCGGCACTGGACCTTGAAATGGTCGCCATGGACGGTGCTCAGCAGGAAGGTGCGGAACTTTTGCGCGCGGCAGAACTCGAGGAATTCCCGCGCGTAGGGCAGCTCGGCGACGGAATCCTGCACCTGGCGGAACTCCGCGTGAAACCAGGCCTCCAGTTGGGCCAGCGGCACCTCCGGCGTGTGCCGCTCGTAAAACTGCGTGAACGGCAGTTGAAATTCCGCGCGGAATTTGTCCAGCGACATGGCCGGTTTGCCGGATTGCGTCAAAACAAAGTTCGACGCCTTGAGCACCGCCGGCAAATCATCCACCAACGTCCCCGACCAGTCGAAAATAATGTTGCGGATCACGCGGAGGATTTAACCACAAAGCGCCCGGGGAAGACAAAAGGAAATCGGTTTTGGTTTTTGCGGCGCGGGCGATTAAAATGGCGGCGTGCTAATCGCGTTTCACAAACCCTTTGGCGTCCTGTCGCAGTTCACCGGCGACGGGTCGCCCAATCGCGCGCTGGCGGAATTCAGTTTTCCGAAAGATGTCTATCCCATCGGCCGGCTGGACGCGGATTCCGAAGGGCTGCTGCTGCTGAGCGAGGAGGCGCATTGGAACGACCGCCTGCTGCACCCACGCCATGCGCACGAACGCGAGTATTGGGCCCAGGTGGAAAAGATCCCCACGCCCGAGGCCTTGGCGCGCCTGCGGCAAGGCGTGACGATTCAAGGCCGCACCACGCTGCCCTGCCGCGCGTGGCTGCTGGAGCCGCAGCCGGTTCCCATGACGGTCCCGCCGGAGGAACTCCCCGAACCATTCGCGCATGGGTCCCAGGAACCGGGACCGCCAGATTTTGCGAGGACGCGGGAGCAATTTCCCCCGCTCCTCGGGGGCAAGGGGCCGGTTCCCTCGACTGCGGCAGCGAGCGAGGGTGGCCGCAGGCCGGGAGAGGGTAGTGGGGTAATGACTGTTCCTGCGGCTGAGGGCGGAGTCCACCATCCCCAGGGTTCGTGGGCAGGGACCCAAGCCGCGCCGGGAGTTTTCCCCCGCACGCCCCCCATCCGCTTTCGCAAAAGCGTGCCGGACTGCTGGCTTGGCTTGGAACTGGTCGAGGGGAAAAATCGCCAGGTGCGGCGCATGACGGCGGCGGTGGGGCATCCCACGTTGCGCCTATTGCGCGTGCGTATCGGCCGGCTTTGGCTGGGCGATCTGCCGCCGGGCCAGTGGCGGATTTTGACGCCGGAGCAAATCGCACTGGCTCTGGGCTGACCCTGGGCTAAGCTTCCAGCCGGCAATACGCCGCCAATCCCTGTAGTCCGCCTTCGCGGCCAAAACCACTTTCCTTGCAGCCGCCGAACGGGCTGGCAGGATCAAACTTGTTGTAGGTGTTGGCCCACACCACCCCGGCGCGAAGCTGGCTGACGATCTTGAAGATCTTGCTGCCTTTGTCCGTCCAGACGCCGGCGCTCAAGCCGTAGGGGGTATTGTTCGCGCGCTCGATGGCTTCTTCCGGCGTGCGGAAGGTCATCACGCTCAACACCGGCCCAAAAATCTCCTCCTGCGCCACCCGGTGCGAAGCGGTGACGCCCGTCAGGAAGGTCGGTGGGTACCAATAGCCGCGCGCCGGCAACCGGCAGGCCGTCTGCGTCACCTGCGCGCCTTCCTCCACGCCGCTCCGCACCAGTTCGCGGATCTTTTGCAACTGGGGCTGGTTGTTGATCGCGCCAATGTCGGTGTTTTTGTCGAGCGGATTGCCCACGCGCAAGGTTTGGATGCGGTCGCGCAACTTTTTGATGACGGCGCTATGGATGCCCTCCTGCACGAACAGTCGCGAGCCGGCGCAACAGACGTGGCCCTGATTGAAATAGATGCCCGTGATGATGCCCTCGATGGCCTGATCCAGTGGCGCGTCCTCGAAAATGATGTTCGCCGCCTTGCCACCCAGTTCCAGCGTGAGGCCGGGACACTTCGCGGCCCCGCCGCTGCGGCTGGCCACGGCCCCGGCGATCTGCTTGCCCACCTCGGTGCTGCCGGTGAAGGCCAGCTTGTCCAGGTCCGGATGCTGGGCGAGGGCCGCGCCGGTGGCGCCCGGTCCGGTCACAATATTCACCACGCCCGGCGGCAGTTCGGCCTCCTGGAAAATTTGGGCCAGACGCAAGGCGGTCAGGCTGGTGGTCTCGGCGGGTTTCAGCACCACGGTGTTGCCGCACGCCAGCGCCGGCGCGATCTTCCACGCCGCCATCAGCAGCGGGAAATTCCACGGAATGATCTGGCCCGCCACGCCGAGCGGCCGGGGCGATTTGCCCGGGAAGGCATAGGGCAGCTTGTCCGCCCAGCCGGCATGATAAAAAAAGTGCGCCGCCACCAGCGGCAAATCCACGTCCCGCGTTTCCTTGATCGGTTTGCCGCCGTCCAGCGATTCGAGCACCGCCAGTTCGCGCGCCCGCTCCTGAATGATGCGGGCGATGCGATAGAGGAATTTTCCGCGCTCGCGCGCGGGCATTTTGCCCCAGACCTGCTCGTAGGCGCGCCGCGCCGATTTCACGGCCGCGTCCACGTCCGCCGCGTTGGCCGCCGCGATCTCCGTCAAGGTCTCCTCGGTGGCGGGATTGACGGAGGCGAAATACTGACCTGAAAGCGGCGGAACGAACCGGCCATGAATGAAGAGCTCATGCCGCGGCGCGATGACATAGCTCTTGGAATCCTCCGGGGCGGGCGCGTAATCCCATTTGGCGCCAAAGTTGAGCCGCCGCTCACGCAACGGCACCACGGCGCGCCCGGTCACCACCGGGACCGGCCGGGAACTCTTTCGCGCGGGTTGAAGCTTGCTTTTCATGGCTGTCGGCAAATGCTGGCCTTGAGGCTAAACCGCCAAATCCCGTCACCACCGGGCGGCTTTGAGATAGGCAATACTCTGGGGAATCTGCGTTACGGAAGCGGGCGATTCATCCTCAATGATGTAATATTTCACCCCGACCTTTTTGGCCGCCCGCAAAATCGGCAGATAATCAATTTTGCCCTGGCCCACGGCCACGTCGTTGGTCACCTCGCTATGGCCGGTGAGCAGGCCGGTGGGCGTGGTGTCCCGCATGCCCTTGAGGTGCAGCAACTGCCACCGCCGCCCGTATTTTTGCAGCAGCTTCACCGGGTCCTGACCCGGATGCACGATCCAAAACACATCCATCTGAAAACTGACAAACTTGGGATTCGTCGCGCGCATCAACAGATCAAACAAGGTCGTCCCGTCCGCACACGGCTGGAACTCGTAGCCATGGGCGTGATAGAAAAACTTGAGCCCGTGCCTGGCCAGCGTCTCCCCGGCGTGATTGAAAACCTGGATGGCCGCGCGGCAGGTTTTTTCGTCGAACGGTTCGCCGTGCGGAATCCAGGCGCAGCCGACATATTTCAGGCCCAGGATTTTCGCGTCGCGCGCCACGCCCTCGGGATCATCGCGCAGCCGCTCGTAGGGGAAGTGGCCGCTGATGGCCTTGAGCCCGCGGGCGTCGAGCTGGGCCTTGAACTGCTCCGGCGTGAACTGGCAGGTGCCGGCCAGTTCCACGTTCCGAATGCCGAACTCTTTGACGAGATCGAGCGTGGCCGGAACGTTGGTCTGGAATTCATTGCGCAAGCTGTAAAGCTGCAAGCCAATTCTCGACTGGGGGACGGAAGCGGCGTGGGCGGAGGCGAACATAAAAAGGCCGGCAAAAAGCGGCAGGATTCGGAGGCCCAGCGAAATCGGTTTCATGCGGCCATTAAAACCCATCGCCCGCAAATTGGAAATGATTTTATCGCGGGCTCACTTGGCTTGGTCTTTGATTACCGTTTCCCGGTGCGCCGCTGGGCTTGCACGTGGCGGTGGCTGAAACTGCCCCGTTGAGGCGCGGATTGCCAAACCAACCCCACCCCATCACCGGCGAGCTTCCAGGATTTCATTGATTTCCATTTTTAAATTGCCGGTTTCAGCTCGCGGGGTTTCCCGGCTTCGAGCCCCTGGCGGCTTTTTTCCGTGGTTGAATCCCGGTGGCATTTTTGAGATGATCCCCGCCGTTCGTTCGGCCCGGCATGGCCAAGCGGAAGTTTTTTGATGCGAACGAATAACCGAGGGCTCTGGAGTGAGGAAGCTATACAACATTTTATTCATGGTTTTTTTCGGGCTGGCGTCGCCTTACTATTTTTGGCGGCTCCGGCGCCGCGGGGATTGGCTCACGGGATTCGGCGAGCGCTTTGCCAAGTATGACCCGTCCGTCAAACAGGCGCTGACCAACCGCCAGGTCATCTGGCTCCATGCGGTGAGCGTCGGCGAAGTCGGCCTCTGCACCCAGCTCATCAGCGCGCTGGAGCCGCGCATGCCCAATGCCAAGATCGTCGTCTCCTGCACCACCACCACCGGCATGGCCGAATACCGCCGCCGGTTGCCCAGCCGCATTACCAAGATCTATTATCCGCTGGATCGCGCCAAATTCGTCCGCCACGCCCTGGCCACCATCAATCCGGAAGCCGTCGTTTTGCTGGAGGCGGAAATCTGGCCCAATTTTCTCTGGCGCGCCCGCGACCTGCGCGTCCCCGTGTTCCTGGCCAATGCCCGCCTCTCCGAGCGTTCCTATCCCCGCTACAAAAAGTACGGCTGGCTGTTCCGGCCCTTGTTCGCCTCCCTGGCCGGCGTCAGTTGTGAAAATGAAACCGAGGCGCAAAAGCTGCGCGACGTCGGTTGCCACCCCGAGCGCGTGCAGGTGGTGGGCAATTTGAAATTCGACGCCGCCGGCCTGACCGAGAAGCGCAGCCTGGACGTGCGCGGCCTGCTCCGCCAAATCGGCGTGCCCGACGACGCCCTGATCCTCGTCGCCGGCAGCACGCACCACGGCGAGGAACTGCTGCTGGCGGAGCTGGCGGCCCGGCTGCGGGGGAAATTCCCCAATTTTTTCCTCATTCTGGTGCCGCGCCATTTTGAACGCTGCCAGGAATTGGCTCAAAAGCTGAAGACCAGGGGAGTTCGGGTCCTGCTGCGCAGCGCCATCTTTGCCGACACGCAACTCGCCGCGGGCGAAGTGGATTGCCTGCTGGTCAACACGACCGGCGAACTGAAGTTTTTCTATGAGCCGGCGGACATCGTCTTTATCGGCAAGACCCTCACCGCCATCGGCGGCCAGAATCCCCTCGAGCCGGCGGCGCTGGGCAAGGCGGTGGTGTTCGGCCCGAACATGCAGAATTTCAAGGAAATCACCCGGCTCTTTCTAAGCCGGCAAGCCGCCGTGCAGGTGCCCGATGCGGCGGAATTGGAACGGGCGCTGGAGGACTTGCTGGCCAACCCGGCGCGGCGCGCGGAAATGGGCGTCAAGGCCAAGGCGATCGTGGCCGAGAACCTCGGCGCCGTCGAGCGCACGGTGGAGATGATTCTGCCGCACTTGGCGGACCGGATGTACGTGGCGCCCACGAATTAAATCGGGGTGCCAGGCTCAAATTTTCATCGGGGCGCATAATTTAACCGTTGACGAAGCGGCCCGGGCTTTTCATATTCGCGCCCGTGGCCAGTGTTGTCGGCAAACGCCGGCCGCCAGAAAACCATTTATGCCCGAACCCGTTTGTCCGTCACGGGGTGCCGCGCTTCCAGCGCGGCGCCAGGGGCGTCCAGCATTGCCGGTTGCCGGCGGTGCCGGCGGCCCTGGCCGCGCCGCCGGTCTTCCCTGGTTAGCGCCTTAAACCTGCAAATTGGCCAGCCTTATGTCCACGCCCAAACCTGATCACTCCGCACCGGCCCACACCCCCGGTCCGGGCACCACCCCGGAGGCCAAGATGCTCGCCGCCGCCGTCAGTGAAAAAGTCAAGGAAATGGTGCGCCTGGCCCACGAACAAGGCCAGTTGACCTTTGAGGACGTCAACGAGGTGCTGACCGACGAGTTCTCCTCGCCGGCCCATTTGGACGTCGTCTTCGCCAAACTGCGGGAATTGGAGATTGAAGTGGTGGACGCCGCCGAGGTGGATCGGGTCAAGCCCGTAAACCAAGAGGAGGAGGAGGAAGACGACGGCCGCATGGACGCGCTCGACGACCCGGTGCGGATGTACCTCAAGCAGATGGGGGCCGTGCCGCTGCTCACCCGGGAGCAGGAGGTGGAGATTTCCAAACGCATTGAGGCGGCGGAAACGGAATTGCGGAAGATCGTGTACGGTTTTGGCTTCACCGGCAAGGAACACCTGGCTCTCGCCGAAAAACTGCTGGCGGACCCGCCCCGCGAACGCTTTGACCGCGTGGTGCTGGACAAGAAAGTGGCCAGCCGCGACCAGCACCTCAAGACGCTGCGCCGGTTGCTGGACCGCACCCGGCAGGTGGACCACGAGGTGGACCGCCATTTCAACCTCTGGCGCGATGCCCACCAAAACAGCAAGCGCAACCGCGAGCACGAGGAGTTCGAGAAGGTGGACCGGAAGTTGCAGGCCGTGTTCCCCAAATTCTGTTTCAAGCAGAAGGTCATCGAGGAAATCATGCTCGTCGCCGAAAACATCCATGCCAAGGTGCAGTACAGCCTGCACGCCTTGGAAGACGCGCGCAACCAGCGGGAATCCATCGCCCAGCGCCACCTCGCCGAGGCCGAACAGCAGACGCTGCGGGCCCTGGAGGAGTTCATCCGGATGCCCTGCGTGGATTTCCTCCACGCCTTTGAGCAACTGCGCGACGCCGCCGCGCGCGCGCTGCAGGCCAAGACGGAAATGGTGGAGGCCAATTTGCGCCTCGTCATTTCCATCGCCAAGAAATACACCAATCGCGGCCTCTCGTTCCTCGATTTGATCCAGGAGGGCAACATCGGCCTGATGAAGGCCGTGGAGAAATTTGAATACAAACGCGGCTACAAATTCTCCACCTACTCCACGTGGTGGATCCGCCAGGCCATCACCCGCTCCATCGCCGACCAGGCCCGCACCATCCGCATCCCCGTCCACATGATTGACAGCATCAACAAGCTGATGCGGGCGCAGAAGAAACTGCTCCAGGAGCTGGGACGCGAGGCGCAGCCGGAGGAAATCGCGGACGAATTGCAACTGCCCGTGGAGCGCGTGCGCGGCATCATGAAGATGGCGCAACAGCCCGTCTCGCTGCAGTCGCCCGTGGGCGACGGCGACGAAGCCAGTTTCGGCGATTTCATCGAGGACAAGGCGGCGGAAAGCCCGCTCGATCTGACCAGTTTCAGCCTGTTAAAAGACCGGCTGGGCGACGTGCTGTGCAGTTTGAATGAGCGCGAGCGCCAGGTGCTCGAATTGCGGTTTGGCATCGGTGACGGCAATGCCCGCACCCTCGAAGAAGTGGGCCAGCAGTTCCGCGTCACCCGGGAACGCATCCGCCAGATCGAAGCCAAGGCCCTCCGCAAAATGCGCCATCCCACGCGGCTCAAGCAACTGCATGGTTTTTTGGACATCGAAAACATGGAAACGGAGTCGCCTTGAGGCGGGCCGCGTTAATCGGTGACTGGCGTCCGTGGCCGTTTCACCGGCGGCCATCGTACCACAGGATGCAGTCTTCGCGGCGGGTCAAAACGCGGCGATTGAACGCCACCCGCGCCAGCAGTCCGAGGTGTTCCCAGGCCGTATAAAGCCGCATTTTGCGCGCGGAAGTCACCAGCGGATGGCGGTGCAGCACCACAATCCGCCGGTTGGTCCGGCGCGCCAGCGCCTTCAGGCGTTGGCTCAATTCCAGTTCTTCCCCCGCATAGAGTTCGAGGCTGAAGCCGCCCATTTGCCGGAACGCCGCCGCTTCCACAAAGATGAAGGACCCCGCCAGCCAGCCGCCCAGGCGGCTGGCGCCGTTCCACAGCCGGGCGATCAGGCCCGCGACCCGCAGCGGCTGGTCCAATTGGATGGTCGCCCCGCCGGCCAGACAGCCGCCGGCGACAATCTGATCCGCCACGTCCGCAAAGAGTGCCGCGCTGGGATGCGAGTCGGCATCCACAAAAACCAGCCAGTCGCCGGTCGCGGCGGCGGCGCCGGTGTTGCGCGCGCGGGCAATCTGGTTGACGGGTTCAAACACCACGGCGGCCCCGGCGGCGCGGGCGATCTCCGCCGTGCGGTCCGTGGAATTGTTGTCGCAGACAATCAGCTCACACCCCCAGCCGCGCGCGCCAAAAGCGCGGGCGGCGGACTGAATTTGCGCCAGCGACGCCCCGAGCAGCTTTGCCTCGTTGAACGCCGGCACGATGACCGAAATTTTCACGGCGTCAACATAACGGTTGTTGCCCCCATTGCAATCGAATGCAAATAAATAGGCGTGCATTTTTGGCGGGATGATTTTTAATAGAGGTATGACCATTTGGATCCTGGCCATTTTGACGATTGCGGCGGCAACGCTGGCAGGCTGGCGGCAGGGGGCGATTCGCGCGGTATCGGCCTTCGTCGCCATCATTCTGGCGGCGCCGCTGGCCGCGCCGATTGGCCACCTGTTTCGTCCGCTCCTCCCGCACCTCGGAGCGCACAACCCCGTTACCGCGTGGGCGTTGGCGCCGGTGGTGGGTTTCCTCGTGGCGTCCATTCCTTTTTGGGTGGCCGGCCACATGATCCATGTGCGGGTGGAACATTTTTACAAATATAACGCCGGTGAATTGCGCCAGGCGCTTTATGAGCGGCTCAACACCCGGCTGGGCATTTGTCTGGGCGTGCTGAACGGGGCCGGTTATTTCATCCTGATCACCTTCTTCATTTTCAACGCCGCGTATTGGACCACCCAAGTCACCAAAGACCCCTCCGATTTGTCCGATCAACCCCTGGGCGACCGCCTGATCAGCTACTTGGGCAACGGCTTGCAAGCGTCCGGGTTCTCCCGCGTGGCGACCGGGGTCGGCACGCTGCCGAAGGATTTTTATCAACTCGCCGATTTTTGCGGCCTGGTGCTGCAAAACCCGCAATTGGCCACGCGGCTGGCCGCCTATCCCGGGTACGAATCCTTGTGGCATCGTGGTGAAATGCAGCCGCTGGTGACGGATGCCAGCCTCACCAATTCCCTCGTCGCGGGCACCTCGCTGGGCGAACTCATGACGCTGCCGTCCATCCAGGGAATCTTCACCGATGAGGGACTCCGGGAGCTGTTGCTGAACGAGATCATGACCAATCGGGATGATGTGACGGAATATTTGAAAACGGGCAACTCGGCGAAGTTCAGCCACGAACCAATCCAGGGCCGGTGGGGGTTCAACCCCGCCGTCACGATCGCTTGGATGCGTCAAGGACAACCGAAAATGCCCGCAGCGGATTTGGCGGCCGTCCGCGCCTTATGGTCCCAAGCCTATGGTCCAGCCACCTTGCACATGACCGTGGACAATCAATTGTACGTCAAAAAGTGGCCCAAGTTTACCGGCAAACCCCAGAGCAACCAGCCGCCATTTGACCCGGTGGATTGCCAGGGTGATTGGAGTCGCGACGGCGCCAATTACACCCTGCATCTGAACGTCAACGGCGAAGACAAATACTTCTCGGGCACCCTTGATGGGGTGCGGCTGACCCTCAAGGATGGGCGCACGCAGCTGATTTTCGATCGCATTGATTGACCGGGAAAAGCACGCTCCGTGGCGTCAAGGTCCCGTCAGCGCGCGGCGGCACACTTGCACCAGCGGGCCGGGGTCCAATGGTCGTGCGCGCGGGTCCCGTTCATCCTGGCCGAGCAACAGCGCGGCGGCATGCCAGCCTGACGGCCGCAGGCTTGCCGGCAGCGCAATGGCGTCAGCCGTTTCGCGGTTCAGCGCTTCGATGCCCAAACACAACACCGCTTCGGCCTCACCGGCGCGCAGCCAGGCGGCGGCTTCGCCCAGCGCGCCCGCGCCCTCCCCGTTGGAGGCGATCAAGCACAACATCGGCCCTTTCAGCCGGAAGCGGATGCAGAGTTCGCCAATGATCGTGCTGGGCAGCGTGTACGCGAACAGGCTCGGCCGCGGCGTTTGGACGAAGCGAATGTCCGTGTCGAGCGAGCCGGTGAAGCTCTCCACGCACACGCCGGTGCCGTCGCGCCCGGACTCGGTCCGGGCATCAAAATCCACTGCCAGCAGTTCCGCCGCCATGAAACCCAACCGGCACATTAAATCCATCCGCAAAAACCGCGACGGATCCGACGCCGACAGCAGCGACCAGTGCAGGCAGTCCAAGGCGCCGCGCCGCAGCGACTCGGCCAGCGGCGCCGGCCAGGCGCGCCAGCCGGTTTGGTCATTGCCGAAACCCTCCGGGCCGAGATAACTGGCCGCACAGATGATCGGAGCGCTCATGGCTGTTCCCTTTCGAGGATGAGCGCGGCGTTGGTGCCGCCGAAGCCGCAGTTCACCTTCAGCACGCGGTCCAGCCGGGCCGCCGGGCGCGGTTGGGCGACCAGCGAATCCGGCGCCACCGGGTCGCGCGTTTGCAAGCGCGGCGTGCCGGGAAGCATCCGGTTTTGCAGGGCCCAAACGCAGAGAATGGTCTCCAGGATGCCCGCCACCCCGAGGGTGTGGCCGAAAATCCCCTTGCTCGCGTTGAAGGGTGGCACGCGCCCGCCGAACACCGCGCGGAAAGCCAGCGCCTCCATGTTGTCGTTGTAGGGCGTGCCCGTGCCGTGGGCGTTGAGGAAGTCAATCTGTTCCGGCGTCAGTCCGGCGGCCGCCAGGGCGCGGCGGATCGCCAGCGCCAGTCCGGAACCGTCGCGCGAGGGGCCGGTCAGATGATTCGCGTCGTTGCTCGTGCCGGTGCTGACGAGCCGGATTCGGGGCGGGGCGGCCAGTTCCGCCCGCGCCAAGACAATAGCGCCGGCGCCTTCCCCCAAACTCAAACCCGCGCGCGCCTGATCAAAGGGCCGGCAGCCGTCGGGAGCGAGCGATTTGAGCGTGTTGAACCCGGTCAGGACAAAGCGGGAAATCAAATCCACCCCCGCCACCAAAACCACGTCCGCCAGCCGCCGGCGGATCATGGCTGCGCCTTGCTGGAGCGCCAGCAGGCCCGAAATACACGCGGCGGAAACGCATTGCACCGGGCCGCCACCGGCAAAAGCGTCCGCCAGATCGGCGGCGAGCAAGGCCGGTTGCAGGTGGCGCACGGCCACTTCGGACAGGGGTTGCGGCGCGGCCAGTTGATCCAGCGCCTCGATGTTCGCTTTGGTGGTCGAGAGAACCAGCCCGCGCCGATGCCGCGGGACTCCCGCCACGGCTTCGCCGGCGTTCGCCACCGCTTCGCGCAACGCCGCGGCGGCAAACAAAAACGCGCGCGAACCGGCGTGGAATTCGTCGGCGCCCCGCAATTGTTCCAGCACGTCCCGGGGCACAAAGCCGGCCAAAACGGAGGGGCGCGTTTTGCCGATCTCGCACTCGCGCCGCTGCAGCGCGCTGGCGTTGGTGGCCACCGCGCGGTGCAACGGCGCCAAGCCCCGGCCCGGCGCGGCGAGGGCGCCGCACCCGGCCAAGACCACCGTGATGTCATTCATGGCCGGCTCCACAATGGGTCCCAGTCCTTGAGCCGGTCCAACAGAAAGGCGGGGAAATTCAACAGCAGTTCGCCGCCGGGTGTGGTGAAGACCTGGCTGGTGCTGCCGGCGGCCAGCAGCGTCGCTTCGCCCGGCCGGGTGATTTCGTAGCCGTAATCCAGCCGCGCGCTGGCGGGCTGGAACAGGCGGGCCGTCACCCGGAGCGTGTCCCCCAATCTGGCCGGCGCAAAAAAATCCAGTTGCAGATGAATCACCGGCACGCCCACGTTGTGTTCCAGGAACACCGGATAATCAATGCCCAGCCGCCGTCCCAAAGCCCGCCGCGCCTCTTCGAAATAATTGACATAATGGCCGTGCCAGACAATGTGCAGCGCGTCCACTTCGCTGAACCGCACCGGCACCAAGGCGGATTCCTCAATAAACGGCCGCCGCGCGTGGAGCTGCGGATCACGCGAACGGAGCGGTCTGGCGGCGGCGCTCATGGTGCGGCTACTGCCCGCCGCCCAACCGGACGGAGGGGTCGCCCGCCGGCGGTGATACGGTTCCCAATAATGCAATCATGTGAATGATGTTATGCGATTTGGTGGCCGGGCGGCAACAGCTACCGTGATTTTCATGTTTAGGTTGCGGCGCTGTTGGGGGCTGTCTATTGTGGTACGGCGAATTATATCCCATGGCTTCCCAACCCAGAGTCCTGATCTTACCCGCCGGTAACACGCTTTCCCACGTGGCGCAAGCGCTGGCCCTGGCGGGAAACCTGGAAGCCTCGGGCGTCGAATGCCATCTGGCCATGGCGTCGGTCCGGACGGCTTGGGCGGCTCAATTCCATCCCCGCTGTCACGTGGTGTCCGAGCTCTGGGAACTTTCCGGCCAGCCCTTCCCCTGCCTGCGCTGGTTTTCCAATCGCGACCACGTGGAACGCTGCCTGGCCACCCGGGAGGAACTCATCCAGCGGCTCCAACCCGCCCTGGTGATCGGCATTTTCGACTTTCTCAGCCGGCCCAGCGCGCGGGGAATTCCGGTGCTGGCCATCAACGGCGCCTGCATGTTGCCGTGGTTCACCGGCGTGCTGGGTTTATCCACCACCGACACCCCCTTTCGCCAGGAACAGAAACACACGCTGGAAAGTTTTTGGACCTACGCCGCCCAATGCCTGGCGCCGGCGCTGAAACGCCGCCAGTTCCCGGTGCCGGCGCAAGCCCATGAACTGTTATTGGGCGATCACAATTTCATCTACGAGCTCCCGGAGCTCTGCGGCGTGCCCGACCTGCCGCAAGAGTGTCAGGCGATTGGCCCGATTTTCTGGCCGCAGTGGGAACAGATCGGCACGCCGCCGCCCTGGACGAGTTCCGACCCGGAACTGACGGTCTATTTCTCCGTGGGGTCCCTCGCCATGCAGGGGGACGTGTGGCCGCGCCTGATCGCCATCGCCGAACAGTTGGGGGTGCGGGTGCTGGCCGCCACCGGCATGGGTGGCTTCAGCCAAACCCATGAGCGCTGTTTTTGCCGCCCGTTTTTGTCACCGCTCGCCGCCGCCCAGGCGGCGGACGTGGCCGTCTGCACCGGCGGCATTGGGGTTTGCTACCAGAATCTGGCCGCCGGCGTGCCGTCGCTCATCGTGCCGTCCCAACCCGAGCAGGCCACCAACGGCCTCCATTTTCAACACCAGGGCTGTGCCCGGGCGCTCGTGCCGGAAGTGGCCTTCACCGGCCACACCAAACAATATGCCGACGCCATTGATTACGCACAGGTTGCGGCCACCTTGCGCGAGATGATCGAGCAGCGGGCGGATTTTGCCGCGCCCATTGAACGGATGCAGCGCCGGCTTGCGACTTTGGACGCCTTGCATGCCATCGGCGATTTTGTCCGCAGCCGCTTATGAATACCCAAAACGCCTCCCCCATCGGCGCCGGACGGCGCCACGTGAAAGCCCGCTTGACGGCGTTGCTGGTTCACGGCATGGGGGCCAGTCCCGCTTGGTGGGATCCCATCATACCTGTTTTGGAACGCGCCGGCATCACAGCCCGGCCACTGGCCATGCCGTCGTTGGAAAGCCACGGACCTGAAGCCTGGCGGGATGAATTGCTGGCGCAAATCAACACCCTGTCCCCGGCCGGCCTCATGGCTCGCAACGATTCGAGCGGGCTGGCAACCGGTCGCGTCACGGAAGCCCCAATCATCCTGATTGGCCACTCACTCGGCGCGGCCGTCTGCATGGAAGGGGCGCGCCTTCAACCTGTGGCCTGCCTGGTCTTGCTGGCCTGCCCGCCGTTTCATGCCGATCACCACCCGCCCCCGCCGCCGGACACCGGCCTGTCCCTTACAGCCGCCTCCCGGATCGGACGATTTCTGCGGCAGGCCTGCGCCAATGCCGCCCAGGTTTCATCCAACGCGGTCCATTTTGTCGGCGCGGCGGACTCCTGGGTGCCTTTGGATCAGGCCCGGCGCTTGCCCTTCCCCCTCGTGGCCATCGCCCGCGCCCGCCACAACTTGGGCAAGTCCGCCACGTTTCTCACCCAACTGCTCCGGCATCTGCTCTCCACTCGCTTGGCGGCGGAACATTTGGACCCCGGCGTAAGGTTGGATTATCTCGGCCACACCCACCCAAAAGCCGGGTCCGGCCTGCCCGACGGTCTGGCCCTGCTCGGCCTCGGCCCCTTGGCGCCACCCCCGGCCCGGCTGGACCTGGAGGTCACCACGCGCTGCCAGTTGGCCTGCCGCGCTTGCGCGCGCACGCTGAATGCACCGCACGGAAACGACACCGACCTTGCGGAAGGGCTTTTGATCCAGCTGCTGGATCAATTGCCGTGCGTGGAGGAGATGTTCTTCGTCGGCCTCGGCGAACCCTTGCTCCATCCCCGCCTGCCTGCTTTCACCTCCCTCGCCGCCCGGCGGGGCATTTGCGTGCGGCTGGTGACCAACGGCCTGCTCGCCACCCCGGAAACGCTGGCCCGGTTGCGCGACGCCGGATTGTCCGAAGTCACCTTCAGCCTGGACTCCACGGACGAGGCGGTTTTTCGCAAGCTGCGGGGAAACGCGCCGCTGGGCGCCGTGCTCCACCATTTTCGTTCGGTTCCCGCCGGCCTTACCCGAAGCATCTTCACCACCCTGTCCGCCGCCAATGCCGGAAGTCTTGCCGGAATTGTGGATCTGGCCGCAGCGGAAGGCTTGCCCGCCGTCGCCGTGACGGACCTCAACTTCGCGGCCAACCAGCCGCGCTCGCTGGCCCGGAACGATTGCGCGGAGTCTTTGGCCGCCGGCATTGCTCGCGCCCGGGAAAAGAAGGTCCTGCTTGTCGGCCCCCATTTCCACGAAACCCCCGACCTCATGCGCAGCGTGCGCCGATCCCTGGTCCGCACCGCGGCGGATCTGACCGGGCGCACCGCCCGCCACCAGCACTGCCTCGCGCCCTGGCGCGTCGCCGTCATCGGCGCCAGCGGCAACCTGTCGCCGTGCAATTGCGCGCCCCTGGCCGCCGGCGCCAGCCTTCAGGATGAATCTTTTTGTGAACTGTGGAATGGCCCGGCCATGCAGGCGTGGCGGCGCCGGGTCCTGGCCGGCACGTCCCCGGACTGCCTGGTCTGTCCGCGCTATTAATCCCAATACGGATAGAAGTTAAACCACTGAAAAGGATATTCGCCCGCCACCTTCGCCAGGTGCTCCGCGAATTCCTCCACATACGGCTGCAACGCTTCGGCGCCGGCGCGCGCCGCGGCGCGGGGAATGAATTTTGCCGGGTAGGCGAAAAAGCGGTATTTTCCGATCCGCTTGCGCACCACAAAGACGTGGAAAATCGGCGCGCCGGTCATGGCCGCCAGCAGGCACGGACCGACGGGAAAGCGCGCCGGCCCGCCGAGAAACGGCACGCGCAAATCCTGGCCCCCCACCGGCCGGTCGCCCAGCATGGCCACAATCTCGCCCCGCCGCAGCGCCGCCGCAATCGGGATGCTGCGCAGCGGATGGTTGTCCGTCGTCAGCAGCTTGAATTGCCGGCCGGCGAGCGCCTGCTCAAAGAGCTGGCGCAGCCGCGTTTCCTCCTGTTCCAAAGTGACGATGTTGACGGTCTTGCCCAGCCGGCCCAGGACGTGGCCGCCAATTTCCCAACTGCCGACATGCGCGCCGAGCAAAATGATCCCCCGCCCGCGGTTCAGCTGCTCCAGCAACAGCTCCGTGCTCTCCAGTTGGCAATCAATTCTCGCCCGGCCCATGATTAGCGCCACGCGGTCCAGCAGCGTGATGCCAAACGAGAAAAAATGGCGATAGACCAGCAGCGGCCATTTCCAAAACGGTTGGGGTCCGAGCACGCGGCGCAGATAATCCTTGGAACAACGGTAGCCCGAGGGATTGCAGACCGTGAAATAGCCGGCCACCGGCACCAGAAACGCATACGCGGCGCGCAGGCCGAAAAAACGAATCAACTGGATGAACCACCAGTTGCCAAAGACGCCGCCGCGCGACCGGCCCGACCAGCGGAGCGCGGCCTTTTCTTTCTCGGTGGAGGCGCCGGGGTCCATGTTGGGTCACGGCGCCGCCGGCCGCGGCGGGAGCAGTTCCTCTTGCGCCGCCGGCGAGCGGAGCAGCCCGTTGACGCGCTCCAGGTCCTCAAACAACGGCCGGTCCACGGACAGCCGGTCCGAGACGCCGCGCACCCGCGCGTGCAGCCGCGCATAATCCGTCCCCATCAAATCGCCGCCGCGCAGGTCGGCGGCTTGGGCGAGCGCCAGCGCTTGAATCGCCGCCAGCTTCCAGGTCTTTTCGGTCAGCTCCCGCGTCAGGCGGGCGGAAATCGTGCCCATGCTCACGACATCCTGATTGTTGGCGTTGGTCGGAATGGTCTGCACCGAGGCGGGCGCACTCAACAGGCGGCATTCCGCCGCGAGCGAGGTGGCGAGCAGTTGGACGCCCATGAAACCGGAATTCAAGCCGGGATCGGCGCCGGCCAGCAAGGCCGGCAGGCCCAGGCTGTAGCGCCAGTTGACCAGGCGTTCCAGCTGGCGTTCGAGCAGCAGCGCGCACTTCGCCAGGCCGATGCGGAGGTAGTCGCAGGCCATCGCAATCTGCTGGCCGTAAAAATTGCCGCAGTGGATGACGGACTGGGTTTCGGGAAACGCCAGCGGATTGTCGGTCGAGGCATTCAATTCGCGCGCCACCACTTGTTCCACGTGCCACAGCACCTCCTGGAACGCCCCCAGAATCTGCGGCGAACAGCGCACCGAATACGGATCCTGGATTTCGACGCCGGGCTCGACCGGCTTGGCGTGCGAACCCCATTGGTGTTCGTCAATTTCGATCTGGTATTTCGGATGCGTGCGCAGATGGGTGGCCATGCGGGCGGCCACCAGACATTGCCCGCGAAAACCGCGCGCTTTGTGAACCTGCTCGCACAGAACTTCCGGTGACGCCCAAAGCGCCTGGAACAGACACGCCGAGAGCAGTTCCATCCAGCTCAAAAGCTGGCTGGCTTCCCGGACGGCGAGCGCGGCCAGGCCGGTCATCACCGACGTGCCATTCACGAGTGCCAGGCCCTCTTTGC
>Ga0316217_10001496_pt1 | contig 30251 bp, 26 predicted proteins | sample 1anoAmetaG_FD_203633 | JGI IMG/M metagenome (GOLD analysis project Ga0316217, IMG submission 203633) | Freshwater microbial communities from Trout Bog Lake, Wisconsin, USA - 1anoA | ecosystem: Environmental > Aquatic > Freshwater > Lake > Hypolimnion/Profundal zone | place: USA: Wisconsin... | reverse complement strand
TGCCACAGATATTAGCAACCGGATGCAGAAATAGGCGTTGACTGGTGTGGTGAGATTGGCTAAGGTCTGCGCCTCTAAAGAAACGGAGTAAACTAGTTATGTCTCGACGTTGTGAAATTTGCGGTAAAGGTGACGTGCGTGGAAATTCGATTCTGCGTCGCGGTCAAGCGAAGAAAACCGGCGGCATCGGTCAGCACGTGACCGCCGTCACGCCGCGCTTGTTCAAGCCGAATCTGCAAGTGGTTCACGCCTTGGTCGGCAAGACGCACAAGAAAATCAAAGCCTGTACTAAGTGCATTAAAAGCGGCCGCGTGTTGAAAGCCGCCTAACCGGCTGCCACCCGATTCCCGCCACACTGGCGGACGACTCCGATGAGAATCATCCGGTATTTGGATTCGCAAGGCCAAGTTGGTTTTGCGGCGGACAACCGTAAAATCTCCGGCGACATTTTCGGCGTATTTTCCATTACCAATGAACCCGCCGACGTGCGCAAGGTGCTTGCGCCAGTTGCGCCGGTATCATTGATGTGTATCGGTCTGAATTACCGGCAGCATGCCATCGAAACCAACGCCAAAATTCCGGAATTCCCGGTCTTATTTTTCAAAGCTGTCACCGCCCTTCAAAATCCCGGCGACCCAATTCGGATTCCGACACATTTGCGGAGCAATGAACTCGACCACGAATGCGAACTGGCTGTTGTGATTGGCAAGACTTGCCGGAACGTTGCGCGCCGGAACGCTCTCGACTACGTACTAGGCTACACCTGTGCCAACGACGTCAGCGCTCGCGACTGGCAGAAGAAATGGGGTGGTGGCCAGTGGTGCCGGGCTAAAAGTTTTGACACGTTCGCGCCGCTCGGCCCGTGCCTCATCACTCGCGATGAAATCCCGGACCCGAACGCGCTCGCCATTCGCACGATCGTCAATGGCGAAGTCCGGCAAAGCTCAAACACTCGCGACATGATTTTTGACGTGCCAACCTTGATCGAATTTCTCAGCGGCAGCACGACGCTCTTACCGGGGACAGTGATTCTTACCGGCACGCCATCCGGTGTTGGCATGGCGAAAAATCCGCCGATCTGGCTCCAGCCCGGCGACTCTGTGACCGTCGAGATCGAAAAGATCGGCACGCTGACCAATCCTGTCGAACGCGAGTAACCGGCTTTACGGATTAACGATATTCGCGCACAGCTTGCCGGCCAAGACTGCCAACAAGTTTTCCGCCGCCATGACCGCCATCCGCCGACGCGTTTCCGTCGCGGCGCTACCAAGGTGTGGCAGGAGTACGACATTATCGAGCGTGCGCAAGCCGGGATCAATCTGCGGCTCCTGTTCATACACGTCCAATCCCGCACCGGCAATCCAACCTTGCCGGAGTGCTTTGACGAGTGTGGCTTCGTCGTGAACAGGGCCGCGCGCCATGTTGATGAAGTAAGCCGTCGGCTTCATTGCCCGGAATTCTTTTTCTCCAAACAGATGCCGGGTTGCATCCGTGAGTGGAACATGAACGGTAATGAAATCGGATTCCCGGAGCAATTGCTCAAACTCCGCACGCGAGCTGCGGCTCGAAACGCCCAGCACACGCAGCGAAAATCCGGCAGCGCGTTTGGCAACCGCCGCACCGATTCGGCCGGCGCCGACGATACCGAGCGTCTTGCCGGCAAAATCCGCACCGCAAAGTTGCGTCGGTGACCAGCCGCGCCAGTTACCGGCGCGTGCCAGCCGGTCACCTTCGACAATCCGGCGCGTGACGGCCAGTAGCAACGCCCATGTCAGATCGGCGGTGGCTTCGGTAAGCACGCCCGGCGTGTTAGTAACGGCGATGCCGCGACGCTTGGCTTCGGCCACGTCAATGTTGTTGTAGCCGACGCCGAAATTGGAAACGACACGGAGTTGTGGACCGGCGGCCGCGAAGAGCGCCGCATCGGCCCGGTCATTGGCCATGACGAGCAGACCATCCCGGCCGCGCACCGCGGCATGCAGTGCATCGGCCGGCATGGCGAATTCCTCATCGAATTGGTCCAGTTGCCGGCACTCCTGTTTCAATAATTCCAGCCCGGCAACCGGGATGCGGCGCGTGACAAAGATGTTCCAGTTCATACACGGATTGTTTCCGAGAGTGCGTTGCGAGTCAAGCGGACGTTGCTTGATTTCTTTGGTGAGATTGAGTTTACTGCCGCGACTCATGGCAATTCGCGGCATCATTTTTGATATGGACGGCACCATCACGGCGCCGGATTTGGAGTTTGCCAAAATCAAAGAAGCGGCCGGCATTGGCGATGTGGACATGCTTGATTACTTGCGCGAGGCAACCGGGAAGGAATATGAACGCGTCCACAAACTCTTGATGCGCTTCGAGGAGGGCGGTGTCGCCAGCGCGCGCTTGAATCGCGGGGCGCGCACGTTGCTCCGGTATCTCGCGCAACACCGGATTCCAACGGCATTGCTGACGCGCAATTCACGGAAATCGGTGGCCGGTGTTTGCCAGAAATTGAATTTGAAATTCGACATCACCGTCACGCGTGAGGATGGGCCGCACAAGCCGGCACCCGAACCGATCTGGCACATTGCCAGACAATGGAAGCTACAGCGCCGGGAATTATTAATGGTCGGTGATTACAAATGGGACGTATTGTGCGCCACCAATGCTGGCATTCCATGCGCTGTGTTATTGAATGGCGCTACTGTACCGGAATGGGCGCGGACAGCCCGGTATCATTTGCGGCGGTTAACTGAAATTAGTGCGATTCTTGAAGGGAAGTACAAATGAGTCGGTATGTCATTGGATTAGTCACCTGCGCTTCCCGAGCTGAAGCACGGAGATTGGCGCAAGTGGTATTGACGAAAAAGTTGGCGGCGTGCGTGAGCATCGTGGCTGGCGTCGAGTCGCATTTCTGGTGGCAAGGTAAACTTGACTGGGCGAATGAATTTCTATTGTTGATCAAAACCACCGGCGACAAAACGAAGGCAATCACGCAGGTCATCAAAGCCAATCACAGTTATGAACTGCCGGAAATTATTTTCACACCAATCGTATCGGGCGAGCGCCGGTATTTGCGATGGCTCCGGATGACAACGGTGATTTTATTTTTTACGGCATTGATGTGCCGGGCGGATGAGTTTGCTAACCTCAGCAGCACAAATGAGGAAACCCGCGCCGAAGCAGCTGGTAAGATTGCACAGACCGGTGGGCCGCGCGCGGAGAAGCTTTTTCGCGAGATGCTAACTGACAGTAATTCCGAACGCCGGCAGATGGCGGTGATCGGGTTGCAACAAGTCAGCGAGGCGGAGGAAGACCTAGCACTGGTGCAGACACGACTGCAGGACAAGAACGCAACGGTGCGCTGGTCAGCAGCGCTGGCATTGGGGCAGAGCGGTTGGACAAATGCGGTGCCGGCACTGGAAACAATTGTGAAGGACGACAAAATGGCAGAAGTCCGGGAAACCGCCGGTGAAGCGGTGAAGAAATTGCGCGCCGGGATCGCTTGGGCACGAACGCTGCCGGAAACTTCAACGAAGCCGGTTTTAGTGTATTTCTCGGTACACGGTTCAGAATTGTGCCGGCAATTCGAGGAAGGCGTATTGGCAGATCCGAGAGTCATCGCGGCAACGCGCGGATTTGCCTGCGTGCGGTTCAACGTCGAACAGCATACGGAAATTGCGCAAAAGTTTGACGTGCGCGGTGTGCCGACATTGTTACTTCTCGATGTGCGCGGCAATGAGTCGGCACGCGTGGCAGGGCTGATTGACAAGGAAAAATTATTGGCAAAGTTGGCACGCCAGTCAGTCCAACCGCTAGCCGGTGACGTGGAGGCAAATTGGCGCGCGGCGGAAAATTACCTCGATGAAGGCCGGGAAGATTTAGCGGAACCATTCTTGCGGAACGTGATTGCCCATGACGACGAAAACCGGTATGGTCACACTGACCGCGCGATTTTTGCGTTGGGCTTTGCGTTCGGTAAAGCCGGCAAGCACGCGCGGGCGGTTTACTGCATGGAGCAGTTGCTGCAACGGTGGCCGCAATTTGCGGATCGAGACAAGGCATTATATTGCCTCGGCTTGAGTCAGCTGGCCGGCGGGCAGAAGGACAAGGGCCGAGCGACATTGGCGCTGCTGACCAGCGAATTTCCGGCCAGCGCGACAGCAAAAGCTGGCCAGCAAGTGTTGGAGAAATTGGGATCAAAATGAAGCGATTTATTTTAGCGTTGTTGAGTGTTGCCACCATTGCGGTGGCAGCAGAAGAGTTGAATGATGCCGACAAGAAATCGGTGGCTGAGGCCAACCAGTTTTTTGAGCGCGGCAACAAATTTGCGCAGGACAATTCGTTGCAGCGCGCCAAATCCGAATACCAAAAGGCGTTACGGATTTTCCCCCGGCATGTGGATGCGCTCTACAATCTCGCGGTCGCATGCGAAAAACTCGGACAAAACGACGAGGCGGTGGAGCATTACCGGCATTATCTCGACATTCGACCGAATGATGCGGACGTGTGGACGCAACTGGGTGTCCGGCACGACGAAGACGGTCAAAAGTCTGAGGCGCAAGCCGCTTATGAGAAGGCGCTAACGATTGATCCGAAGTTTGGCCTGGCACACCACAATCTCGGCGTGCTGTTAAAGGAGCGCGGCGATCTTGATGCGGCACAGAAACATTTCGAAACGTTTGTAAAATTGGAAGAGGATGCCGGGCGGCGCAACGGCGACGCGTACTACAGCCTCGGCGCATTGCAGCTCGCGCGCGGACACGTGAAAGAAGCGAAACAATTGTTCCAGCAGGCGCTCGATGTAGATCCGTCGATATCGTATTACAACAATGCGATGGGTGACGTGTACCTTATCGAGGCGGAAATCGATATGGCGATTTCAGCCTATAAAAAGGCGCTGGAAAAAGACGCCAAGTATGCGCCCGCTTACAGCGGACTAGGTGACGCTTACCGGCAGAAAGGTGACCGTGTGGAAGCGGATAAGGCATACCGGCATGCGCTGGAACTGCGAAAAGATTACACACTTATCCATTATAAACTCGGTTTGCTTTTCGAGGCCACGAATCCCGGCGTGGCGATAAAAGAGTTTGAAACTTATCTCGGTTCTGGTAAAAATGCCGAGTTCCAAACCGAGGCGAAAGCCAAAGTCGAAAAGCTTAAACAAGTGCAAACGAAGTAGGATTTACCATGTCACAACATCAAAGCCTCAAAGGTGGTTCGTCGAAGATTCAAGCGAAGCGCAACGTCATGAAACGCTTTGAGCGCATCGAAGTCCTCAAGAAGCAAGGCCGCTTCAAAGACGGCCAGCGCGTGTTCGGCCTGCCGAAAACGAAGCCGGAGTAGTGCTCGCCCGTCTCCAGAAATTTCTTGCAGAAGCCGGTCTCGGATCGCGCCGGCACTGCGAAACACTCATCACCGCCGGTCAGGTCAACGTCAACGGCCAGCCGGTCATTACGCTCGGCTCAAAAATTGATCCCGGTAATGATCGCGTTACCGTGGCCGGTAAACCGGTCAGCATTGAACAAAAACTTTACATCGCGCTCAACAAACCGGCCGGTTACATTTGTACCAGCGACGATCCACAAGGCCGACGACGCGCGCTTGACCTTTTGCCGGCGAATTTTCCGCGTTTGTACACCGTCGGCCGATTGGACGTTAATACCGAAGGGTTGTTATTGCTGACTAACGACGGCACTTTTAGCTTGCGACTCACGCACCCGCGTTACAAGATGCCAAAGACGTATCGTGCGGAAGTCGCCGGCACGCTGGCGGACAATCAAATCGCCCAGTTATTACGCGGCGTACGAAGTGAAGGTGAATTGTTGCACGCCGAGAAAGTTTTTGGCGTGCAGCCGGTCGGTGTGAACACGGAGTTGCAGTTGGTGCTCCGTGAGGGTAAGAAACGGCAGGTGCGCCGGATGTTGGCGGCGGTCGGTTGCCCGGTACGACGGCTAGTGCGGTTGTCGGTTGGGAAAATTTCGTTGGGTAGTTTAAAACCAGGTCAATGGAGGTATTTAACAAATGAAGAAATTCACAGTTTTATCGCTGATTAGCGCCGGCTTGATCACCGTCAATGTTCGTGCCGATTCAATGAATGTCGCCGCCGAAGCACCGGTGAGTGCATCGGTTATTTCAACCGGCGCCGGCAAGGTGATCAAGGATAATGTTAACGTCCGCGCCCGCGCCGACAAAGCTGCCGAGATTCTTGTCCAACTCAAAAAGGGTGACGACGTAGATGTGAAAGAGCGTAAAGGTGATTGGCTTTGTATCGTTGCGCCAGCCCACGCCAAATGCTTTGTCTCCGCCAAGCTGCTCAAAGCCGGCGTAGCGATCAGCGATGCGATTAACGTCCGTGGCGGTCCCGGCATGAACTTCAAAGAACTTGGCAAGCTTAGCAAAGGTGAAAAGGTTGTGGTCATCGAAACCAAAGGCGAGTGGACGCAAATCAAACCGACCAGCAACTGCGTCGGCTGGGTCGCTGCCGATCTTGTGGAAATTCTGCCGCCAACACCGGCACCCGCGCCAATTCAAATAGTCGATACCACGCCAATCGCACCACCGGTTACGCCGTCATTGTTGCCGGTGCCGGCCCCAGCATCTGCACCGGTTGCAGTTGCGGACATGCGCGATGAAATTCACATGCAATACGTCGTCAAAGATGGCTATCTAGCCGCCGTCAATGATACGAATGCGCCGGCCACATACGCATTGATGACCGAGAACATTATGCGCCGTGAATATATCATCGCCTACATCGACGCACCGGCCAATACACTCAGCCGGTATGAAGGCAAACATGTCCGCATCCTCGGCAACCAACGCTGGAAACGGAGTGAACGCGTTCCGGTGATTGCCGTCGAGCGTTGTGAAATAATCTGGTGAGACCGTGCCGGCGCGTCTCATTGACGGCAAAGCGATTGCCGAACAGATCAACGCTGAAACCGCTGCCGGCATCGTCCGCCTAAAAGCGAAACGACAAGTCACTCCCGGTTTGGCTGTCGTGTTGGTTGGTGACAATCCAGCCAGCCGCGCCTACGTCAATTCCAAAGACAAAATGTGCGCCCGGCTTGGGATGCACTCATTGCGCGTTAACTTGCCGGCCACAACCACGCCGGCGCAACTGCTCGCTAAAATCGGCGAACTCAACCACGACCGGGCTATCCACGGCATTCTTGTCCAGTCGCCGTTACCGGCACAGATTTCGGAAGAAATAATTTTTGCCGCTATTGATCCCGGCAAGGATGTGGATGGCTTTCATCCGCTCAACGTTGGCAAGCTCGCGCTCGGTGACGAAACTGGCTTCGCACCTTGCACGCCGGCCGGCATCCACCAACTGCTAATCCGCAGCGGCGTCAAAATCGAAGGCGCACACGTTGTCGTTCTCGGTCGCAGCCGGATTGTCGGGCGACCGGTCTCGCTGATTTTGTCGCACAAAGCGCCCAACGCCAATGCCACCGTGACCGTTGCGCATTCGCGCAGCCGGGATCTTGCCGGTATCTGTCACAGTGCCGATATCTTGGTGGCGGCCATTGGCGTTCCGTTTTTTGTGAAAGCCAACATGGTCCGAGACGGTGCGGTGATAATTGATGTTGGCATTAACCGCATCGAAGACAAAACTGCTGAAAAAGGTTACCGGCTGGTTGGCGATGTGGATTTCGCACCGGTAAGCCATAAGGCCTCGCTCATAACACCGGTTCCCGGCGGCGTTGGCCCGATGACGATTGCGATGCTGATGCACAACACGCTCCGCGCGGCCGGCATAGCGTAAACGTCGTGAAATCAAACCTGAAGTTAAGTATTATTTCATTCGACTGGAAGCATCACCCGATGACTTTTACCGGCACCGTCAAAGGCGATCTCCATAACGGTTCCATTACCGGCGCCGACGATGCGATGGACGGAAAGCGGCAGTTTGCGTTCGAGGCTCGGTTAAGGATGGCGCAATCGAATTTGATCATTACGAAATCACGCACGGTAAACGGCAGACTGGTACTGGCGAAATGCGCGTGGTGAACTAACAAATAGTTGATCTGAGATTCAAGAAAATGAACAGGCGCGTCAGATTTCTCCAACGCGCCTGTTTTAATTTACCCTGGCGGCGACCTACTCTCGCACAAGCTATACAAGCACTACCATCGGCCCTGCAGCGTTTCACGGCCGTGTTCGGGATGGGAACGGGTGGGACCACTGCGGTAATGCCACCAGGAAATTTTTCTGATGGTTGAACCGCGTGCAAGCACGCGATCATCTAACATCAAAGAACAAGATTCTCTGATAATTGCATACAGGAGCTGGCAACTATGACTTTGCTGGTTTGTAAATCACTAATTGTCCCTTGCGGGAAAATTTAAGTGATCAAGCCTCACGGCTAATTAGTACCAGTCAGCTCACGCATTGCTGCGTTTACACACCTGGCCTATCAACGGGGTAGTCTTCCCCGAGCCTTTAGGGTCTTGCGACCGTCAGACGTAATCTTGGGAAATGCTTGGCGCTTAGATGCTTTCAGCGCTTATCATTTCCGCACACAGCTACCCGGCACTACTCTTGACAGAATAACCGGAATACTGGAGGTGCGTTGTTCCCGGTCCTCTCGTACTAAGGAACAAATCCCTCACGTCTGCTGCGCCCACAGTGGATAAGGACCGAACTGTCTCACGACGTTCTGAACCCAACTCGCGTGCCACTTTAACCGGCGAACAGCCGGACCCTTGGGACCTTCTCCAGCCCCAGGATGTGACGAGTCGACATCGAGGTGCCAAACCGGTTCGTCGATGTGAACTCTTGGAACCGATAAGCCTGTTATCCCCAGCGTACCTTTTGTCCGATGAGCGACGGCAATTCCACTTTCAACCGCCGGATCACTCGGGCCTGCTTTCGCATCTGCTCGACTTGTAAGTCTCGCAGTGAGCCTGGCTTCTAGCCGTATCCTCAACACTTGATTGCCAACCAAGTTGAGCCAAGCTTCGCACTCCTCCGTTACTTTTTGGGAGGAAACCGCCCCAGTCAAACTGACCCGCTGACACGGTCCCTCGGCCGGATGACGGCACGAGGTTAGAATCGTAATGAGCGAAAAGTGGTGTTTCATTGGCGCCTCCACCGAACCCGAGAGCTCGGTATCAAAGGCTTCCACCTACGCTACGTATCACACAGCACAATCCAATATCAGCTTACAGTAAAGGTGCATGGGGTCTTTCCGTCCTACTGCGGGTATGCGGCATCTTCACCGCAACTACAGTTTCGCTGAGCCTCTCTCCGAGACAGTCGCTCTTTCGTTACAAGATTCGTGCAGGTCGGAACTTACCCGACAAGGAATTTCGCTACCTTAGGACCGTTATAGTTACGGCCGACATTCACGGGGACTTAGGTTCAGAGCTTCGCCTTGCGGCTGACCCCTTGCCGTAATCTTTCCGCATTGGTCACTTGTCACTCTGTATACAGTTTCTTGCGAATTCGCACAGAGCTGTGTTTTTGTTAAACAGTCGCAGAGCGCCTTTCACTGCGGCCCCGATCCGCTTTGATATAATCTGACGGTTCGGGGCGCCCCTTCTTCCGAAGTTACGGGGCTAATTTGCCGAGTTCCTTAGAGAGATTTAACTCACGCGCCTGAGAATACTCTTCTCACCCACCTGTGTCGGTTTACGGTACGGGCACCCTGGTGAACACTGCTAGGCTTTTCTTGCCAGCGTGGTATTAACGAATCCGCTTTGACCGTAGTCGCCACGTCCAACTCCGCATTCCTGCGGTATTGACCACCATTTTCAATCGGTGATTCGCATTCCCTTCTGGGTTCCTAACAGCTTAAGCCAAGGTGGTGATGGAATATTAACCATCTGTCCATCATCTACGCCTTACGGCCTCGACTTAGGTCCCGACTAACCCTGGGCGGACGAACCTTCCCCAGGAAACCTTAGGTTTACGGCGAGCCGGAATTTAACCGGCTTTATCGCTACTCGTGTCTGCATTCTCACTTCTTAACGCTCCACGTTCAGTCACCTTCCCGCTTCGACGCATTAAGAACGCTCCCCTACCACTCATTAAGTCCGAAGACTTAACGAATCCATAGCTTCGGTATTACGTTTGATCGCCAATCATTTTCGGCGCGAGATCACTCGATGAGTCAGCTGTTACGCACTGTTTAAATGATGGCTGCCTCTAAGCCAACATCCTCACTGTTTTAGTAACCTCACATCCTTTCCACTAAACGTAATTTAGGCACCTTAGCTGATAGTCTGTTTATGTTTCACTCTCGACGATGAAGCTTATCCCCCACCGTCTGACTGCCCGGGTAGTGCAACGTGGTATTCGGAGTTTGATTGGATTCGGTAGCCCGGTAAGGCTCCTATCCCATTCAGTGCTCTACCTCCACGCGCTAGTGGCCGGACGCTATACCTCAATATATTTCGGGGAGAACCAGCTATGACGGGGTTTGTTTAGTCTTTCGCTCCTACACTCAGCTCATCTCAGAATTTTTCAACATTCACGAGTTCGGACCTCCATTTGGTGTTACCCAAACTTCATCCTGGCCAAGCGTAGATCACCTCCGCTTCGGGTCTATTGCCAGCGACTGGGCGCCCTATTCAGACTCGCTTTCGCTGTGGCTGCGTCGGTCATACCCGACTTAGCCTTGCCACTGACAATAACTCGCAGACTCATTATGCAAAAGGCAGGCCATCACCCGGTATTGCTACCAGGCTATGACACATTGTAAGCACAGGGTTTCAGGTTCTTTTAACTCCCTTAACAAGGGTTCTTTTCACCTTTCCCTCACGGTACTAGTTCACTATCGGTCGACAAGTAGTATTTAGCCTTACGCCGTGGTCGGCGCGGATTCAGACAACGTTCCACGTGTGCCGTCTTACTTGGGATACCGCTAGGTCGCATTAAGTTTTCGTCTACGGGCCTCTCACCCTCTATGGAGCAACTTTCCAGAAGCTTCGACTAACTCTTTGCATACCACATTACGGTCCCGCAACCCCGAGATACAAGTACCTCGGTTTAGGCTGTTCCCATTTCGCTCGCCACTACTTAGGGAATCGATGTGCTCTTTCTTTTCCTCCGGTTACTGAGATGTTTCACTTCACCGGGTTTGGCTCAAATGGGCCTATGTATTCAGCCCACTGTAACGGAATATTACTTCCGCTGGGTTCCCCCATTCGGAGATCCACGGATCAAAGCGTGCTTGCCGCTCCCCGTGGCTTATCGCAACTTACTACGTCCTTCTTCGCCTCTTGTCGCCAAGGCATTCACCCTGCGCTCTTAGTAGCTTGATCACAAACTTTTCCGTCTGATTCTCTTTCGATTACCAGACTGAATATTCTCAGCATTGTTGTAGTTGTTTACCCAACAACCTGTATGCAATTATCAAAGAACTGAATCACGGCTTGCACCGCAATCCAAATCGTTTTGTGAAAACTGGTGGGCGCGGGAGGATTCGAACCTCCGACCCTGCGCTTATCAAGCGCATGCTCTAACCAGCTGAGCTACGCGCCCTCTGAGGGGCTACCGGCCCAGTAAAACTGGTGGAGCCGACGAGAGTTGAACTCGTGACCTCCTGCTTGCAAAGCAGGCGCTCTAGCCAATTGAGCTACGGCCCCAGCAGGTGTGCTCAATTGTTTCAGACTCCCGTCTGGGCAATGCCCTAACGGCATTCTCTCCAGTACTTCACGTTATCAAAAGAACAGTTGTTCTTGAGAACTGAATTGTGCGATGCGATCGAGCGTCCCTGTCATACTTTCGTATAACGGGATTCGACCTAGGATTTCCGAGTTAGCGGCCGAAGCCCTAACTCAAGGTCTCCTTAGAAAGGAGGTGATCCAGCCGCAGGTTCCCCTACGGCTACCTTGTTACGACTTCATCCCAGTCACGATCCATACCTTCGGCGCCTGTCTCCTTGCGGTTAACGCGGCGACTTCGGGTGCAGACCGCTTCCATGATGTGACGGGCGGTGTGTACAAGGCCCGGGAACGTATTCACGGCGTCGTAGCTGATACGCCATTACTAGCGATTCCGGCTTCATGGAGGCGAGTTGCAGCCTCCAATCTGAACTGGGCTCGGTTTTCTGGGATTTGCTCCACCTCGCGGTCTTGCATCCCTCTGTACCGAGCATTGTAGCACGTGTGCAGCCCTGGCCGTAAGGGCCATACTGATTTGACGTCATCCCCACCTTCCTCCTCGTTTAAAGCGAGGCAGTCTGTTTAGAGATCCTGCTTGCGCAGGCAACTAAACACAAGGGTTGCGCTCGTTGCGGCACTTAAGCCAACATCTCACGACACGAGCTGACGACAACCATGCAGCACCTGTATAGCCCCAGCATCCTTTCGGACCGTCGATGACTTTCATCACCTTTCACGCTATATGTCAAGGCCAGGTAAGGTTCTTCGCGTTGCATCGAATTAAGCCACATGCTCCACCGCTTGTGCGGGCCCCCGTCAATTTCTTTGAGTTTTAACCTTGCGGTCGTACTTCCCAGGCGGCTTACTTATCGCGTTAGCTGCGGCACGCAGGGGGTCGACTCCCCGCACACCAAGTAAGCACCGTTTAGGGCCAGGACTACCGGGGTATCTAATCCCGTTTGCTCCCCTGGCTTTCGTCCCTGAGCGTCAGGAAGTGTCCAGAGATTCGCCTTCGCCACCGGTGTTCTTGCTGATATCTACGCATTTCACTGCTACACCAGCAATTCCAATCTCCTCTCCACTCCTCTAGCCGGCTAGTATCGAATGACCTATCACAGTTAGGCTGTGAGATTTCACATCCGACTTAACCGACCGCCTGCGGACCCTTTACGCCCAATGAATCCGAACAACGCTTGCAGTCTCTGTATTACCGCGGCTGCTGGCACAGAGTTAGCCACTGCTTCCTCTTCCGGTACTATCAACTGTTCACGTATTAGGTGAACAGCATTGTTCCCAGATGACAGAGGTTTACAATCCGAAGACCTTCATCCCTCACGCGGCGTCGCTCCTTCAGGGTTTCCCCCATTGAGAAAAATCCTCGACTGCTGCCACCCGTAGGTGTCTGGACCGTGTCTCAGTTCCAGTGTGGCTGGTCGTCCTCTCAGACCAGCTACCCGTCTTAGGCTTGGTGGGCTTTTACCCCGCCAACTACCTGATAGGCCGCAGCCTCATCTTAAAGCGTCAGGTCTTACGATCCCCAACTTTGATCTTTCGATCACATGCGGTATTAGTCCCGCTTTCGCGGGATTATCCCCCACTTCAAGGTAGATAGCTACGTGTTACGCACCCTTTCGCCACTAGAACCACCGAATATTGCTACCCAATGATTCCCGTTCGACTTGCATGTCTTATCCACGCCGCCAGCGTTCGTTCTGAGCCAGAATCAAACTCTCCGTAAAAGAATTTTTCAGACCTTCGCAGACCTGATCGTTCTCACGTTGAGCTTACCTCAAATCACTTCGAGGTCGATCAACCATAGGCTCACGGTTGATCTGTTATACTTCACTCATAGTTTTTCCGATTTGCATCGAAGAAACGTGGGCTCTCACGCATCGCACATTTCAATTCTCAAAGAACAAGACGCGCCACCATTTGGCAGCGCGTAACAATTTGCTTTCAGTTGATCAACACTCAGCCAAATCGACTGAATACTGATGACTAACTGCCAATTGTTCCCACCTACCGATGGGAAAGCTCCGCCTCACAATGTTTCGGTATCTGTTCCGAAAGAACTTCCGCATTCACTCTCGCAAGCGTGTTTGCATTTAACATCTAACCGCACCACTTGTCAAGTCCTCCTCCGAAAAACTTTATTTCCCGAAGGGACGTGCAAATTAGCCGGTACCATCAATGAATGCAATAACTATTTTTAATTATTTTCAATAAAATTATACCCCCGCTAAAACCCCTGTTTTTATTGACGTTTTGGGTTGCTGCGCCAGCAATTTCTTCTATACTTACTGACATGTCAGTTCAATTTAATACCATTTCTATCCTGATCCCAGTCTTTAACGAGGTCCAAACTGTTGAGGAAATTGTGCGCCGTGTCTGTGCTGCCGATACCGGCGGGCTTGCTAAAGAGATTATTCTTGTTGACGATGCTTCCACCGATGGCACAGCCGAAATTTTAAATCATCTGACTAGCATTGATGGCATCAAGTTGTTTTCCCATCAAGTCAACTGCGGTAAAGGTGCCGCCATTCGCACCTGTCTGAAACACGCGACTGGCGATATTCTCCTCATCCAAGACGCTGACCTCGAATACGATCCGGCGGACTATTCTAAACTTCTGAAACCAATCCTCGAAGGCCGGGCTGACGTTGTTTACGGCTCAAGATTTGCCGGCGGCACGCATCGCGTGTTGTTGTTCTGGCACTACATGGCCAACCGGCTCCTCACACTGCTCTCCAACATGCTGTGCAATCTCAACCTCACCGACATGGAAACCTGTTACAAAGTTTTTCGCCGGGAATGTGTTCAAAACCTCAACTTAACTGCTGATCGTTTTGGCATCGAGCCGGAGCTCACAGCTAAACTCGCCCGCCGCCACTATCGCTTTTACGAAACCGACATCAACTACGCTGGTCGTGATTACGCCGATGGCAAAAAAATCGGCTGGAAAGACGGAGTCGCTGCCCTTTGGTTTATCTTTCGTTACCGGTTTTTTGATTGAGCCGCGCAACTCCTGCCGGCCCGCGACTACCTTGCGCGTACGGCTCAGATACAATTTGCCGGTCATCAATCTCGTGCAGGACCCGGTCGAAAATATCCCATGACGCCGCTAACTCATCGGCACGAATAAACAAACTTCGCTCTCCAGCCACCACGTCCAGCAACAATGATTCGTACGCCTCAGGAATCACACCAGCAAATGCCGTCCGGTAGCGCAGATTTAGCTCCGTCGATTCCAACTGCATCTTCAAGCCGGGCGCTTTGTTGACCACGCGCAAAAAAATCGCCTCATCCGGCTGGACACGGATCACGAGTTCGTTCGCCGGCAATTCCGGCAACTCACGAGCAAAGATATTGCGAGGAACATCGTGAAACTGGATGCAAATCTCCGCTAGCTGCTCGTCCAATGCTTTGCCGCATTCGAGAACAAACGGTACACCTTTCCAGCGAGAATTATTCACCCGCAATACTGCCGCTGCATATGTCGGCGTTCGTGAGTTTGGCGCCACACCGTTTTCCGATTGATAGGACTTTCGACCGGATGCATCCCCAACCGGCGCGGTATACTGACCGAGCACAAGATCATCCAACTCCAATGGCCGCACGGCACGCAACGCCTGCACTTTTTCGTCACGGATTGGCGCTGCCGCCAAGCTGTCAGGCTGTTCCATCGCGGTCAGCGCAAGCATTTGCATCAAATGGTTTTGCATCACATCGCGAATGATGCCAAAGCCGTCGAAGTAACCGGCGCGGTTGCCGATATCGAGCGTTTCCTTCCAGACAATCCGCACTTGCCGAATGAAATCGCGGTTCCAGATCGGCTCAAAAATTCGGTTGGCAAAACGTAACACCAGCAGATTCTGGATTACTTCCTTGCCGAGGTAATGGTCGATCCGGTAAGTCTGCTCGTTCGTAAAAACTTTTCCAAATTCTGCCACTAATTTATCAGAACTCGCCCGGTCGCGGCCAAATGGTTTTTCGATCACAATGCGCGTCCAACTTTCTGAATCATCGCATGTGACCAAGCCGGCGTTTCCAATGGCGCGCGCAACGTCAAGAAAAACCGATGGCGGTGTAGCAAGATAAAACAACCGGTTACCGGCCAGTCCGCCACTGACTTGGCGGATGCGCTCGGCGAGATCGAGAAATGATTCCGGCGAACCATATTCACCGATCACATAGTGGCACCGGGCGAGGAACTGCTCCGTCAATGCCGCGCATTCATGCGCTTCGGGCGTATACCGGCACATCAGCCGTTCCGCGGTCCGCGCCCGGAACTCCGCATCGGTCAGCACCGACCTGGCAAATCCGAAAATGTGCATATTAGCCGGCAACAGTCGTTGCGCGAACAGCGAGAACAATGCCGGCAGGACTTTCCGTTGCGCCAGATCTCCCGACGCGCCAACAAGAATTACATTCAGCGGTGCGGCATCCATTGCTTTATCAGTATTCGGCAGGCAAGCCGCTGATGGCAAAGATGCCGACACAATGTTGCGGACTTTCTGTGCCGGCTGAAATCCAGGTAAAAGTAATTGTCGTCAACCGGCGTTGCTTGTCTGTTTCGATCAGGTTCAGATATATGTAACCGGATTTTCTGTCGGACCTCGTCACTGATGCCACTTCCGTACCGATGTTAGCCTCTTTGGGTGGACGGGTGTTGATCCAATCGTAAGTTTTAAGTTTCAATTCTTCGGCATCACCGGCATCGTAAGTGAGACGTGCGCTGATAGTTGCACTGGCGATACTTGATGCGCTAAGAATCGCCAATTGCGAATAACGGCGTTGCTGAGTCACTGGCAGTCTCACAGTCACCGAAGAAGGAAACCGCCCAGTCGCCCACGCGAGGCCAATCGAGTCGGGCTTGTTTGCCGTCAGCAATTGAAATTGCCCACCCGGATCCATATCGTGCAGCAACACTCGACCACCATCTGGCAAGTCACCGATGAGCGCGCTCCGGCTGAATCCGGTTTTGATGTCACCTGTGTCATCATGCTCAAAAAAGTTGGCATTACACGCCGCTCCAATATCCAACGGTGTGAAGCCCTTTGGCCCAGTGTGCTGTGCGACAATCTGCCTGGCGTGTTGTAAATCGCTCGCATGTAACTTTGCAAATTCGGTATTGCTAAAATCCTTGGTCAACATCGCCAACATATCATTGGCCTTCGGCCATTGGTTTTGCGTCATGCTGACTTGGACTTGTAACCACAGCGCCGACGCATCTGTTTCGTGCTGCCGGAGCACGGTCGCCTTCTGTATGAGTTGATCAAGCTCCGCCAGCTGCTTCAAATACATTTCCAACACAGCAGCTTTGGCTGGAATGCGATTGGCCACAGCTTGCAAAGTTTGCTTCGCATCTTCCACCCGTGCCTGCTGTGCCAACGCCTGGTTCGCCAAGAACACGGCGTAACCAAACATTTCTTCCGGCTGATCAGCGTCGAGGATTGTAAAAAACAGCCGGCACACGCTAGCTGGCGTTAAATCATTCCACGTAAGCTGAACCTCAGCAAAACCAGCCTCGCCCAACGTTTGACGAAGGATAACCCGGTCAGCACTGAAACTGGTCACTTGACCTTTGAAATCACCGCGTTTGGTGGTGAGTGTGACCGGCGCGCTGGGCGCGGTCTTGAGTCGCAAACTCATTCCGGTTCGCAACGCGAGTAAACCATCAAATTGATCCTGCCATTGGTTTAACTCTTTCTGGAGTTTGGCATCCTGGCCAGCTTCAGCGCTGGCGCTTTGCACAACTTGCCGGCCTTTATCCCACTGTAAACTGGTAATCAAAACTGTCAGTTCAGCTTGCAGCTGTTGGAGTTTGGCTTGCCGGGCTTGTGTAACTGCTACTTCCGCAGCAGCCGCAGCGTCAGCTTCAGCTTTAGCCGCAGCCGCAATTTTAGCTTTCTGTTCTTGTTCAATCTTCCGTCGCAAACCGGTAATCTCATCAGGTAAATCAGCAAAACCAGCGCAGGCGCGTGCTTGTTTGTCGCAGATCGCGACAGCATCAGCAAACTTGCCAGCCGCGCGCAGTTTTTTTACTTCCTCCTGCGCCACATGCCATTGTTGCCCTGCGGTTGAACGCAGCCGGATGCGTTCAGCGGCGACTGTTTGATTGGCAGCCGTTTCTGCAAATTGGTCCGCCGGCCACTTCGCGTAAATCTCATCGGCACGACCAAGTTGACCATCGGCGGCAGCCGTGTCCGCCGCCGTTCTCAAAGTCTTAAGTTCGTTCGCCGCCTGCACCTCGCGATTGACCTGAGTTTCATGGCTGCCAACCGGTGCCGGTACCGATTTCGTCGAGGTAGTGCCTGTCGTCGGCTTACCGGCAAATTGCGCCCGGTACACCAGAAACACAATCACTCCACAGGCAACAACGGAGATGAGCGTTAAAATCACACTAAACAAAGATTCGCGCCGCGGTGCCGAAGCCGGCGTGGCGGCCGGAGATTTTTTGGGGCTATTGTTGTTCAGCAACGGCCGCGGGCCAGCCAAGTGCCGTTCACCAAGATACCGGTCTAACGTTTGCAACAGTTCAGCGTAAGTCTGATACCGGGCGGCAGGATCCTTGGCCAACATTCGGGTAACGATTTGCGCCAGCGCAACCGGTACATTGGAATTAAAAGCCTGAATGGACGGCACCGGCGCATGCGTGTGCAAGTGCAGCGTTTCATCTGGCGTGGCACCAACAAATGGCGGTTGACCCGCCAGCATGTGAAATAACGTAGCGCCTAGTGAATAAATGTCGCTCCGATGATCAGGCACATTTCCGTTAATGGCTTCGGGGCTGATATAGCCGGGTGTGCCGTACAGGCTTTCGTTTTCAACTTGGCCGGGCACCGCCTTAACGTGCCGCACCAAACCAAAATCGGAAACCTTAAGAGTCCCGGTGTCGGACACGAGGAAGTTGGCCGGCTTGACATCACCGTGAATGAGGCCGTGTTCATGAGCGTGCTGAAGACCGCACGCGGCTTGCCGGATGAATTCGACAGCTTCGCGGACCGGAATCTGGTTTTGCCGGGCGAGCAATGTCTCAATCTGCTCGCCGGTCACCAATTCCATCGCAAAAAAGACTGCACCGGCTTGCTCACCGGCGGCATACACATGGACAATATTTGAATGATTGAGCGCGGCCGCAGCACGGGCCTCATTAAGGAAGCGCTTGGAAATTTCGGGGTCACGCGCAAGTTCGGGGGCGAGAACTTTGATGGCAACATAGCGGTCAAGTGAGGGGTCGTAGGCACGATAGACCAAACCCATACCGCCGATAGCCAACAACTCAACCAGTTTGTACTGGCCGAGTTGGTCGCCAACTTCAAGCGGTCGGGGCGCGCCGGTTGAATCCGTGGTGCTCATCGACTAGGTGGGAGCATAACAGAAGTTTTACCAATTCCAAGCGGAACGTCAGCAGCGCGCTCGCCTCAAGTTTGCCCGTAATAATTTTCCACCGGCAAACCGGTGCGATGGCGGACGATCGCCGCCAGCGCGTCCACTTCCGCATCCGTCAACGCCGCTACCACATGCCACGCCGGCACGCCATGCACCGGTGTCAACGCGCGCCGCGCCAGCGTACAAACTTGCACAAGCTTGATTTTGCCGCCGGCCGCGACAATTTCATTCAGCCGGTCGCAATACGCGGAAACTTCTTCCGCACTCGGCCCGTGCCCATGCACTTTGAGGAACAAACTTTGGATGACCACCGGCCGCACACGCGCCGTCGCGGTGACGTTTCGCAAAATGCGGCTGAACGCGATGCCGGAGCGGTTCACCAGCCGGTAATAGTCGCTCGTGCCGGCATCGAGTTTCGCCCACACTTCGCCGTCGTGCGCATCCATCACCAGCAGCCCGCGCTGCACGTCGGCGCGATGCAGGCCGGCGGCGTTGGTAATCAGCACCACCTTCACGCCGCGCGGTTTGTGCCGGACGACCATTTCGATGATGGCCGAAAAATTCTTCACCGTCGTCGGCTCGCCGTCGCCGCTGAGCGCAATGTCATTCAACCGCCGCAATTGCGCCGGCACCGTGTCGAACGGCGGAAACTTCGCCAGCGCGCCCGATTGGACGATGTCCAGCAGCGCGCACAACTCCGTCTCCGCAACAGCCAGGTCAAAACTCTGGACTGCTGGCACGGCGCTGCGATCCACCTGGCAATAGATGCAATCAAAGTTGCAGGCCTTGTTCGGGTTGGTGTTAAGCCCGATGGAAATCCCCCGGCTCCGCCGCGACACGACTGGATAGACAAACTTAAAATTCGCAAACTGTCGCGAATGTGTCAGATGCGCCGCGATGACCGGTGTCTTCATCAGCCCCTCGGTTGGAATTCGCCGGTCACGCCAAAGTCACCGTACCAGTCCGGCCGCGCGCTGTGCGGCGGCAACGTCGTGAACTCGTCCAGCAATTGTTTCAAATGCGGCACGCCGACGCGCTCCACAAAATCGTGAAACGTCTCGTCCTCACCGCGCGTGGCCCGGTAAGTCGTCAGCAATTTTTCCACCACAGCAGGAATTCGTTTCGCCGGCAGCATCGTAACCGGCACGCCAAACGTCGCGCGGCCGGCAGCGGTTCCACCGCCGACCAGCAACCGGTAATGCGCCACCGCGTGACCATCAATCGTTTTGCTCGTGCCGGTAAAGCCAATGTCGGCAATCTGGTGCTGACCGCACGAATTCGGGCAGCCGCTGATTTTGATCGTCAGGTCTTGCAAAACCGGGTCCTGAGTCAACCCATTCACAAACAATTCGCTCAACGCTTCGGCCAGTCCACGCGAATGTGTGATCGCCAACTGGCAGGTGTCCGCACCGGGGCACCGCGTGATGTCGGCGAGATGCTCGGCTTCATGCGCGCCCAGATCAGCTTGCGTGAGTTCGGCGTAAACATTCGGCAGAAGCTGCGCCGGAATCCAGCGCAACATGAGATTTTGCGTGATTGTCGTGCGGACCCAGCCACCGCCATACCGGCGCGCGACGCCCGCCACGGCCCGCAACTGCCCGGCAGTGATGTCGCCGAGCGGACAGCGAACGGACACGGCAAAGTAACCGGCCTGTTTTTGCGCAACGCAATTTGTCGTCAGCCAGCGCCGGTAAGCCGGCGTATCCGGCGCGGCGACCGGCGCAATCGTTGGCAGCGCCGGTGCAGTTTCGGTCACCGCCGGCAAACGGCAAGCGGCGGCACCAGATTGCGTGAGCAGCAATGCCTGACGTTCGGTGAGCCATTGCTTGCGAAATTCTTCAATGCCCCAATCTTTGATGACAAATTTCAGCCGGGCGCGGGCCCGGTCTTTACGGTTGCCGTGCCGGTCGAACAACCGGATCGCAGCTTCGACGCTCGGCAGCAGCCATTCCTCCGGGGTAAATTCCTCCAGCAATTGTGCGCTGACCGGCAGCGAGCCGAGTCCGCCACCAACGCTGATGCGAAAACCGCGCCGGCCGTCCTTCAACATGGCTTGCGCGCCGAAATCGTTAATCCCCAGCCGGGCGTGGTCGGTCGGGCAACCTTCAAAGGCGATTTTGAATTTGCGCGGCATGTTTTGGCAGAGCGGGTTGCGGAGCAAAAACTCGTTCACTGCCGTGGCGTAGGGCGTCACGTCGAAAACTTCGTCCGCCGCGATGCCGGCGAATGGGCAGGCAGTGACATTGCGGACAGTGTTGCCGCAGGCTTCGCGCGTGGTCAGCCCGCTTTCAGCCAACAGCCGCAACGCAGCCGGGATGCGGCGCTGCTCGACATTGTGAAATTGCAAATCTTGCCGCGTGGTGATGTGGGCAATTTGCAGCGGCGTGAACTCCGCAGCCACGTCCGCCAGACATTCCAACTGATCCGCAGTCAGCGCGCCGTACCGGATTTTGGCGCGGATCATGTGTCGGTCGGTTGTGCCGCGAATGCCGTACACGCCGTTTTCGAGCCGGAAGCGTTTGAAGTCGTCGGGGTCGCGTTCACCGCGTTGCAACGCAGCGACCTCTTGATCGAAGCGTTGTAGTTCGGCCTCCTGCACCGGTGAGATCGGTATTTTTTTCCATGCACTCATTACCACAATGATAACCAAGTTGGCGCGCGACGCAACTGAAATCTGTGGCGAACCGGCACGGAAATCTGACTTGGCCGCACAAGATTGCTGTCCATTTTTGCCGGTCACGGTACAATACAGGCATGGACACACCGCAACGCAAATCCGGTTTCGCCGTACTCGTCGGCCGCACCAACGCCGGCAAGTCCACGTTGCTCAATGCGCTCGTCGGCACCAAAATTGCCATCGTCACCCCGAAGCCGCAGACCACGCGCGACACCTACCACGGCATCGTCACGCAGTCGGCCGGCCAGATTGTGTTTGTGGATACGCCAGGCATTTTTCAGACGCAACCGAGTCGCCTCGTCGCCAATCTCCACCACAAAATCCGTGACGCCATCGAGGGGATTGACATGATCGTCCATGTCGCCGACCCGACGCGCTCGATTGGCACGGAAGACCAGCGGGTCACTTCCATCGTCGAACATGTCCCGCACCCGCGAATTCTGGTGCTCAATAAGCTCGACCAATCGAGCCGGCCGTTCCGCGAAAGCTGGCTGGAGCGCGCCCCGCAATACTCCAATGTCATCGAACTCTCCGCGTTGACCGGCAAGAATGTGCCCGCGCTCATCGCTGCCATCTTCGAGCACTTGCCGGTCGGCCCGATGAATTATCCCGAAGGTCAGGTTAGCAACGTCACGCACGAATTTTGGATCGCCGAAATCATCCGCGAAAAACTGTTCCTGATGACCTCGCAGGAACTGCCCTACACTGCCACCGTCCAAGTCGAACAAGTTACCGACCGCAAGGACAAATCCGGCAAACCGCTCGTGCACATCCGCGCAGTGATCCTCACCACCGATGACCGTCATCAGCGCATGTTAATCGGCGAGGGTGCCCGCAAAATCCGCGACATCGGCAGTTTCGCCCGCAAAGAACTCGAAGTCGCCCTGAACAAAAAAGTTTTCCTGGATCTCACCGTGCTCGTGGATACGACGTGGATTGACAGACAGCGCTGAGCTGAGCTACCGTCAACAGCCGCATCACGCCCGCGCCCGTGAGTAGGTCAAAGACCGATGCCATCCCGGTCGTCCACTTAAACAATAATCCGCGCCGGCGCTGATTGTGCCGGCGCGCTCCTGTGCGAAAATGCAGCATGCGAACCGCGTCGGCGCGCACCGCATTGAAGCAACTTAGTGAAACCAACAATGAACTAGGGAGATTCGTCATGAACGAACAGGAGTTCAAAGGTCAGTGGAAGATTCTGCGCGGGAAAGTCCGGGAACAGTGGGGCAAACTCACCGATGATGACGTGGAAATCATTGACGGCCGAAGTGAGCAGTTGATCGGCCTGCTACAAAAACGCTACGGCATAATGCAGGAAGAGGCCGAAAAGCGGTTACAGAAGTTCTTGCAGGGCCAAAGCCCGGACCGAGAGAACCGCAAGGCAGCCTGACCGCCGAGCGGCCGCAAGGTCGCCCGGCAGCGTTCACTTCGCGCGGGCGGTTTTGGCACCGGATCGCGCGAGAGATTTTCCGGCAGTGATGAGAAACTCGCTAACCGGCTGCAGCGATTCAACGTGTTCGCCCACAACTTTCATCACGATCAGAATTGGCACCGCCAGCACCGCGCCGGGAATGCCCCAGAGCCAATCCCAAAACAGGACCGACAGGATGATCGCCACCGGCTTCAACGCGAGCCGCTGGCCAAGGATCAAGGGCGTGGCGAAGCCGCCTTCCAGACACGCCAAACCCAGGTAAACCAGCGGCGGCACCACCGCCTCGCCCACCGATGCGAAGACCGTGAACGAGACCGCCGTCAACACGATCACCCCAGCCAGCGCCCCGAAATACGGCACCAACGGCAACAGCGCCGCCATGACGCCCCACACCAGCGGATTCGGCATATGCAACCAGCCCATCGCCAGCGCCATCACCAAACCGAGCGTGCAGTTGATCAGCAACACCGTCAACAAGTACCGGAACAGCGTCGCGTGCAGCGCGGCGATGATTTTCAGGGCCTGCCGGCGGTAACGGAATCCCGGCAAGACCCCGATACACTTGCGCCCGAAGTGGTCTTCGGTGCTGAGAAAAAAGAACAACAAAATGACCAAGGCTGCAAATTCGCCCATCACACTCCGCGTCCAATGCACCACAAACTCTCCCAACCGTTGCAAGCCGAGCGACTCGGCCGGCGGCGGGGGCAACTTTTTGCCGGCAACCGGCTCGACAGCCGGCGCCGTGGGCGCCACGGAATTCGTTTCACCAGCCGGGAGCACCGCGACATCTTGCCCGGTCGGTCGCAGGAGCTGCGCAATCTTCACTTGCGCCTTTTCCAGGTTGCGCGGCGCTTGCGTGACCCACGTCGCGGCGGGCTGCACCACCTTGCTCATGGCAAACCCCAACCCCGTCAGCAGCCCCGCCACAACCACCGCCGCCGCCAGCCATCGCGGCAAATGCAATCGCCGCAGACCTTGCACGAGCGGATTCAGCGGCACCATCAAGAACAGCGCCAGCACCGTGGGCAACACCACCGACCGCGCCAGGTACAATGCCGCTACCAACGCCAGCAGAAACAACCCACCGGCGGCGACTGCTTGAAATTGTGCTGCCAGCGCCAGCACCCGCCCCATCATCCCGAGTACGGGCAATTCCGTCCGTGCCGGGGATGCCGAACCAGTTCGCGGTTTCGCTTCCACATAATAATGTAGCGCGTTTGTGTCCGGTTGCACATCCGAACACGAAATGCGTGCGGCGAATTGACTTTCCGGCACCGCCTCCGTAGGCTGACGGCACGATGACTTCCGGGGAACGTGAGCAGCGGTTGGCTTTTGTGGGCCTGACTCCGCACGACGCGCAGTTGTTGCAGGCACTGCGGCCGGTGGTGGCGCAGCACGCGGACGCCATTGTGGAGGCGTTTTATGAGCAGTTGCTCAAGATCCCGGCCATGGCTGAATTGTTGCGCGACCCGGCCACGATTGCCCGCCTGAAACAAATGCAGCGTGAGTATTTGCTCCGCATCACGGTGGGCAACTTCGATGCGGCGTACTTCGCCGACCGTCGCCAGATCGGGCAGGTGCATGAACGAATCGGCCTGACGGCGCGCTGGTTTTTGTTGGCGTACAGCCGGCATTTCGAGCAGCTCTGTCCGCTGATCCGGCAACATTGCGCCGGGGATGCCAGCCGGGCGGATGCGACAATTGCGGCGTTGGAAAAGGTGTTCATGCTCGATGCGTCGCTGGCCACGGAAGCTTACATCGCCAGCGACCGGTACCGGCATTTGCGGCAGTTGGAGAGCATCGTGAACGATTCGGCCGATGTAATTTTCGCGCTGGATATTGACGGTCATTTCCGGTCGTGGAACCGGGCGGCGGAACGGGTCTTCGGCTGGCGGGCGGAGGAAATGCTCGGCCGACATTTGAGCGAACTGGTGCCGCCGGAATTGCTCAAGCAGGGCGAGTTGGCCCAGATCGAACAGGCCATTCTCGCGACCGGCCAATGCCACTTGGAAACCGTCCGCCTCGCCAAGGACGGCCGGCAGGTGCCGGTCGAAGTGACAGTGTCGCTGTTGCGCGACCCGCAGGGCAAACCGATTGGCAGGTCGGCGATCCTGCGTGACATCACCGAGCGCAAACGGCTCGAGGAAGACAAGCTCCGTTCCGAACGGCTGGCGGTGATCGGCACGATGTCGGCCCGGTTGGCGCACGAAATCCGCAACCCGCTCAGCTCGATCACACTCAACGTGGAGTTGGTGCGCGACGAGATCGAGACGTTGACGCAGCGCAGTCCGGAGACCGGCCAGGAAGCGCGCGCGTTGCTCCAGTCATTGAACTCCGAAGTGCGCCGGGTGCAGAACGTCACTGAGGATTATTTGAAATTCGCGCGCCTGCCCCGGCCGCGCTGCCAGCCGGTCGTGCTCAACGAACTGCTCGACCAGCAATTGGGATTCATGGGCTCGCTGTTCGGGGCGACGCACGTGAAGCTGGTCACGGACTTGGCCGGGGATTTGCCGGTCATCCAAGCCGACGAGGGCCAGTTGTGGCAGGCCGTGCTCAACATCATCCGCAACGCGCTAGAAGCCATGCCGGGCGGCGGCACGCTCAGCGTGCGAACGGCGGCGCGCGATGGTTGGGTGGTGTTGTCCATCGCCGATACAGGCAAGGGGATCACGGACGAGGAACACCAACATTTGTTCAAACCGTTTTTCAGCACGAAGGTCGGCGGCACCGGCTTGGGATTGCCGTTGACGCAGCAGGTCGTGGCCGAACACGCCGGCACCATCCGCTGCGAGAGCGTGCCCGGCCGCGGAACAACATTTGTCATCGAGCTGCCGACACGGTAGAGTCAAAAGACATGGCCAGACGCGCTGATATTTTATTGGTGGACGACGAAGAGGCGTTGCGGAACGCCGCCGAAAAGATTCTCATCAAGGAGGGTTACCGGGTCACGGCGGTCGCCACTGCCGAAGAAGGGCTCGCCAGGTTCAAGGCCGATGGCGCGGATTTGTTGATTACCGACCTCATGCTGCCGGACCTCGACGGCATGGAAGTGCTCAAACGCGCCAAGCAGCTCCGGCCCGCCGTGGAAGTGATCATGATCACCGGCCACGGCAGCATTGAGAAAGCCATCGAGGCCACCCGGCTCGGCGCCTACGATTTCATCGAGAAGCCGCTCGACAAGGCACACCTGCTCAAAGCCATCAGCAAGGCCGTCGAACGCCAGCACCTCGCCACCGAAAACCAGCAGCTCCGCGAACAACTTCAGCAGCAGCGCACCACAGACTCGCTCATCGGCAATACGCCGGCCATGGTCGCGGTCAAGAAACTGATCCAGCAAGTCGCGCCGACCGACGTTAGTATTTTGGTGCAAGGTGAAAGCGGCACCGGCAAGGAAGTCGTCGCCGACATTCTCCATGCGCTCAGCAATCGGCGCACCGGCGCAATTGTGAAAATTAGTTGCGCCGCGATCCCGGAGACGCTGCTCGAAAGCGAGCTCTTCGGCTACGAACGCGGCGCATTTACCGGCGCGGCCGGCTCCAAGCCCGGCCGATTTGAAGTCGCTGACGGGGGCACATTGTTCCTCGACGAGATTGCCGAGATGAGCCCGGCGTTGCAGGCCAAGCTCCTGCGCGTGTTGCAAGATGGCCGGTTTCAGCGGCTCGGCGGCACCAAAGATCAACAAGTGGATGTGCGTCTGATCAGCGCGACGCACGTGGATTTGACGAAGGCGATTGCCGCCGGCAAGTTCCGCGAAGATTTGTATTACCGGTTGAACGTCGTACGCATCGGCTTGCCGGCACTGCGCGACCGCAAAGATGACCTGCCATTGCTGGCGGATCATTTCCTGAAAAAGTACGCCGCGCGGATGCAGAAAGACGTCCGCAGTATCGCCGCGCCGGCGCTGGACCAATTGCTGGCACACAACTGGCCCGGTAACATCCGTGAACTGGAAAACACATTCCAGCGCGCCTTGGCAATCGCAACGGAGCCGGTCATCAACAATTTCCAATTGCTCGCCACCCCCGGCCTGACCGGCACTGCGGTACATGGCCCGGCGGTCACCTTTCCCATCGGCATCAAACTGGCCGAAGCCGAAGACCGACTGATCGACGAGACGCTCACCGTTTGCGGCGGCGACAAAGAGAAAGCCGCCAAAATGCTCGGTGTTTCCTCCCGCACACTGTACCGGCGAGCCCTGAAGTAACCGCAACAGGACCGCGTGACGTTCGGCTTGCTTGCCGGCGACAGTTTCGCTACCGTGTTCGCGGTATGACCGAACTCGAACAACAACTGCATTCCTTGCGCACCGAAGCCGGCGGCGCCATTGCCGGCTGCGCCGATTTGCCGGCACTCGACCAACTCAAGGGCCAATATCTCGGACGGCAAGGCGCGTTGACCGCCATCCTCGAAAAACTCGGCACACTTCCGAAAGAGCAAAAGCCGGTCATTGGCAAGCTCGCCAACGAAGTTAAAACGGTCATCACCGCCGCCATTGCCGGCAAGCGCGATGAACTCGAAGCCAAAGTCACCGAGGCCGGCCCTTCAATCGATACCACGCTGCCCGGCCGCCGGCAGCACCTCGGCCATCAGCATCCACTCACACAGATTTTCGAGCGCACCGTCGCGATTTTCCGGCGCATGGGTTTTGCCGTCGAGGATGGCCCGGAAATTGAAGACGAATGGCATTGTTTCGACGCGCTCAACACGCCGGCCAATCACCCGGCTCGCGACATCCAGGATACGCTTTACGTTGACCTGCCGGCGCATGAAAAATACGGCCGGTATCTGTTGCGCACGCACACCTCACCGGTGCAAATCCGCACGATGCTCCGGCAACCGCCGCCGATTCGCATCATTGCGCCGGGACGCGTCTTTCGCCGGGACAATCCCGACGCCACGCACAGCCCGACTTTCCACCAGATCGAAGGCTTGTGTGTGGACAAGAACATCACCGTTGCTGACCTCAAGGGCACGGTCGAATTCTTCTTCAAACAACTACTCGACCCGGCCACGCAAGTCCGGTTCCGTCCACATTTTTTCCCGTACACCGAACCGAGTTTCGAGATTGACCTGAGCACGCCGCACTTCCGCGCTCGCGGCAAGGAATGGATTGAGATTGCCGGCTGCGGCATGGTGGATCCGAACGTGTTCAAAGCGGTCGGCTATCCTGATGACGCCTACACTGGCTGGGCATTCGGCTTCGGCATCGAACGCCTGGCGATGATTCAATACGGCATCACCGACATCCGCCTCTTCACCGAAAACGACACCCGATTTCTGGCACAGTTCTGACCGACAGATTGGCACAGTCGTCCTATTTTGGATAAACAGTGCGTGGAATTTCCAGAGGAATCGCGATTAGCTATGTGGCGTGGTGACCGGCACGCGACAGAGTTGTAACCGCCGCTGCCAGACCAAGCCAGCCAAGCTACCGACAATGAGCAGTTGCCAGAGACCGGGTTCCGGCACGGCAGCCACGGAACTTAACGGCGTGCCGTCGTTGCCGACAGCTACGACGCCAGAACCATACTCCGTCACACCAGTACCATTCACACTTTCAACCGGTACACCAGGTAATGTCGAGCCATCACCGGCATGTGTCCCATATGCATCGGCGCGCACAGTCCAGTTGTCGGATTCGAAGCCGCTGCTACCAGGATTACTGAGGACGATTTTGTCAAACTTGACGCCATCCACAGCGTAGAAATTAATAAACGCAAAGGCTTCACCACTGTCTTTGCCGTGGTTGGCGCCGGGCACTGGATCCCCGTAGTAGGTTTTGCCAACTTTTTGATCCAGCCATTTTGTGTCAAACTGCGCCAATAAGGTGTTGCCGTTGTAGAATGAAAGATAGTTTGCCGGATCGCCGGCTGACCACCACATGCCAAAATAGGCGCTGGGTTGATTCCAAGTCAACGTGGTCGTCTGGTTCTTGCCAAGACCTGAACTGGAAGATTCGACGGAGTATGGCGAGCCGTTGGGATAAGCCGCGTCAGCAGCCCCACCGTACTGATTGGCAGGAATGACATAGACTTTGTCAATCGTACCGGCACCAAGGAAGTTGACATTCTGCGAGAGTTGGCCTGTTGGCAATGAATCAAAATTGAACATTGTCGTATCAGCCACGGTCGAGACTTGCACACCTGGCTGTTCAGCGTAGGTCATAATCAGATTGGCCCGGACACTGGCACTAGCCAGTACGCTGACCACTCCGAGTACCACCAGATGTTTCACTTTTAACAAGCCTTTCATCAAATTAGCCCTCACTTTCCGCTATAATTTCTTTTTGTCAAGTTCCAGAGTAAAAAGAGGGAGCGTCGTGGCCCCCGCTTGAAATGTCAGTCGTTAGCTCGCCACGCTCCGGTTCTGATAGCGGCGCCACACGATGCCGCCAAGCAAGCCTAAGCCCAGCAACATGCCAACATTCGGTTCCGGTACGGCGACGATTGTCGGGGTCCCACCAATGAACTCTTGGGGTGCGCCCGAACCGCTTAACTGCGTCGGCGTGTAAATGCTAAGGCCATTGAACTCGTTCGCGGTGAATGTCTGATGCTCTGCGGTGGCCAGCCAATTGGCTGCGCCAGTCGTCCACCCGCCGCTGGCTTCAGTGGCGGTCGGATTGAACACCGCCCAGAGGGCGTAGTGAATATCGCCCCATTGATTGGGATTGAGCAAGCCTTGTTCGTACAGCCAGCCGGCTTGATCGTACGCCCGTGCGCCGGCCGCCGCATACTTGGTCTGGCTCAGATTGTTGAAGTTGTATACATTGGCGGTCCACTTCTCACCAGCTGAGACTTCATCTGTGAAATCATCACAAACCAGCTTGGTTAATTGGTTGTCCAACGTGAGGTTATACGGTCCAACGTAGACACCACCTTGAGCCAGCGAGCCCGGACCGTTAAAGGTCACGTCCACGAGGTTGGCGAATGCCGAGGCTGCCAGGCACAACGACATGCTGATTGTGAGAGTAAGTTTTGTGTTCATAGTTTATTCTTCCGTTTTTGAATTAATTAACTAACCACGCTGTTGCGGTGTTGGTAACGGCGGACGATGACCATCCCGAGCACGCCCAAGCCGAGCAACAGGCTAACGTTCGGTTCCGGCACGGCCGCAACGTTACCGGCTGCGGTGAAGTTTTCGTTTATCGGGAAACTGC
>Ga0316217_10001495_pt1 | contig 30253 bp, 22 predicted proteins | sample 1anoAmetaG_FD_203633 | JGI IMG/M metagenome (GOLD analysis project Ga0316217, IMG submission 203633) | Freshwater microbial communities from Trout Bog Lake, Wisconsin, USA - 1anoA | ecosystem: Environmental > Aquatic > Freshwater > Lake > Hypolimnion/Profundal zone | place: USA: Wisconsin... | reverse complement strand
ATTTGCCAAGGCTGGTTTTACCCACCCCGGGGGGGCCTACGAAACAGAGCACCGGGCCTTTCATGTTTTCCTTGAGGGACCGTACCGCCAGGAACTCCAGGATGCGTTCCTTTACCTTTTTAAGGTCGTAGTGATCCTCGTTGAGGATCTCTTCGGCACGGACCATGTCCAGGCTGTCGGAGGTCGATTTGATCCAGGGCATGCCAGCCAGGTAGTCCAGGTAGGTGCGGGAAACGGTGTACTCTGGCGAGGCCGGGTTGATCCTCTCCAGCCGTTTCAGCTCCTTGTCGGCGATCTTCTGGACCTCCTCCGGAAGGCCGGCCTCCTCTATCAGCCGCCTCAGTTCGTTCATTTCCGAGCTGCGGGGATCTTCCTCACCCAATTCCTCCTGGATGTGCTTCATCTGCTCGCGCAGGATATATTCCTTCTGGTTCTTGCCGACCCGGCGGGTGACCTCGCTTGAGACCTCGTTCTTGACCTGCATGCGCTGGACCTCGTTGGTCAGGTGCACGTAGACCTTTTTGAGGCGTTCCAGGGGATCGACCGTCTCAAGCAGTTCCTGCAGATCCGCTGGCGGCAGGTTGACGTACAGCGCCACAAGGTCGGACAGGCGTGCCGGGTTGTCGATATAGTCGATCATCTTCATGACATCATCAGGCAGCGGCTTGCCATGGGAAAGGGATATCTTCAGCAGGGCGTTCAGGCTCTGCACCAGCGCCTCCGAAACCAGGCTCTTCTCCACGAATTCCCGCACCAGTTCGCAGTGGGCCAGCATGACCGGAGTTCTCTGCTCGATGCTCAGGATGCGCAGCCGGGCAACACCCTCCAGGGTCACCTTGAACCTGCCGTCTCCAAGTTTCTTGATCTGGTTGACCCGGCAGAGGGTTCCGATCTCGCTGATATCCTCATGTGTTCCGCTGCCGTTCGCATCAGGGCGAAACAGCACGATCGCCACGTATTTCTCGTAGTTGTCCGCTTCGGAGAAGACGCGCAATTCACGTTCGTCCATGTAGAGCGGGAAGATCATGTAGGGGAACGGTACCATCTCCTTCTGCGGGTAGAGTGGCAACCTATCCGGAATTTCGATGTTTGTGTGAGGCATGGAGGATAATTCCTTGTCTGGGGAGGGTATTAACAGTTTCATATACTTTGTATCATATTTTAAGGCTTATTCAAAAACTAAACCTGGAAAAACGACAATAATGCCGACGCAGGGATTATATCGTAATCATTTAAGGTTGTTAAGTAAAAAGGCTGTTGCCGTGACATGGCGAGGACCGTCCTTGCGGCAGCTTGAACAACCTGCTAAACCGGCCGGCCGTCACGTACCTTTACGCATACCACGCGGATGCGGGCGGCCGATCCGGTCAGTTCCCGATTGAACAGCGCCAGGAAACGAACCGTCACCATGCGGTGGATGGCCGCTTGGGAAAGCCGGTAGAGCAGGCATCGGAATTTCGATGGCGTGGAGCTGCCGAGAATCAGCGGACAATATTCCGAGAGTTCCAGCGAAACACGGATGCCGGCCGGCTCCTCCTTGATGCCGAAGCGCAGTTGGCCGCGGTCGCATTGGCCACGCTGCACCAGCATGCCGCCGCAGATGCGCAGCACAACAGCCTGTTGCTCCATTGTCGGCGCCTGAAAGCTGATCAGGCTCCAGCGGCTGCCGAACAGGCGAAATTGGATGCCCGAGGCCGAGCAATGGGGACGGATGATGGTGGCGGTGCACCTGCGGATGTAGGCAAGATAGCGGTTAAGGAGCATTTCCGGGGTGAGCCGTACGGCAAGTGGGGCCGGGAAGACGCTCCACTGGATGGAGAAGACCGACGAATTATCCATGAGGACCTGCTGGCAGGCGATCTCCTGATGGTGCCGGGGGGACATGGGCTAGTCCCTGCTCAAGCGCCTGATGAGCGCCTCGTGCTGCGGGAAGAGTCCTGCCAGCTTGTCGGAACCGGCCATTTCAAAATCAATAAAATCAAAGCCTGGCGCCACCGTGCAACCCACCAGGGCAAAATCGCCGTAGCCTGCCAGATCGGCCCCAAACCAAAAACCGGCCGGCACCACTGCCTGGAGTTGCTCCCCCTGTTCAGGGTCGCGGCCGAGCAGGATGGGGCGGTACCCGCCGTTCGGAGCGATAAGATGCACCGTCAAGGGCGAGCCGTCGTAGAAATGCCACACCTCGTCGGACTTCAATCGATGCAGCGCCGACCAGTCGTCCCGCTCCAGCAGGAACTGGATGGCGGTGGAAAATGCCCGTTCGCCCTGAAAGCGGGTCGGGAGTCCGGCCTCCGGCACGACCTCGGCTGAGCGGTAGGTTTCGCGGAACCATCCCCCTTCGGGATGTCGGGTGAGGCGCAGTTTTTCGATCCAGTAAACAGCGGTTCGGGTGCTCATCGAGGTGCCTTGCTCTTCGGCCTTGATAGTTGATCGCAGTCAAAACGTCAGCATGTGTTCTTTTTTGCAATGGTCCGGGATAATGCTATCATTTTTTAGGCAATGGCACAGTCATATTTTTTATGCTACCCTGCGTCAGTTTATCAACATTCCGATAGATCGGCAGGTGACACCCCCCATGACCATGATCCAGATCCTCATCCTTGCGGCAATACAGGGAGCTGCGGAGCTGTTGCCCGTATCCAGTTCCGCTCACGTCATCGTGGCGGCGAAGTTGATGGGTCTCGACCCGACCACGCCGGAGATGACGCTGCTCTTGGTAATGCTCCACACCGGAACCATGTTCGCTGTGATCTGCTATTTCTGGAAATCCTGGAAAGAAGGGTTCTTTGCATCGCGCAGTCAATTCATTGCGGCGCTCAAGCTGATCATGCTCGCCACGATCCTGACCGGAGCGGTTGGGCTTGCGCTGAAGAAGTTGATCGAGCGTTTTGTCCTGGGCAACGTCCCCCATGCGGAGATCGAGATGCTCTTCGGCAACCTGGGCCTCATCTCGGCGGCCCTGGCAGCGGCAGGGCTATTGATCGTCATCGCCGGCCTGAAAGGGGAGCGCCCGCTGGCACCCAAGGAGATAGGGGCCGGGGAATCGACCATGATCGGGATCGTGCAGGGGCTCTGCCTCCCGTTCCGGGGTTTTTCCCGCTCCGGGGCTACCATCTCGGTCGGCCTGTTGCTGGGGGTCGCCCGGGTAAAGGCCGAGGAATTCAGCTTCGCCCTCGCCGTGGTGCTGACACCGCCCGTGATCGTCCGAGAGGTGTTGCGGCTCTTGAAGGCGCATGAGTTATCCGCATCAGGGCAGGGTGCGCATCCGGCTGGTCTGTTTCTTCCCGGTTTGATAGGGATGATGCTGAGTTTTCTGGCAGGGCTCCTGGCGTTGCGCTGGCTCTCCGATTGGCTGGAGAAAGGGCGCTGGCATTTCTTCGGCTGTTATTGCCTGTGCGCCTCGCTCTTCGTGTTCGTTTTCCATCGTTTTGGCATGTTTTAATCAGGCGACGCCGGTACCGCCATTCCAGGCAAACGTGATCATCCGCCTGAATTTCCTTTATAAGCTGATATGATATACCGATTCCCAAAGGAGTAGTCTATGAGGCGCACCTCAACCGCAACCGGTATTTGCAATGCCGCGCCGTACCTTTGTACATCAACTAGCGGTGACTTGCCATGAAGCATGTGCCGGTTGCCGCAATCCTGTTTATCTGCCTGGCGCTTGTGTGCGCCTGCCGGAAGAAAGAGGCGCAGGTTTCTCCCCCGGTCCCGAAAAGGATGGTTGTTGTAACGACCCTGTTTCCGCTGTACGATTTTGCCCGGATCATTGGCGGCGACAAGGCGGATGTCAGCCTGATCCTCCCTCCCGGCATCGAGGCGCATGCCTTTGAACCAAAACCGGAGGATGCCGCGAGGGTAACCAAAGCGGATCTGTTTGTCTTTACCAACGAGTTCATGGAGCCTTGGGCAATCAAGTTCGCCAAGGGCCTGAATGCCGGGAGCGTGGCGCTGGTTGACTCAAGCAAGGGCGTTACCTTTCTCAAGGCAGGCGCGGAGGAGGACGAGCACGACGACAATGGACACCACCATGGCGGCGGCATGGACCCGCACATCTGGCTCGATTTCGGGAACGCGCAGATCATGGTGGACAACCTGGCGGAGGCCATGGTTGCCAAGGACCCGGCCAACAAAACGATATACCTGACCAATGCCGCTCATTACAAAGAAGAACTTAAGAGGCTCGACGACGACTACAGAGCAGGGCTCTCCGTCTGCGCCAAGCGGGTGTTCCTGCACGGCGGCCACTACGCCTTCGGCTATCTCGCCCACCGCTACGGCCTCCAGTATGAGTCAGCCTCGGCGGTCAACGCCGACGCCGAGCCGACGCCATCCAAGCTGATCGCGCTCGTAAAGCAGGTCAAGGCCATGGACCTGAAGTTTGTCTACAGCGAGGAACTCCTTTCACCGCGCGTCTCGGAGATGATCGCCGCAGAGACCGGCGCGACTGTGCTTTTGCTTCATGGCGCCCACAACATCAGCAAGGAGGATCTTGATCGCGGCGTAACCTTCATCTCCCTGATGAGAAAGAACCTTGATAATCTGAGGACCGGTTTGCAGTGCAAATGAATATCCCAGGATATGGCAGTCTGTGATTCAACAGACTTTCCAGGTTGCGGAGGAGGAACTGATGAACAGGATCAACAGATATGCCGGCCTTGTTGTCGCCTTGGTCGTCTTTCTCTTTACCGGTGTTGACCCGGCCTTATGCGGCGAGGTCACCAAGGCGACCCTCAAAAACGGCTTGCGGGTGGTCATCGTGCAGAATTCCCTGGCGCCGGTCGTTACGACCCAGGTCAACTACCTCGTCGGCTCAAACGAGGCCCCTCCCGGTTTTCCAGGGATGGCGCATGCCCAGGAACACATGATGTTCCGCGGCAATCCGGGGCTTTCTTCAGACCAGTTGTCATTGATAATCGCCGCCATGGGGGGGAATTTCAACGCCCAGACCGACCAGTCCCTGACGCAGTATTTCTTTACCGTCCCGATTGAAGACATGGAAACCGCTCTTCATGTGGAAGCGGTGCGGATGCGCGGAATCCTCGATTCGGAGAAGGCGTGGGGAGAGGAACGCGGAGCCATCAAGCAGGAGGTGGTCCAGGACCTGTCAGATCCCAGGTATATCCTCAGCACCCGTCTGCTGGGCAAGCTGTTCGAGGGGACCCCTTACGAGCATGACGCACTTGGCACGGTGGCTTCCTTTGACAAGACGACCGGTGCCATGCTCAAGAGGTTTTATAACGACTGGTATGCGCCCAACAACGCGATCCTGGTCATAGTGGGCAATGTTGACCCGCAACGCACCCTGGGGATGGTCGAGCGCCTGTTCGGATCGATCCCCAGGAAAAAACTGCCTGCACGTACCCCGGTCAACCTGTCCCCTCTCAAACCTGCCGATATGGAGCTTGACTCGGATCTGTCCTATGGGTTGTCGGTAGTCGCATACCGGTTCCCAGGGATGGAAAGCCCCGATTTTGCCGCCGGGATGGTCTTGTCCGATATCCTGTCCAGCCAGCGAGCAAACCTCTATGCCCTTGTCCCGGAAGGCAAGGCGCTCTATGCGAGTTTTGACAGTTATGCATTGCCCAAGATGGGCTACGGTGTCGCCACGGCGGCATTCCCCCATGGCGAGGATGGCCGGCCCATGGTTGAGACCATCAGGAAGATCATCCGGGAGTACGTGGCAAACGGGGTTCCGGCAGAGTTGGTGGAAGCCTCCAAGCGCCATGAGATCGCCCAGGTCGAGTTTCAGAAGAATTCGGTCGAGGGCCTGGCCTCCGCATGGTCGCAAGCCATTGCCCTGGAAGGACGCTCTTCGCCCGACGATGACATAAAGGCCATCGCCAAGGTTACTGTTGCAGATGTCAATCGCGTAGCGCGGGATTTTCTGGTCAATGACACGGCCATCACCGCGATCATGACACCCAGGCAGTCCGGCAGCCCAGTGGAGTCCAAAGGTTCCAGCCGCACGAACGAGTCGTTCGCCCCCAAGCGCGTGAAGGGGGTGAAGCTCCCTGCGTGGGCCGCCAATGTCACAAAGCCCCGCAAGGTTTGGGTAGCGGAGGAAAAACCGTCCGATCTCATGCTCAAAAACGGTATTCGCCTGATCGTGAAGACGACAAGGACGAGCGATGCCGTAAACCTCTATGGACACGTAAAAAACAACCCTGGGCTGGAAGCGCCCCCCGGCAAGGAGGGGGTGGACGAGATCCTTGGGGGGCTTTTTTCCTATGGCAGCAAGCGCCTGGATCGACTGGGCCTGCAAGCCGCCCTTGATGAGATCGCCGCTGATGCCGAGGTGGGAACCGTATTCTCTCTTCAGACCTTAAAGGGTAATTTTGACCGCGGAGTGGCGCTCATAGCGGATAATCTGATTAATCCCGCTCTTCCGGAGGAGGCCTTCAAGGTTGTAAGGCAGGAAACCTCCTCGCTCCTTGCCGGTCAGGAAAAAAGCCCTAAATGGTTTGCCGGCCGGGCACTCAAGACGGCCCTTTATCCGAAGGACGACCCGGCACTCCGATATGCCAAGCCGGAAACGGTCGACAAGCTCTCCCTTGCGGACGTCCTGAACTATTATCGTAGAGTCTTCCGGCCGGACGTGACGACCATCGTGGTTGTCGGGAACATCACGCCTGAAGAGGCGAAGGCGACCGTTGAAAAATGGTTCGGCGACTGGAAGGGTGAAGGTCCAAAGCCTGAAACCGAATATCGGCCGATAGCCGACAACAAACCGGCTGTAGTGACTGTCCCCAACAAGAGCAGGATGCAGGATGAGGTGACGCTCGAAGAGACGCTCGGCATAACCCGTTCGCACCCGGATTACTATTCCTTGCAGGTCGGACTCCACATCCTTACCGGGGCGTTTTTTGCAACCAGGCTCTATCACGACCTACGCGAGAATAACGGTTTGGTCTATTTTGTGGAAGCTTCTCTCAACATCGGTAAAACGCGCTCCAGTTTCGGCGTCGAATACGGCTGTAACCCCGGGAATGTCTCAAAAGCCCGCTCGATCATTGAGCTCGACCTGGCGGACATGCAGGTGAACCTCGTGACCCCCTTGGAGCTTGCACAGGCAAAAAACCTTCTTGTCCACCGGGAATTATTGTCCAATACCAGCACCTCGGGCATCGCCCTGGGGCTCCTCCATCTTTCGCAAATGGATCTGCCGTTGGACGAGCCTCTGCGCGCAGCCAACAAATATCAGGAGATAACAGCTCCCCAGGTCAGGTCCGCTTTTTCGAGATGGATCAGGCCAGAGGGCTTTGTTCAGGTAACAAGCGGCCCGGAACCGCAATAAATGCAAAAAACTTGTCCGGAAAAACGTTGGCCGGGTATCTTCTCGTATTCAGGGCTGGTTTTGTCAGCCGCTAATGGTATTTGCCTCGCATTCAGGGCAACTTTCCCATGACCAGCCACCGCAAGGAGTACCTAAGTCCATGAAAGCAGGCTGGTTCGTATCTGGCGATATTGACGGGTTTTGCGGCCTGTTCGTGGACAACCTGTTGCAGTTGATGCTGATCGCCGTACTCTGCGGCAAGGTATGCGGAATGCCGCCTGAATTGGTATATGGCAGGATTCTCCCAGGAGCGGCGCTGTCAATATTCTTCGGCAATGCCTTCTACAGTTGGCAGGCGCGGCGTCTGGCCATGAAAACAGGGCGGACGGATGTGACAGCCCTCCCTTACGGCATCAACACCGTCAGCCTCATTGCGTTCATATTTCTTATCATAGCCCCGATCTATTTCGAAACCAAGAATCCTTACCTTGCCTGGCAAGCGGGGCTGTTCGCCTGTCTCGCCAGCGCGATCCTCGAATGCGCGGGAGCATTTGTCGGTGACTGGCTGCGTCTGCACACTCCGCGTGCCGCGCTGCTCTCGTCCCTGGCAGGCATTGCCATAACCTTCATCTCGATGGGGTTCGTGTTCCAGATTTTCGCCATGCCTGCGGTTGCCCTGGTACCGGCGCTGTTCGTGATCATGGTCTACGGCAGCCAAGTCAAGCTGCCGCTGCGTCTTCCCGGTGGGTTCATTGCCGTGCTTCTTGGCGTCGCCACAGGATGGCTGCTCAGGTGGTGCGGCTACGGTTTTTTCCAGCCGCTGGAGGAGCAGTACGTCTTTGCTGTTCATCTGCCCCACTCCGCCTTTGGCGAAATGTTCGCGTTTCTCGTCAACGGCCAGGGCTGGAAGTATTTCTCCGTTATTGTGCCGATGGCGCTTTTCAACGTGGTGGGCTCGCTGCAAAACCTGGAGAGCGCGGAGGCAGCGGGTGACCGCTACGACACACGGTCGTCCCTTCTGGTCAATGGCCTGGGGTCCGTCGTGGCGGCTTGTTTGGGTAACCCTTTCCCCACGACGATCTACATAGGGCACCCGGGGTGGAAAGCCATGGGAGCCAGGTGGGGGTATTCGCTTCTCAACGGGGTGGTGATCACAGGGCTTTGCCTGATCGGGGGGGTGACTCTGGTGCTCAGGGTCGTGCCGCTGGAGGCAATGATCGGGATCCTGCTCTGGATCGGGCTCATCATTACGGCCCAGGCCTTTACCGAGGTCCCCCGGAAACATGCAGTGGCTGTGTCCCTTGGACTAATGCCGTCGCTGGCTGCATGGGCACTGCTGCTGATAGATACGACGCTTCGAAAAGCGGGCACGAGCCTGTACGCTGTTGCGCCGAAATTCGGGAATGAACTGTATATCTACGGTATCATCTCCTTGAGTCAGGGGTTCCTGTTGACCGGGATGGTGCTTTCGGCAATGATGGTGTTCGTAGTGGAGAGGGAGTTTCTGAAAGCAGCGATATGGGCTGCAGCCGCGGCCATACTCTCATTTTTCGGAGTTATCCATGCCTATGTCCTGGCCCCTTCCGGTATTCAGAACAGGTTCGGACCCGGCGCAGCCAAGGCGTATGCACTTGCATACCTTGTTTCGGCGTTTCTGCTGTTTGCGCTCCATTTCTACAGCCGAGGAGCCAAGGCTGTGAACAGTTGCACTGAGGCGTAGTTCCGGCATACGGCTGCTGGAACTGGGCTGTAAACTCCCTTCTCTTGCCATCGGGTGAAGTTGTGTCACAATAGCCTTTTCAAAGGACACGAAAAACAATGAACAGGTGACAACCTTGACCGAGCGCATTGTAAACTTGAAGTCACACCTCTTCCCTCCCCCGGCTGGGGAGTGTCAGGGAGTGGGAAATTGCCGTTTTGCTGTAAATTTTAAATTTTTCATGATATTTGTTTCTTTATGGAACCCAAAGCCATAACCAAAGAAGGAGGAAGGGGTATGAAAAAGATCGGCGTGGTACTTTCGGGCTGCGGCGTGCGGGACGGAAGCGAGATTCACGAGGCGGTCTTTGCGCTCCTGGCCATCGACCGGCACGGGGCAGAGGCTGTCTGCATGGCGCCCGATGCCGATTTCCCCGAGACCGATCACCTGACCATGCAGGAAACTGGAAACAAGCGCAATGTGCTGGTCGAGGCCGCGCGTATTGCCAGGGGCAATATCCGCGACATCAAGGCGGTAACAGCGGCCGACCTGGATGCCGTTGTTCTTCCCGGGGGTTACGGGGCGGTCAAGAACCTGTGCGATTTTGCCGCCAATGGGGCCGGCGCTACTGTCCACCCGGAGGTGGCGCGCCTGATAAATGAAATGTCGGCGGCCGGAAAGCCGATCGGCGCCATCTGCATCGCTCCCGCTGTTGTGGCTACCGTGTTGGGCAAGGAGAAGGGGCCGACCCTGACCATAGGCTCTGACGAGGGCACGGCGGCAGAGATCGAAAAAACCGGCGCCAGGCATCAGGAGTGCCCGGTCACCGAAATCGTCGTGGACCGCAAGAACAAGATCGTTTCCACCCCTGCCTACATGCTGGCGCAGCGCATCTCCGAGGTCCATGAGGGGATCGACAAGTGCGTGAAGGAAGTGATTGCATTGATTTGACCGTGTGATACCCCCGCCTCGAAAGAGCGACCGGACAGTAAAGAAGGCGCGGGGTAATCTACGTGCCTTTTTTGCCGCCTTTGAAATGAAAGAAGGAAAAGTTGTGATGAAACTGACCCTCTTCAGCCTGTTCGTCCTCGTTACGGCCTTTACCTACTGGCTGCGCCACATCAACCTGCGTCATCTGACGCTGTACGGCAAAGCCGTGCCCGAAGGGTTCGAGGGGAGCATCGACGAGGACAAGCTTCGCACAAGCACCGCCTACACCCTGGACAGCAGCCGGCTTGGGCTGTGGGAGTCGCTCTTCGACAACGGGCTTTTGATCCTGTTCCTGTTCGGCGGCTTGATCGCGCTCTATGACCATTTTGTCAGGGATCTCGGCACGGGATTCATTGCCTCCGCCGTCCTCTATTTCCTCCTTCTGACCTGGGCGCAGGCCCTTCTGGGCATTCCCTTCGATCTTTACGGCACCTTCCGCATCGAGGCGCGCTACGGTTTCAACACGACCACGCCGAGATTGTGGCTCATGGATTTTTTCAAGAGCCAGGCCATAGGCGTCCTGTTGTTGACCTTCCTGATCAGCGTGGCCTTCAGGCTCATCCAGTGGAACCCGCTGCACTGGTGGGTCTGGGTGTGGGCCTTCATGGCGCTGTTCAGCCTGTTCATGATGTTCATCTCCCCCTATGTGATCGAGCCGCTCTTCAACAAGTTCGAGCCGGTCACCGAAGAGGGGCTGGAGGCGGAGATCCGCGCCATGATGGAGAAGGCCGGCCTGAAGGTGGGGCGGGTGATGCAGATGGACGCCTCCCGGCGCAGCAGGCATTCGAACGCCTATTTCACCGGCATCGGCAAGGTCAAGCGCATCGTTTTGTTCGATACGCTCATAAGGCAGATGAGCCACGGCGAGATCGTGGCGGTGCTGGCCCATGAGATCGGCCACTGGAAGAAGGGGCATATCTGGAAGAGATTGCTTACGGCGGAGGTGCTGGCGCTCGGCGGGGCTTGGCTCAGCTTTCAGCTGCTCACCTGGCCCGGACTGCCCGGCCTCATGGGACTGCCCGTGGACCTGTCGTTCCCGTCGCGCATGGTCATCCTCGGTTTCATCGGCTCCCTGGTGATGTTCCCTCTTACCCCGCTTTCGGCGTGGCGTTCCCGCTGCCACGAACGTGAGGCCGACCGCTTTGCCACCGACCTGACCGGCCGCCCCCAGGATCTGGCCTCGGCCCTCGTCAAGATGTCGGTCGAAAACCTCTCAAACCTTTTCCCCCACCCCTTTTATGCCGCCTTCTACTATTCCCATCCGCCCGCAGTGGAGCGGGTGCGGTCACTACGGTTGTCAATACCAAAAGATGGTGCGAAAACACAAAAGTAGGAAACCGGTCAGGGACCTCTGATTATCCTGGGGGCAGAGTCGTAAAGGGACAATTGTTCAAGGTTGGCTCGGCAGGTAGCCCTGAAGGGTTCCGAGATTCGCGTATCCTCGGAGGCCTCCAGCCAGAACACCTTGGCCGCCTCGTGCATCTCGGGCCAGGTGCCGGCCGAGACGACATTGTAGGCCTCCCATTTGAGTTCCTCCCCTTCCCTGGGGGGGCGGTAATGCATGGGGAGCATGTCGTATGCCGGGGCAAGCCTGAATCTGGAGCGGCAGCCATCGGTCGGGATCAGCGAGATGTTCCCGAAGTGCCGGTCGGTGTTTGCGATCAGGCTCCCGAAAAAATCGAGTCTGGACATAGTGTGCGCATCTGCCTCAGTGATTTTCCTTGCGTCGAGAAGTGCGTTGGCTGCCTTCGTCCAGATACTTCCCGTTCCGGCGAATTCGGCATCGACAACCGTCAGCGAAGCTGCCGGGTGTCGGCCGCATAAACCTGCACGGTCGAAGCGTTCCACTTCAAGGAAGGTGCGGTCGGCCAACATGTGGATGGCGGAAGAAGCGGCAGGGACGCCGAATCTTCCAAGGATGCCGAGGGCCAAGTGCTCGCATACCAGCAAGTCGGACCATCTTTGGCCATGTGGGGTGGACACCACTGGAGAAAATTTGACCAGGACCTGACAGGCGGAACCGTTTCTTCGTACCAGTGCCGAAAATTTCGGTTGCTCCCCGCCGGCAGATGAGCCTGCCGGGTCTCCCGCGAGAGCCGCGCCTGCCAGATCGGGATAGCGGGAAACATCCACCGGGGTTACTGATCTGATGTTATTGAGGTATCGCATGACTGACTCTTCGCCGACGATCAGATCCCCCATGGCGTCTTCACCCCTTCTTGAGAGGCTGACAAGGATATCGTCGTCTTTCCAGTCGAAAAGTCGCTCGGGCAGGCCAAGGTCGAGACTGAAGCGCTGTGCAAACGCTCGCCCGACAAAACCGTCAGGTCTCATGTCTTCAATGAACCACGGAAGGTGGGAGTAGAATTGAGGCTTCCATTCGCCCGTGCCTTGCCACCAGTACCCGCCATGAAGTGACCACAGTTCCCCCGCTTGGTTGGCGTTGCCGTCTTGATCAACCCGGTAAACCGGAAATTTGTATCCCAGTCCGCGCACGTCGCGTGGCCGGGCATAGGTGGTAGACCGCGCCTGTCCAAAGGAGACGATCTTCGTACCGGCCTGTCTGGTCAGGCGAGACAGGGTGGCGGGGCTGATATTGCTCAAAATCTGGCGCAATTTCCGGGCCGGGAGGGACCGGTCGTAAAGCGCGGCCAGCAGCATGTTTTCTTGATTTTCGGTTGACATGACAGATACCACAAGATGCATTCACAGGTTGGTGAAATGATACTGAAACGATTATAAATTTATTTTATCAATCAAGTCAATGTATTAATGTGTTTAAGCTCACATATATGCAATGATGAAAGTAAGATGATGTGATTTTTATGCTGGCTGCCGTTGATCATTCAAAGCGGAAGGTTACAGTTATACATATCTAGTCGCACCGCATAAAAAAATCTTGACAGGGATAATTAGGAACCCTATTCTGAATGAGCGATCATTCAGGAGAGGGGGCAACGAATGTCATGCAAGCGGGACGACATCTTTAATGCAGCACGCAATCTCATTGCCGAGTGCGGTTTCCACGGGGCCTCGGTGTCGCTGATCGCCGATCGGGCCGGGGTCGGCGCCGGCACGATCTACCTCTACTTCAAGAGCAAGGACATCCTCATCAACGAGCTGTACCGGGATATCGAAAAGAGGGTTTCGGCCTTTATCCTCGAGGATTATCCGGTAACGAGGCCCATCAGGGAACGGTTCATCCATCTCGGGACACGGCTTCTTACCTATTTCATCGCCAATCCCCTCGATTTCCGCTATGTGGAGCAATTCTATTACTCGCCGTTCGGAACGGCCTTTCGCAGGGACAGGATCATGGGCGAGCCTGGCGCGGGCAAGCACACCGTGTATAACGAACTGTTCGAGCAGGGCGTCAGCCAGCAGATCCTGAGGGACCTGCCGCTTTTTATCATCGATTCCCTGGCGTTCGGCCCTTTGCTTGCGGTTGCCCGCGATCACACCCTGGGCTTCATTGAGGTGGACGAACACATCTTGAAAGAGGTTGTTGTTGCCAGCTGGGATTCCATAAAGCGCTGATAGCGTTTTTAAACAGTATGCGAATGACTATTCATTCTTAGCTAGATTAACTCGTAAGAAAGAGGTGCCTATGCAAAGCAATTTCAGAATTTTACTGGTAAGCGCCCTGGGAGCGCTTTTGGGAGGGTTGCTCCTGACCGGGTGCGGAAAAACCCAGGCTGCCGTCAAGGCGCCGCAAGGCGCACCCCCCGAGGTGGGAGTGGTTGTGGTCCAGCCGCAGCGCGTTTCCCTGACGATGGAATTGCCGGGCCGCACCTCGCCCTACCTGATTGCAGAGGTGCGCCCGCAGGTCAGCGGGATCATCCAGAAGCGGGTCTTCACCGAAGGTAGCGACGTCAAGGCCGGCCAGGTGCTGTACCAGATCGATCCGGCTACCTATCAGGCGGCTTACGACAGCGCCAAGGCGGCACTTGCCAGGGCGGATGCCGGTGTAACGACCATCCGGCTGAAGGCCCAGCGCTACAAGGATCTGGTTAAGATCAAGGCTGTCAGCCAGCAGGACTATGACGACGCCGATGCCGGGCTCAAGCAGTCCGAGGCGGACGTGGCCCTGGCAAAGGCCGCGGTGGAAACCGCCCGGATCAATCTGGCCTATACCAAGGTAACAGCCCCCATCTCAGGCCGCATCGGTCGCTCGGCCGTGACCGACGGCGCCCTGGTGACCGGCAACCAGGCCACGGCGCTTGCCACCATCCAGCACTTAGGTTCCATGTATGTAGACGTCACCCAATCCAGCGCCGAACTGCTGCGCCTGAAGCAGAACCTGGCCAGCGGCCTGCTGAAAACCGATCGGACAGGCCAGGCGCTGGTCAAGCTGGTGCTGGAGGACGGAAGCGCCTACCCGTTGCCCGGCACGCTGAAATTTTCCGAGGTTACCGTGGACCCGAGCACCGGTTCCGTCATCCTGCGGGCGGTCTTCCCCAATCCGAAACAGACCCTCCTGCCGGGCATGTTTGTCCGCGCCATTCTTGAGGAGGGCATTAACGAGAACGCCATCCTTGTTCCCCAGCGCGGGGTAACCCGTAATCCGAAAGGTGAGGCCATGGTAATGGTCGTAGGGGCACAAGAGAAGGTGGAGCCGAGGATCATCACTGTCGCCCGGACCGTCGGCGACAACTGGCTGGTCAGCGGCGGGTTGAAGGCAGGTGACCGCGTCATCCTGGAAGGGATACAGCGTGCCCGTCCCGGAACGCCGGTCAAGTCCGTGCCGTTCGGCAACATTGCGCCCGCCCAGCCAGTGGTTGCAGCGGAGAAGAAGTAAACCAGGGAGAAGAAGACACCAAATGCCGACCCCTCCTTATCAAGGAGGGAAGCTTTCCCCCTCCTGTTTCAGGACCCTCTGGGACCATACGGGTGGTAAGGTGTCGGCTTGAACGCTACATTGATCCGTTAGATTTTAACAAGGAGCTCCTCCATGCCTCGTTTTTTCATCAACCGCCCGGTCTTTGCCTGGGTGATCGCCATCCTGGTCATGATGGCCGGTCTGTTGTCGATCAAGTCGCTTCCGGTATCCCAGTATCCGGCGATCGCGCCGCCGGCGATCGCCATTAATGCCACGTATCCGGGGGCATCGGCTCAGACTGTACAGGATACGGTTACCCAGGTCGTGGAACAGAAACTGAACGGGATCGATAATCTGATCTACATGGCCTCCACCAGCGACTCGGCCGGGGCAGTGACCATAACCCTTACCTTCAGGGCTGGAACCAATCCGGATATCGCCCAGGTCCAGGTGCAGAACAAGTTGCAAACGGCCGTGCCGCTCCTGCCGCAGATCGTGCAGCAGCAAGGGATCTCGGTAGTCAAATCCGGCAGGAACTACATGCTGATCGTCGGCCTGGTTTCGGAAGACGGCTCCTTGGACCGAAACGGCCTGACCGACTACATGGTCTCCAATATCCAGGATATCGTCAGCCGCCTGGACGGGGTTGGCGAACTGATGGTGTTCGGCACCCAGAACGCCATGAGGATCTGGGTAAATCCGGCTAAACTGAATAACTTCCATCTGACCACAAACGATGTGATCAACGCGCTGCAGGCCCAGAACGTCCAGATATCGGCCGGGCAGTTCGGCGGTACCCCGGCCATGCAGGGGCAGCAGTTGAACGCCACTATCAATGCCCGCTCCCTGCTTCAGAACGCGGAGCAGTTCGACGCCATCACCTTGCGCACCAACCCCGACGGCTCCACGGTCAAGCTGAAGGACGTGGCGGAAAGCAAGATCGGCACCGAGAATTACGACATTCAATCGTATTACAACGGAAAACCGATGGGTGGGATGGCAATCCGGCTGGCGGCAGGCGCCAACGCGCTGGAAACAGGAGACCGGGTGAAGGCCAAGATGGCTGAACTTTCAAAATATTTCCCAGCCGGCATGAAGGTGATCTACCCCTATGACTCGACCCCATTCGTCAAGATCTCCATCGAAGAGGTGGTCCATACCCTGGTAGAGGCGGTCTTCCTGGTCTTCATCATCATGTTCCTCTTCCTGCAGAATATCCGCGCCACGATAATCCCGACCATCGCCGTGCCGGTGGTGCTCCTGGGTACCATGGGGGTACTGGCGGCCTGCGGCTTCTCCATCAACACCCTGACCATGTTCGCCCTGGTCATCGTCATCGGTTTGCTGGTTGACGACGCGATCGTCGTTGTCGAAAATGTCGAACGCATCATGACCGAGGAGGGGCTCCCCCCCAAGGAAGCGACCATCAAGTCCATGGGACAGATCACAGGCGCCCTCTGGGGCATCGCCACCGTGCTGTCCGCGGTCTTCCTGCCCATGGCATTCTTCAGCGGCTCAACCGGCATCATCTATCGCCAGTTTTCCATCACGATCATCTCAGCCATGATCCTGTCGGTATTCGTGGCGATGATCCTGACCCCGGCCCTTTGCGCTACCCTGCTAAAGCCGGTGGAAAAGGGACACCATGCCGGGGAGACCGGCTGGTTTACCTGGTTCTTCAGCAGGTTCAACCGGGTATTCGAGTACTGCCGCGGCAAATATGAGGGAATCGTTGGCCGCTCCTTCGGGCAGCCTGTTCGCTACCTGATGGTGTATGGCACCATTGTGGCCGCAATGGCCTACTTCTTCCTCCACCTCCCCACCTCATTTTTGCCGGACGAGGACCAGGGATTCATCCTCTGCCAGGTGCAACTGCCCGCAGGCGCCACCCAGGAGCGCACCACCCAGGTGATACGCCAGATGGAGCAGCATTTCCTGGAAAAGGAATCCAAAACGGTCGAGGGGATCATCACCGTGACCGGCTTCAGCTTCGCCGGCCGCGGCCAGAACATGGGGCTGGCATGGGTGAGGCTCAAAGATTGGAAGGTGCGCAAGACCCAGGACCTGAAGGCGCCGGCTATTGCCGCCCGGGCCATGGCGGCGTTTTCCAAATACCGCGACGGCCTGGCATTTGCCTTTTCGCCGCCGGCCGTGCTCGAACTGGGCGTGGCGAACGGTTTCGATTTCCAGTTGCAGGACCGCGGCGGGCTGGGGCATGAGAAGCTGATGGAGGCCCGTAGCCAGCTTTTGGGCATGGCCATGAAAAACAAGAAATTGGTCGCGGTGCGGCCCAACGGCCAGGATGATTCGCCCCAGTTCAAGCTCGACATCGACGACGTGCGGGCAGGCGCCCTGGGGGTATCCCTGTCGCAGGTAAATGACGTCCTTTCAACCGCCTGGGGTAGCACCTACGTAAACAACTTCATCCAGGATGGCCGGGTCAAGAAGGTCTATCTCCAGTCAGACGCCCGCTACCGCATGCTGCCGGAGGATATCAACAGATGGTATGTCAACAACAATAGCGGCCAGATGGTGCCGTTCTCCGCCTTTGCCACAGCACGCTGGCAGTACGGCTCGCCCCGTCTTGAACGCTACAACGGCGCTCCTTCGGTGGAGGTCCTGGGGCAGGCCGCGCCAGGGGTGAGCACCGGAGAGGCAATGGCCGAAGTGGAGAAGATGGCTGCCGATCTGCCGCCTGGTATCGGGTACGAATGGACTGGCCTCTCCTACGAGGAGAAGAATGCGGGGGCACAGGCGCCGGCGCTGTACGCCATTTCGCTCCTGGTGGTGTTTCTCGCTGTAGCGGCGCTGTACGAAAGTTGGACCATTCCCTTCGTCAACCTGCTGATGCTGCCGCTTGGGCTTGTGGGGGCCGTAACGGCGGTAAAGCTGCGCATGTTCCCCAACGACATCTATCTTCAGATCGGGCTTTTGACCACTATTGGTCTTTCCACCAAGAACGCAATCCTGATCATCCAGTTTATCAAGGAACAGATGCATCAGGGGCATGAGTTGATTGAGGCCACCCTGATGGCGGTAAAGATACGGCTCCGGCCGGTCATCATGACCTCGTTGGCGTTTTTCTTCGGCACCCTGCCGCTGGCGCTCACCAAGGGAGCCGGCGCCGCTGCTCAGAACGCGATCGGCACCGCCGTCACCGGCGGTTTGCTTTCGGCCACCTTTATCGACCTGATCTTTATCCCGTTTTTCTTCGTCCTGGTCTCCAGGACGTTCGCGAAGAAGCAGCCCCAGGTCGCCCCCGTCGGACCTGACGCTGTCGCCATCCAGACGGAGGTGAACTGACATGAAATTCCAAGTCCAATCGGGAAAACCCATGCAACGCTTAACGGCAGCCTTCGGCCTTGCTCTCGGAGCGTTCCTCTGCCTGGGGGGCTGCGCCACCATGGCCCCTGATTACAAGCAACCCGCCGCGCCCGTGCCCTCTTCATGGCCGAACGGGCCTGCGTACAAAGAGACGAAGGCGAAAGCCGGAGAAAAGGCCGTGGCCGACATCCCCTGGCAGGAGTTCTTCGTTGATCCGCACCTGCGGAAGCTGATCGCCCTGGCGTTGGAGAACAACCGGGACCTGCGGGTTGCGGCCCTGAACATCGAGCGCTCCCGGGCCCTGTACCAGATCCGGCGCTCAGACCTCTTCCCCAAGGTGGACGCATCCGCCGCCGCAAACTACCAACTGGTCCCCCCTGGGTACTCCGGCACCGGCAGTGGCGTGACTCTCAATCAGTACAGTGTCGGCCTGGGCGTTATCTCCTATGAACTGGACCTCTTCGGCAGGGTCCAGAGCCTCAAGGACCAGGCTCTGGAGCAGTACCTCGCCACGGAACAGGCCCGGCGCAGCGTGCAGATCAGCCTTGTTTCCCAGGTTGCCGTCTGCTATCTGACCATGGCCGCCGACCGTGAACATCTGCAACTCGCCAAAGACACCCTGGCGAGCCAGCAATCATCCTACCAGCTCATCAGGAGCCGCTTCGAGTCGGGCATCTCCTCGGCTCTCGATCTCCAACAGGCCCAGACCAGCGTGGACACCGCCCGGGTGGACATCGCCCGCTTCACCGCTCTGGTTGCCCAGGATGAAAACGCCCTGAACCTGGTGGTCGGTTTATCGGCGCCGGCCGACCTGATCCCGCAGAGGCTTGTGGAAACGTTCACTGCACTTGAGGACGTGACGCCAGGCCTGCCTTCAGACGTGCTGCTCCGCCGCCCGGACATTCTCCAGGCCGAAAGGCAGCTCATGGGGTTCAACGCCAACATCGGCGCGGCGCGGGCGGCATTTTTCCCCAGGATTACCCTGGTCTCGGCCGTGGGCTTCGGCAGCGATGGTCTGGCGTCGCTTTTCAAGGGGGGTTCCTTGGCCTGGAATTTCTCGCCCCAGATCTCTTTACCCATCTTTGACGCAGGCAGTAACCAGGCCAACCTGAAGGTGGCGGAGGTGGACCGGGATATCGCGGTGGCCCAGTACGAACAGGCCATCCAGACCGCATTCCGGGAGGTGGCCGACGCCCTTGCCCAGCGAGGCACTATTGACGACCAGATTGCGGCACAGCAGTCGCTGACCGATGCAACGGCCGAAAGCTACAGCCTCTCCCAGGCGCGTTACGAGAAAGGAGTCTCAAGCTACCTCAACGTCCTCGATTCCCAGCGTTCCCTCTATAGCGCCCAGCAAAACCTGATCGCCGCCAAGCTTGGCCGGCTGGCCACAATGGTTACGCTATACAAGGTGCTTGGCGGAGGAGGTGTGTGAAGTCTTGCATCTCATCTTCCGGCCGTCCTTGACCGTAGCTCAATCGCAAAATCCAAGGCGTTGCCCTGTTAACGCCTTTTGGTTTTGCAATTGCTACCGCCAAGTCTGACCAAATCTTTAGCGCAATGTTGTGCAACGTTTTACCGGCACCTGACATGCCCAATGCCGCCTGCTCTTGAATTCCGTTGACTTCCGGCTTATATTTGGTCAATAGTTTCGCAGTTGAATTCAACGATAGTGAGTCCATTATGAAAATAAGAGCCTGGTCCCGATCATTGTTTTTCATCATAGCAGGTACGCTGCTTCTCGGAGGGCTTGCAGCATGCGGCGGCAAGGACGAATCGCCCCTGTTTCTGGAATCGAAACGCAAGGGGGGCGAGGCAGAAGCGCCGGTCAAGGATGTGCCATCCGATATCCTCTCCACCCAGAAAGCCTTCACTGCGGTGGCAAAGAAGGTCACCCCCTGCGTCGTCAACATCTCCATCGTCAGCAAAAGGAAGATGGTGCAGCCGTTATTCCAGATGTCGCCCTTTTTCGATGATTTTTTCGGTGGCGGCCAGCCGCAGTACCGTCGCGACAAGAGCCTGGGATCGGGGTTTATCATCAGCAAGGACGGCTACATCGTAACCAATGATCACGTGGTTCGGGATGCGGAGACGGTCCAGGTCAAGCTGTCAAACGACAAGGTTTACGACGCTAAGGTCGTCGGCGGGGATCAGAAGTCCGACATTGCCGTGGTCAAGATCAACGCTTCCGACCTGCCTACCGCGGTACTGGGCGATTCGGACAAGCTGGAAGTCGGCCAGTGGGCTATCGCCATCGGCAATCCCTTTGGCCTGGACCGGACCATGACTGTAGGCGTCATCTCGGCTACCGGGCGCTCCAACATGGGCATCGAAACCTACGAGAACTTCATCCAGACCGACGCCTCCATCAACCCCGGCAATTCTGGTGGTCCGCTGCTGAACATCTACGGCGAGGTCATCGGCATCAATACCGCCATCGTGGCGGCCGGCCAGGGCATCGGTTTTGCCATTCCGGCGAATATGGCCAAGCCGATCTTCGCCCAACTCATCAGAAAAGGGAATGTCAGCCGCGGCTGGATGGGCGTGACGATCCAGCCGGTCACCGAAGAGTTGGCCAAGTCCTTCGGCCTGAAGCAGGCAAAAGGCGCCCTGATCAACGATATCATGAAGGGGAGTCCGGCCGAGAAGGCCGGTATCCGTCAGGGAGATGTCATCACCGCCTTTAACGGCACCGATGTGAAGGACCCCACGCACCTTCAGCGCCTGGTGGGCGAGACAGATATCGGCAAGCCGGTCAAGGTCACTGTCTTCCGGGACGGCAGGTCGCTGGAGCTGAGCATGAAGCTGACCAGTTCCGAGATGGCCCCCAAACAGCGCAGCGGAACAGGCGGCGATGAATCCCAGGGGCGGGCCGACCAACTCGGTCTGGTGGTGGACGATTCGGAGGAGGGGGACGGCGCGGTTGTCGTCGATGTGTCCAGGAGCGGTGCGGCCGCCGAGGCCGGCATCCGGCGCGGCGACGTGATCATCTCCATCAACCGCACCAGGGTCACCGGAACCGCCGATTACCAGCGCGCCATCCGGCAGGCGCGACCGGGCAGCACCCTGACCATCCTGGTGCAGCGCGGCGACGCCAACATCTACTTTGCCTTGCGGCCCAGGTGATGCGCGTGTAGTCGTCAGATCCACACCTTGCCTCTGGATTTTTGTTTGATTTTATGCAATTATGTAAAGGTAAATTCAACGGACGGGGGTTTAGCGCTCATGAACATGATTGACAATCCCGATCATGCGAAACGGCTGGCCCGGGCCATTATCTCCGATGTGGCCTTGTACAACACCGAAAAGGTGGAGAGCGGCATCAAGAACGACAATATATTCGATGTGCTCCATGAAGAGTTGGAAGAGGGGCGTCAGCACTTCTTTTCCAGGGTGGCCACCGAGCTGAAGCCCGAGGCCATATTTGACATTGCCGTCGTTGACGTGCTCATCAAGCGGGCCGGCAAGATCGAGTCGGACATCTGGTAGGTTCCCGCCACGGCGGCGGTTTTTTCGGAAGGCGCACCCTGCGCAGGGTTGCGCCTTCTGTTTTATTTGATACTCGTGTCCCATGACCGATCCACAGGACACTTGAGGGGTTGAAACGACAATGAACCAGACGACTCTTGATTTTTTGCCTGGCGCGGAGCCTATGCGGCTTGACCTGTTCGTCTGCCGGGAAATGGTGGGAGAGACCCGCGCTACGGTCCAGCGCCTCATCGAATCAGGCAATGTACTGGTTGACGGCAAGACGGCACGCCCGTCGCTGAAACTCAAGGGGGGGGAGTGCATTCGGGTGGAGATGCCGCCCCCCATGCCGGCCGAACCGCTGCCCGAAGCGATTCCGCTGGAGGTGCTGTATGAGGACAGCGACCTTATCGTCATCAACAAAGCTGCCGGCATGGTCGTGCATCCTGGGGCTGGCAACAGTTCTGGAACCCTGGTGAACGCACTCCTAGCCCACTGCAGCGACCTGTCGGGCATTGGCGGCGAACTGCGTCCAGGCATCGTCCACCGCCTGGACAAGGATACCTCGGGCGTGCTGGTGGCGGCGAAGAACGACCGCGCCCACCAGTCGCTGTCAAACCAGTTCAACGTGCATTCCGTAAAGCGTATCTACCAGGCCTTGGTCTACGGGAGCCCCAACGAGGACGGCGGTAAGATCGAAGGGATCATCGGCCGCCATCCTACCGAGAGGGTGCGCCTGTCGGGCAAGGCCAAAAGCGGCAAGCATGCGGTGACACGCTGGCGGGTGAAGGAACGCTACGGTCGCGTCTCCCTGGTGGAGTTGCGCCTTGAGACCGGACGAACCCACCAGATCAGGGTGCATCTCTCCGAGTTCGGCCTTCCCCTCCTCGGGGACCCGTTGTATCCCGACGGCGGGCGCTTCAACAACCTCGTAGATCCGCAGCTTCGCAAGATGATCACGGCATTGGGGCGGCAGGCGCTGCATGCCCGCACCCTGGGCTTCATCCACCCGACTACTGGCGAATACGTGGAGTTTTCCACCGAACTGCCGGAGGACATGGCGGCTTTGATCCAATACCTGCGTAGCCCTTGATTAAGGTGCAATACGGAAAAAGCCCGCTTTTGCGGGCTTTTATGTTGGGAAAACGCCAAGCGGTTTTCAGGCCGCTTGCCGCCACGACGAGGAGGCGAAGATATCGGCAAAGACCAGCGAAAACTCCTCGATGGAGGTTGGAGTCGTGTTTTCCGCTGTCCGCTGTCGGCCGGTGGCAAGAAGCCCCTCGTTGATGGCCTTGCACATCTCGTTCATGAGCCTGCTCGCATCGGTGCTCATGCCCATCTCCCGCATGCTCTTGGCCGCATCGTCGTAGCTGAACTGTACGTATCTCAGGTCAGGCTTTCCGATCTCGCGGCCGATCACGGAATACGCCTCATTGAGGGAGAGGTCGCGCTCGCCGAGAAGATCCCTGTACGAGATGCCTTTGAAACCCCTGTTAACGAGCAGCGTGGCTGCATGGGCGGCGATGTCCCGCGTGGCGATCATGGCGAGTTTAACGTCTCCATCTATTGCCGAGCCGGCGATGCCATGCCGGTTGATGAGCGGTATGTTGATCAGCAGGTTCTCCATGAAGTAGGTGGGGCGGAGGTGGACGATGTTGACCCCCGTAAGCCGGCCCAGCCGCTGTTCCTGGTCGTGCAGCCCGATGATCGGACCTGATCCCGACGAGCGGTCGGCCCCCTGGCTGCTCAGGTTCACCACGTATTTGACCCCGGCCTGGGTGATGGCGGTGGCAAGGCTTTCCCCCACCTCGTTCTGGTAGGCCCGGAAATCCGTGGCCGCGTGATCCGGCGGGATCATGGCGAATACCGCATCGGCCCCTTTAAAGGCCCGTGCGACGAAGGCGCTGTCCTTCAGGTTGCCCACCACCGCCTCGGCCCCCCTGCTCACGAACTGCTGCAATCTGTCGGCGTGCCTGCCGATTACCCGCACCTTCTCGCCCCTCTCCAGCAGGATGCCGGTCACCTTGCTCCCTATGTTGCCCGTTGCTCCGGTTATGACGTACATACAATGCCCCTTTCCGCGCCAAGCTTCGACGCTCGGCATCTTCATGCCGCTGTCTTTCTGATTTCATTATACAGAGAAACGGGGGGGAGGGGTGACGACAAAATATAGGCCCATATCAAGATGGCAGATAAAAAAACGGAGCCCCTCGTGGGACCCCGTTCATGCTCCTGACTATCATTCGGAAGTATGGGGAAAAAAGCGCCGAGCTTCTATCCTTTCAACTCCTCCAGCCTTTCGGTGATCACCCGCAGATGCTCGACCTCCTCGTTTCTGAGCGTTTCCAGCATCGCCTTTCCGTCCGGGTCGCCGGTTTTGGCGATCAACTCCTCATAAAAGACCATGCCGCGCTTCTCGATATTACTGGCGATCTCCAAGGCTGCAACATCATCGGTGTCAAAGCCTGTCAACTGTTCGCCGCTGCCGGCCTCTTCCAACTCGAAGCACGAGCCGCCGTAAAACACCCAGTGGCCGCTCTCGTGCAGCGAATTGTACAACTCGGTCAATTTCAGGAAATGCTCTTCCTCGGTCTTGGCCAGCCATTTGAAAATCCGTTTTCCGGCAGGGTTGAAGGTCTTGTGTTCGGCCTTGACGTACAGCTCGAAGGTCTCTTTTTCAAGCTCGATGGCGCGCATGATGGCATCAAGCATCTCCTTGCTTTGGCTCATGGTCTTTCTCCTTTAACGTTGTACATCTGCATGTCGGCCCTTCTTTCAGAGGAGGGGCGGGGATATGTCATGTAATTACAGCAGGCCCTCCAGCCGCAGCAGTTGTTCGATGCTCTGGCTGAGATAGACCGGGCAGCCGCGCTGCTCGGGCAGCCGCAGGTCCACGTCGTACCGGTCACCCACGAAAAGCGCCTCGGCAGGCGCCAGGCCCAGCCGGCTCAACACGAACTCCAACATGCCTTCGTCCGGTTTGGAGAGCCACCTGTCGTCTATGGCGAAGATATGCCGGAATAAGCCCCCAAGACCCAGATGTGCGATGATGCGGATCGCTAGGGCGCGGTTGTTGTTGGTGTAGACGCATAGTTCGAAGCGCAGCAACAACCGCTCCAGCAGGGCAACTACCCGTTCATCCCGCACCAGGTACGACTCGGGGCTCAATTGGGCCTCAAAGACGGCATGCAGGTCCCGGATGTTTCCGCCCAATTCGACGCAGACCGCCGAGAGGGTGGGGGCGATGCCGTGCGTCTCGGCAAGTCGCGCTCGGGCAGCCATCATCAGCGAACGCGCCTCGCCGCCGTCGATCCCCTTGAGTGCCGAGATATAGCCGCTGGCCGCATTCTGAATCGTTGCCGCAAAAGGTTCCGATACGTACAGGGTGCCGTCCAGGTCAAAGACGATGCCGCGGATGGCGGTATGGGGCGATCCCTGCATTAGCCGCCTATCCTGCGCTGGCAGAGCAGGCTGGGGTTTTCGACCCCCTTGGACTGGATCAGGACCCGGAAGGTGTCGCCCATTCCCCCCTCGGGCAAGATCAGCTTCTTCAGGGCCAGGCGCAGCTTGAGTTTCTGTTCCTCGGACGCCGCGGAGCGCTCGGACTCCTCGATCTCCTCCACGATGCCGGCCGAGAGGAGGAAGCGGCACTGGTCCCCGAACCAGACCGGCAGCAATCCCAGTTCCTCGCCCCGCTGCATGAGGGTAGTGAAGTCCACGTGGGAGGTAATGTCCTGCTTCCCCAGGCGGATATACGGGTCGTCCTCCACTTGGTGGCGATAATAGCAGAGAAGCGTCCCCTGTTTGCGCTGCGGCGCATAGAGTTCAACCGCCGGGTAACCGTAGTCGATGGTCAGGATGAAACCGCGCTGCAACGATCTGGCGGCAGCGGTCAGCCACTCCGGGGCGGCCAGGTTGACCTCGGCCTGCTGGCCGGGCAGAAGTGTTACGCCGATCCCTTCCAGGTGGCCGGCGAGGGCGGGCGATGACGGTTCTCCCGCCTCTTCGGCGAACCCGCCGTCGTCCGTAAGCGTGACGTAGATCTCCCGCAGTCCCTCCGTCGTCATCATGACCCGGTGTACCGGCAGGGCATCGATCAGTTCGTTGGAGAAGAGGCAACCGCTGAAGCTGAAATCATCAGTCCCGAACGACTCCGGAGCGAGCCAGCGCAGCCGGTCACGATGGTCGTTCAAGAGTTCGGCCTGGGCGGCCTGCAGTGACGGCTCACGCTCCACCAGCACCAGGTTCAGCCCTGAGTACATCTCCGGTTCCCGCTCGGCCAGGTAGTCCATGATGTCGCACGCCAGGCGGCCGTTGCCGGCGCCGCACTCCACCAGGGCAAACATGTGGGGTGAGCCAAGGCAGCGCCACATCTGGGCTGTCTCCCGGCCTATGACCCGCCCGAAGGCGGCATGAACCGAGATGCTCGTATAGAAATCCCCCTCCGCCCCAACCTTTCTTCCCGGAGAGGTGTAGTAACCCAACCCCGGTTCGTACAGGCATGCCTCCATGAAGGCGGCGAAAGTGATCCTGCCCGCCTCTTTTATGCGCTTGACCAGTATGTCTTTAAGCTGCGTATCGTCTGTCATCGTTCCTGCTCGTGTCTCCCGTTGAATAGTGGTGCATATCGATGGATTCGGCCGAGGCCGAGGAATCATAATAGCTTTCCGCAAGGCGAAATTTGAAGTATTCGAGAAGCCGGCCATTCTCGATATATCATATATTCATTTTCCGGGGGGAAGCAATATGGCTTCCAGGACTGACTATGGAAACCGTTTCAGCTTCCACCCGCTTCAGCATTGGTTATTATTCACCAACAGGCAAATCAAACAGGCCCTTTGCCGGTTTTTTCGCCTTCTTTTCCTTGCCGCGGTAGTATTGGCGCATCTCTCTCACATGACGTTTCACCTCCTGCCGTAACTCCGGCGGGTGGAGCACCTCGGCGTGCATGCCGTAGGAGAGTATCCAGGAGACCAGTTCCATCTCCCCGGCGGCCTTGAACTCAACCGTTGCCCGCCCTTCCCGGTCGGTACTGATCTTCTGGCCAGGCATCCAGACGCGCTCTTTCACGGCATGAGCTACGGCCGACGAAAAACGGACCCGCACCTTCATGGGGGTGTCGCTGACCAGGCCGAAGGCGCTTGAGAAATGAGCCTCAGGCTGATAACCCGCAGGGATCTCGAAACGCTGCCGGGTCACCTCGATGCCACGGACCCGTTCAAGGGCAAACAGGCGCATGGCCTCGCGGTTATGGGCATAACCCAGGAGGTAAATGCCCCCCTTGTGGAAGATCAGGGTATAGGGATCAATTTCATACTCCTCATGCTCGTCCCTCCCTTTTTTGGCATAACTCAGGCGCACCCGGTACTGGTGCAGCAGGGAGCGTTGCAGTCCCTCGAGATAACCGGCCGCTGCGGAGTAATCCCTGGCCCCGTGAAGGATCGGCAGGGATACCCGCGCGATCCGTTCCAGGTGGGCGGCGTAACGGTCCGGCAGGATTGATGTGATGGAGCGGAACAACTCCTCGATCTCCCCCTGGAAGGGGGTGCCGGCCAGGTAAACGCCCAGGGAGCGCAAAAGGTAGAGCGACATCAATTGGGGCAAAGTGAAGGTGATGGGGGGGATGTTGCGGGACTTGGTCAGGAAACTGTAGACCTTTTTTCCCTCCAGCCACTCGGAGGTGAGGGTGTAGCCTGCCTCCTCGACTGCATTCAAGTCCCGGTGAATGGTGCGCCGGTCAACACCGCACTCTTCGGCCAGATCGTCCAGCGTCATGCCCCGCCGGGCTTCAAACAGCCGGATAATGCTGTGCAGCCGACCGGCCTGTGAATATTTTTTGGCCGGTTTTCCTTTCTGCATGCTTCCCCCTTGCCGAATTCTGAATTATCATTACAATGAGTTATCGGAACCGGAACGTAAATATTGTAGACGATTGAACCGTTTTGACAATATATTTCTGACATATACTGTCATGGCGCATGCAGCCGTAGCTTGGGGCTCCTTTCTCCCAGGTGGTCCAATGTGAACTGTTCGCTTTACGCGAGCCGCCTCTAACCTTATAAATAAGCCGGCTTACGGTATTCCGGTCGGGGATTGATATGGACGAAACAAAAGAGCTTCGACGCTTTCCCAGCCATCACAGGCGCTATGAGGGTTACGACCGCATCATGGGCAACATCTCCTGGCTCCTGATCGCCCTGGTGACTCTCGATATCAAGCTGATGCCCACCCAGCACGCCAGCCTGGTCTTTCTGGCCGCCTTTTGCGTTGTGTTGTTCTTCTACAACATAAATGCCCGCTACGGTGTTCTCTCCCGCAAGTACAGCCCATTCAAGACCTTTGTGGACCTGATGGTCTTCCTGGCCTTCATCGTGGCTGTGTGCTGGTACACCGGCCGAATCACCAGCCCCTTCATGTCGCTGATCTACCTGATCCTGATGGCAACCTCCCTGACACAGGGCAAGCGGGTCACCTATTTCATGGCTGTATTGGCCGTAAGTTCCTATGTGCTGTTGGCTTCGGAGGAGTTCAAGGGTATCAACGATTTCCTTACCCATACCCTTGAATTGTTCCCGTTCATGCTGATCGCCCATCTGGGGGCCATGCTGGCCGGCGAGACGGAGAGCGCCCGCCGCGAGGTCGAACGGCTCTCGCTGACCGACGAAGTGACCGGCATCAACAATATGCGCAATTTCTTCATTCTGGCCAATGCGCAGGAGAAGCTGTCGACCCGGTATAACCGGCCCTATGCGATCTGTATGATCGACGCCGATAATCTCAAAAAAATCAATGACCGGCACGGTCATCTGGCTGGAACGGAACTGATCCGGCAGGTAGCCGCCATGATCGTCTCCACGGTCCGTGGTTCAGACATCTGTGCCCGCTACGGCGGCGACGAATACGTCATCATGTTCATCGAGACCCCGAAACAGGAGGTGATCGCGGCTGTCGAGCGTATCGTTTCCAACATGGCGACGACGCCGTTTGTCTACGAAGGGGTTGAGCTTTCCACGACCCTATCGGCCGGTGTGGCCGGCTATCCCGAGGATGGAGACGACGTGCGCACGGTCATGGCCAACGCCGACGAGGCCATGTACGTCAGCAAGCGTACCGGCAAAAACCGCCTGACCGTCTTCAACGGCCAGATGGATGAAAATTCCACAGGGAAGCACGACGAAAGGCAAGCGCCACGATGACCTTGAACCTTCATCTGGGCTACCTTGACCAACACTTTGCGGATTTTATCGTCCGCGTTGACTCACATCCCTGCGAAGAACTCTGGCTGGCGGCCGCACTTGTCAGCAATGCCACCGGACGGGGGCACATCTGTATCGATCTGGCCGCCCTGGGCGTGGATGAGGTCTCGTTGCACCTCTCCTCCGGTCATCAGGTGCGGATACCGGATCCGCACCGATGGCTGGAGGCGCTTGAACCGTGCGGCACGATCGGCCGGCCGGGCGACCATGCGCCGCTGGTGCTTGACGGCAACGGCCGTCTCTATCTCCACCGCTGCTGGGTTTACGAGCGCCAGGTGGCTGACGGCATCCTGCTGCGCAGCTGGGTGCGAAATCTGGACGAGGAGTCCCTGACGGCGGCCCTGGATCGTTATTTCCCCCCCTCTCAGGGGGAAATCGACCACCAGCGTGAAGCGGCCAGATCAGCCCTGACGCGGGGATTCACCGTCGTCTCCGGTGGCCCTGGCACCGGCAAGAGCGCCACCGTGGCCCGCATCCTGGCCTTGATCGTCGAGTTGGCTCCGGATCCGCCGCGAATCGTCCTGGCGACCCCAACCGGCAAGGCTGCCATGCGTTTGAAACGATCCATTGTCCAGGCAACGGAACGCCTTTCGGGCCGAGACGGCCCGCGGCAGGCGCTGCCTGCGGAGGTCGCCACCATACATCGCCTGCTGGGGGTCAAACCGGGAGCGGCATCCTGTCGTTACAACCGGGAAAATCGGCTGGCCTGCGACGTGCTGGTGGTGGACGAGGCCTCCATGGTCGATCTGCCGCTCATGGCGCGACTGTTGGAGGCGCTGCCCGACAGCGCCGGCGTGATCCTCTTGGGCGACCGGGACCAGCTGGCTTCGGTGGAGGCCGGCGCCGTGCTGGCAGACATCTGCGCGGGACCGGCCGCTCCATCCCATGGGGGGGCGGATCTTCCCGCGGTGGTCCAGTTGACCAGGAGTTACCGCTTCGGCAGCGACAGCGGTATCGGCAACCTGAGCCGTCTGGTCAATGCAGGTGACGGCGAGGCGGCCCTGGACCTGCTTTCCTCCGGCAGGTACGGCGATGTCTCCTGGCGGTCGCTGCCAGCCGGCCGCGCCTTTGCCGGCGCCTTCAAGGAACGGGTAAGAGAGGGTTACGGCGCCTATCTCCGGGCGGCCACCCCGGCGGCCGCCCTGGACGAATTGGACCGGTTTCGGGTTCTGACGCCGCACCGCAATGGGACTTGGGGAGTGGAGAACCTGAACCTGCTCTGTAGGGATGCGCTTGGGCTGCATGGTCTGGACGACCACATGGAAAGCCGCATGACGCCGGTCATGGTGACGGGCAACAACTATGAACTGGGGCTGTTCAACGGCGATACCGGCGTACTGATGCACGACCCGGCTTCCGGGCGCCTGGCTGCCTGGTTTGACGACCCGGACGCGGGGCTTCGCAGGCTTTCACCACTGCGC
>Ga0316217_10001494_pt1 | contig 30254 bp, 23 predicted proteins | sample 1anoAmetaG_FD_203633 | JGI IMG/M metagenome (GOLD analysis project Ga0316217, IMG submission 203633) | Freshwater microbial communities from Trout Bog Lake, Wisconsin, USA - 1anoA | ecosystem: Environmental > Aquatic > Freshwater > Lake > Hypolimnion/Profundal zone | place: USA: Wisconsin... | reverse complement strand
TGGATATCTTTGTGAATACGTTATGGGAAAAGGAAGGAATAACATACCCAAAATACACTGCTTGGACGAGGAAGTTGGCTAGGGATAGGAATATACCCAGCAGGAAACAGGAGATCTAATGGAAAGAAAATAGACTATCTTTTAACGAGCCTTTGAAGATTCTTTGACCATATTAAAAGTGAGCAAACTTATCTTCTAATAGATCTAAAGCGCAACCCATGAGATAGGCTATTTCTAATAAGACGATGAAGTAGATTACCACCTACATCCATTCCAAATCTACAAAAACATTTTGGCTGAATGATAGTCTCGATTATAGCTTTAATTAATAATTGTATAAAATGAAAGAGCATTCTATCGTTTTGGTCTTTATGGTTTTAAGTCTAACTAACGCCAATATTTGGGATAATGTATACTCGCAGGCCAAAGCAAGCATGCCCATCATTCTTTAGGAAGCTATTAATCTTGAGTTCAACATTCGTCAATACAATTCTAAAGTCAACGTTGATTTCAATCCTTAGCTGCAACTAATCACTTTAGGTGTCTTTTTTGATCTTTTGCTGGTGAGAATGGAACTCTTAAAGGCAGAACTTGATTTACATCAGTTAGTCTTCACCATCAAGCGCCAAGGAGCTGGATGCTAAAGGTTTAAGCTGGCTATGTTTTAAAAGATATAATTAGGGAAGGCAAACTTAAACAAGGAAAGAATCTTTCTTATCAACTTATTCTTCAAGTTTTTAGGCACATCTCAAAGAGGAGGGCAAGCATTAAACAAATTTCAATTTGAGCCTTTCATTCTTGGCAAAAATTCAACGCAATTTTAAAACTTTACGGGCTAGCTTAACAAACAAATTAACAAATAGCTCTAAGACGCAATAAATGATGAGCTAACTGACGAAATTAAGAAAAAAATCGATGAATTTGACTCTTTTGATATGAAAGTAGATGTTTTTCTTTACGCGGATCCAATTAAAGGAAATCCTAAGTATATTTCTCTCAGTGAAAAGGACAAGGCATCCAACGAAGTCAATGTTCCTTTCAAATTGTTTTCAAATGTAGATAAACCTATGGGATGTACGACATAAATCAAAACCCTAAGCAACTAAGAACTCAAAAACTTGTTAGTAAAAGCTTTCTAAGGTGTAGGAGACATTAAGAAAATCTTCAATTGATTTGAAAATATTTTTATGTTTAGTAAAACATTTCATTATCATTATTGCTCATACTTTTGAAAGTTATAGTTGGAAAGTTCGAAAAGATAGTCATAGCATTTGCCTGCGTCTTTCTGAAACTGTACTAACCTTTTATTCGTTACCACACCTCTTTTCAGTCTGTCACATTTCGTGATGATATTACAAACATTACCCAATGACTAGCTTTTATTCAAAGATTCCTCATTTTTTTTTGGCTTCGCGAGTTTTTCTAATTTCTTGCGCGTAATTCTAAATTTCATTTTTTTGTGACTTTCCGTGGGGGAGAATTAGGTATGTGAGGCAAAAGTTTTAGAGGCAATCGATTACTAAAGCGTGAGAGGCAGATCTAGAAAGCGTTTGTACTGAATATTTTTCTTCTGAGCCTTCAAATCCAGAAGATTAAGCTGAGAGACGTACTAAAAGCGTAGAAGATTATAGTTCTTCATATGGAAAACTAAAAATTGAGTAAATTATACAAGTTGTTAAATAGCTATAAAAGATAATCAATTAAGAACACAGCTCTCGTATGTGGGGATCATGTATTTTATGTTGATAAAAGCGTCTTCCCCTCCAGTTTGCTCCAGTAATTCCAGAGTCTAAGTTATAAGGTCTCCTAAATTTAACCTCTTTCTTTGGCTATATTAGATTTTATCGCCGGTGTTTGCGTTGCTGTTGCGGAAAATGTTGAAGATGGGCAGAATCTGTCTATAGTAGGGGACTAGGGCCTAGCCAATCATGTCTCCGGAAAGGACCAGCTTTTGAATCACTTTTAGCATAGTAGCAATGATTTCAGGATCTCTGGTGTTTAGAGCGGCTGAATAAAAGGGTCATTACTTTTGATAGGGATGATAAGCTGAGGTATAACGGGAAGAATCTTGTTACCTCCCTTGTCGAGCAAATCGTAAGTTCCCATAATTGCGAAGGAACGATAGGGATCAAATTTTTATCTAGCTCCATCGAAAAATATTGGCAGATAATGGTGATAATCTAAAGATTCAACTGCGACCTTCCAAACCAGTTTTGGCTGAGAATTTTGATGATCAACTCGAATGGGCAGGTCTCCTCTATCATAATACCTTCTAAATTCAGATGCTGGCACTTCACGCTTCTAGAATGCACCTGATTTGGGGACTGGCTTCTGGAATTATGCTTTCTTTTACAGAGTGCTACTGCTTTTTCCTCCTAGGCCTTGGGTTTTTGTGTGTTTGGCTAAAGATCCTGAATGCGTTAGTTCGTGCAGGGGTTAATGATTGACATTCTTAAGCTTCTCTTTAGGGAGAAACTCTTGAGGGAAATCTCCAAAGGGAGAGTGGGGATTTTTGGGAGCATATTGATTCTTCCAAGGTTTGTAGGATTCGTTATTTTGTTTCTTCAGGATAGTTTTGAGCTGATCCTAGCCTTTGTAAGAATGGTAATACATTGAAGGAGAGTGGTGGGGTTGTCGCGCCTCAAGGAATTGGCAATAGAACTTTGCTGTAGTTTGGGAAGCATGTTTAAGTTATAAAAATAAAATAGAGAATTAAAAGGCCTAAAAAATAAGTAAGAAATAATGGATTGACGATATTTTAAGTTCCCAGGAGTTGCTATTTTCTTCTTGCAAAAATAATCGAAAAGTTAAGTTAAGTTTATTATTAATGGTCAAACTGAATAATTAGTTAATAGCTTGCTATTGGCCAGATCAAATAGCCCAAAAGTCAAAATGTTTGAGCTTTTCCTCACTTCTAAGGCAAAAGCATTCCAATTTGTTACCTTTAGCTTGCTTTTGGGTTTTTTTCCTGCGAAATACGAAAGAATCATAATTTAAGAGGAAATCCTATACTGAAAATATAGCTTTAGGCCTTAAGAGGGCCACAAAGGTATAATTGTTTTCGACCAAGGCTAGAGCAAGAGTTTGCTGGACCATTTATTGATCAGCGTGTTTTGATATTAAAAATAATTTTAGTGCCTATAACTCCTGAGATGAATATACTTGCATACTAGGATATCTAAAGAGTTGAGGAACACCTATTTTCTCTCAAAAGTAGTCAAGCTCGTGCTCTGGTTCTTCCTTCCAACAAAGATCTGGCCTCTTTAGATTCCTTTCAAAGCCAGCTTTTTAAACAAGCTTCTTCGCAAAGTCGAGCCATTCTTGGCAAAAAGCTGTGCACTGGCTAGATATTGGTCACAATGGGTCCGGATTAAGAAAATGGTGCGATTCGAATGTTTATATATAATCTGCTGGTTGTAATATACGGCCCTCCAGCTAATAATTCGCATCACGAAATAACCCCAAAGTTCAATTCAGATCTGCTCAACAATTTGAAATGCAGCCTCTATTGCAAAGACATCAAATTTTCATAAATTTCTAATTCTAAAAATGGCTTGAAAAGTGACGAGGAAGGACAGATGCTAGCAGCTCGTTTTTTTGATTTTTTAGAACATCTGCAAAAAAACGTCGGGGATAAGAAGATTATCATTAAGTGCATATAGTGGGTTCTATAAAAAAATAGGATACTTCTCCAAATTTTTATTCTATTCATTCGTTTTATTCTAATGAAGCTTTAAGTGGAGGGAGCATAAGATTATTTTTACCAGCTCAGACCTGAATAAGTCATGATTAATCTCATTTAGTACTTCGATTTGAGCTATAAGTGCTCTGAGGGTCTAATCCTTTTCTATTAAGAGGGCTACTTTTTGACCTTTGCCTAAAAAGAAATCATATTTGGCCAATATGGACAAAAAACTTCATAAAATCAGTATCTAAGGCCGGGAAATTAAAAATTGAAAGTTTAAACTTAATCTTTGAAGAAAAGCCAAAGTGAAGCTACTAAAAAGAGCTAAAACTAGCTTCAAGTCAAGAACCATTTTCTTAGAAGCAGCTGTTAATCCTAGGTTTACCAAAATTCCTGCTATGACCAAAGATAATAAACAGTCTATCGCCATGAAAATATAAAACTTCAATTCCAAAGAAGGAAGGAGGGAGATTTAGACTTTGGTAATTAAAAGGAACTAAGAAAGGAATTTGCTAGAGTTATTTCTGATTCTGACTGTGGATCAGAAGATAGAAATACTGAGAATTTGGAGGGTTCAAATAATTTAAGTACTCCACCAACTCCAACATGGTGCAAAGAGTCCAATTTTGTGCCTCAGAAAATATGTGACAAAGAGTTTAGGAGTACTATTGAACTTTCGAGTAACATTTTTCGAAGGAAAAACATGGATCCTATTCATGAGGTTGATTAAGTTTTGGAAAGAACAAAGAAATACATGCACGACTAAAAGAATCCAGAAGTTTCAAGCCCATTGAAGAATCTAGTGAAAGTAGTTGATAGAGGTTTCTAGCCTTTATCTCCTCAGGCTGAAAAAGCCAAAAACGAAGATTTCAGTAAAGCATGTGATGAAAATTTTGGATTTTTTTAGGACAAAACGGAATCTTACTATAACCTGAGCGGAGGGAAAGTATAAAAAATGAATGAAATTCTTCAAAAGATAGATCCAAATCACTTTTAGTGTCGATGCAGGCATTAGCGAATGAGGAGGAATGCTTGCAATTCGAAAGTAGTTTAATTTACTTTCTAGCCTCACCTTGCAAAAAAATAAAACTTTCCAGGGTTTTTAGCCAATAGAAGTCATGTAAATGTTTATAAATTTGGCCCACAAATAAAAATTACGCCTCCCAAGGAGACCAAAAATACAAAACTAAAGAATTCTCAAGTCAGAGAAGATAGAATTCCTGCATTTTTGAAGTCAAAAAAGGAAAAAGCTTCTGTTTCATCTAAAGGAGAGCGGCAGTCTTCAAATGGAACAAAAAAGATAATTTAGCGACAGAACAGCAATGATAAAGAAACCGCAAAAGAACCAACGAATGGACACAATTTCAAGCGTCACTCTCAAATTATCTTTAATCAAAAATACAGGCATAATTATGTCACAAGTTCTCTTAAAAAGCATAATAGTACTAGTAGTCCCAAAAACTCTCCTTAACAAGCCTAAAACCTGAAGAAATATGATTCCAATCAAATTCAAACAAGGCCTAGCTTAGGACAGCCTGAAAAGAGCTGGAAAAAGAAATCTAACTGCTTTAATTCTCCTCCTTACTGTCAAAACCTAACACAATTTGGTCAATTTTTAAAGCAAAATGACAAATCAAACACTCCATTTCGATTTTTCGCTCCTGTCCAAATCATAGCACCCACTGTATACCTACATTCTACAAATACCTCTGAAGGGCAAGTGATTTTCAATCTCAACAAGCAGCATTAAAGGTTTAATACCAGGTTAAATGAGTCATCCAGTATGAAAGGGCCGAATCTTATGGAGGGATTAACAAGAGAGCTCAATTCGAATAGAAGTGAAAAGATACTTAAATCTTTTCAGCAAAAATACTTATGATTGTAAGTTTTACTTACTTCCCAATATAATTATTATGAATCTACTTAAATAGACCATAAAGATCTATCTTAGAATTTCGAACAGCCTCTAGGACCTAAGCTCGAATTTTTCTGTTTCAAAGTGCTTCTTTACCAGATTCAAAGATTTAGTTAAACCTGATATGTTCTGATAATCATCTTGATCCAAATAGTTAATCTTTCTTAGTCATTTCCATCAATTAAGTCAGTAAATCAATCATAGAGGACAATAAAGCTTTTTTTTCACATCACTATTGATCATATAGTTCTGGATATTATACCTCTTAAGGATCATTCATTTCGATTTTGGGTAGAATCAATCATACTTTGAGGTATAATGTTGTTAAAATCAATTTTCTGAAATAATGGGATAGAGTGATCAAGATCAATAGTATTTTTTGTTCATGTTGCTGCAGGGAGCCTGGTTTTGGACAAAGTTAACAGCCTGGCTTTGTACATAGGATCTTTGTTGTTGGACATCCATTTGAGCATATTAAGCTTTCATCTGTGCAACATACTGTTTTCCATACTCCTTTTCGGCGACCTCGAATAACTTCTGCTCACTGGTGTCAATTTTCATTAATTCGATCCAATGTCCCATACTTGTCAGCAGTTGACCTTTACTCTTATACTTCAGTAATACATGTCCTGCCGAGCCTTTGTGGCCATCTATCTCAAGATGATACTGTGGGTTTTCAGGCACGTTTGTTATATTGACAGTTAAGATCTATAATTCGTATGCATTGTTGTCAATTTTAGATTTATCTACTGAGTATAAGATAGTTCCTCCTAAAGTGTGGATGTTGCATTTGCCTCCTTAGGCCATTTCTCCAATTATCTGCAACTGTGCTGAAGGACACTCTTTCAAGACTGAAGATTTAAAATGGAGAGCAACATGATTAGAGGTTTCGCCTGTTTTAACAAAAGGATTCTAACCCAATTTAGCTTTATCCCATTGACTAATCAGTGCTTTTAAGCTAAAGTCACTAAACATGGCCATGTGTCCCGCATCCAAGATTAATTTTAAAAAGCTCATCAGCAAATCTCTACCTTAGCTAAACATTTGAGAACTGTAATTTGAACTGCATTACCAATTAAACACAACACAGTCCGCATCGACTTCTTTCATATTGTTGATAAGTTCTTTGACGATATCAGTAGTAGGTTTTTCTGTGAAACCTTCGTACATTTCTTTGATCGAATTTGCAGGGGCTGCGTAGACAAGGACTTGTGTGCCTTACAAAGTCTTTTGCTAAACGCTCGTAAAAAGATTATCATAAGTACAGCCATTAGTAAAAGAGATAATAATAGCTGCGATTTTTTTAGACTCGTCTTTTGCTTTTAGTAATCTCAGATTCTAGGTAGCTTGTGGAGGCATTGTGTAAGAATTGAAATTTGCTGGAAAGCCGTAATTTTGCTGTGGAGCAGGGAAAGTTTGAAACTGTAGGGAAGGTTGTTGAAATAGTTGCTGAGGTTGCCCAAATATGTTGGGCGCTTGCTGAGGTTGCTGAAATAGATTGGGTAATTGCTGAGGTTGTTGAGCCGGCTGAAATAGGTTGGGTACTTGCTGAGGGATCTGATATTGTTGCTGTTGAATGGGAATTTGATATTGTTGCTGCTGCATGGGAATTTGGGTATTTTGAGCTGGGGGCGAAAAAGAGAAAATGTTTTGCTGAATAGGAGCAGAAGGGAAAATTTGAGACGGTTGAGAGTTTACTGAAGCTGAAGATTCAACTTGATTAGTGTTTGAAAATATGTTAAGCCCACTTTGAGGAGATTGCTCTGTCATAAGATATGATTATATAATGAATTAGCTCTTTAACTAGAAAAGACAAACTATTGATAAGTAAAACTTATTTGCGCAGAAATTACTACAAAAGCTACTTATTTATATGCTTGCTGCTAAAAGGCTATAAAGCCTCATCTTCAGCTTTACTACTCGTCTTTTAATCAAATAGAAGGCTTGACTTTTTTTTTGATTGAGCTATATCTTTCTTTGTCCAAATATACTATAACTTAAGATTGAATTCATTCTAAATACTGCTTTGACAATTAAGTATTCATTTTTATTACTATCAAAAAACTTTTCGACTTAGTTCTCATTTTTTTTACCAAATGCTGGGAAGATGATACTATCCTACTCCTGGAACGTATTTGTGTTCCTTTGTAAAATCTACTTTATTTGAGCTACTTTGCGTCGCTCCTTTCTTGGTCTTTTTTTGAACTGAAAAGTCAGAGAGCAAATCAGGATCAAGATAACTTACATATTAGTTATTTGCCTTTGATTCACTAAATCTTTTCGAACGGGGAATGCTTCCTTCATGGCTACTATTTATTATGTTGATGTGACTAATTTAGTTTACATTTACTAGCGGTTTGGTGATTTTTTGTTGAGATATTTAGAAATTTCTTTACTCATTGAACGATTATGTAGAATGTCATAGAGCTTTTTATCTTTCGACATTCTCAGCTAGCCTTTGACTGAAGAAGTTCTGAGCTTTTGAATAACGGGTTATTCGTCTTTTCTCTAAATCTTGTTTTGGGACAATTGTTTGGGAGAGTACATAAGGTCCAAAAGCTATTTCTTGCTAACGTAACGTAAATCAAGGTGTAGAGCTGCTATTTTTTAGTTATTTTTGTCTGTCAACTGGACGATTTGAACTGTGAAGCGCTTGTTTTATTAGAGGGTTGCCATCTACAAAGTTCCTTATAAATACTAATGCTCATCTTAAAAGACTTTGATCGAGATTTATTGAGAACTGTTCTAATAAACCTAAAATTTACTGTTGACTAGCCATTTATACTAAAGTTCACCAAAGCGAGGCTGACCAACAAAGCATTCTTTTTCATATCTTATTTCTAATTTGAAGTTCCTCTTTCTCTTTTTGAAAAAGACGTTGGCATAGTAAGAATTAACATTTAAATTGGCCGCATATATTGATATTTTTGCAACTAAACTCACTTTTACCGGCTATTTTGGAGGAGCTTATTTGTATTCGCTTTTTTTGTTTCCTTATTCTCGCTCAATAACTTTGATCATGAATCTTAAAGTCCCACATTGTTATCCCTATTGGTTCAAACAATGAGTTGTATTGTAGAAGAAGAACTGGTCAGGCTTTAAGTATATGATGCCATTATACAAAGCCTTCAGTTACTAAATTTAGTAACCGAACTCATGTTCACAAAGAGTCTAAAAGTGTAAGCTTTACTGGCCCAGAAAAGGTATCTAAATTGGTGATTTCCAATGAACTTTGGTTGGTTACACATCTCCATAACTAAATGTCTTATAAAATTGGTTGTTATTGGAAGCATCAATTAGTTTGAGGTGTGCTCTGGAGATATCTTTTGGATGCTACTTGAGGGCAGTGAGTTAAATGTCTTCTATTTTCAGAAACTTTTTAATTACTTTCATCTCAAAGCAATTTTATTATCAATCTATCAATTAACAATCAGATGGAGGTGAGAGTGTTCTAATCTTAAAATGAAGTTTATCAGAAGTAAAAACTTTTAGGAGAAGGCGCCTTCGGGAAAGCTTATCTAGTGCGTAAAAAGGAAACAGGAGAACTCTTGGTCGTAAAATAACTCAACATTGAGCATATGAGCCAGCAGTAAAGAGCATAGACTATAAAAGAGGCACAAATTTTAAGAAATCTAAAGCATCCGCTGATAGTTAGATTCGTTGAAGTCTACACAACCAAACAAAATAAACTAAAAATCGTCATGGAATATGCAGAATGTGGAGATGTTTCGAAGGCTATCACTGTACGTCGGAATTAAAAAAGGCCATTTTAGTAAAACCAAATCTTAGACTGGTTCACTCAAATTTGTTTGGCTATGAAGCATGTGCATGATAGAAAGATTTTGCATAGAGATATCAAAGGTCAAAACATTTTCATAACAAAGACAAATACGCTAAAACTTGGGGATTTCGGAATCGCTAGGGTATTGAATAAAACTCAAGATAAAGCCAGAACAGTTGTTGGAACACCTTACTACCTATCTCCTGAAATCATCTAAAATAAGCCGTACTCTTTTAAATCTGATGTTTGGTCTATGGGCGTTCTGCTATATGAATTGTGTGCGTTATCGCCTCCGTTTACAGCTAACTCTTTGCAGTTTTTAGCCTTAAAAATCGTAAAAGGAAGTTATACTGCTTTAAGTGGCAACTATAGCAAATAATTGAAAGGATTAGTGAGCGAATGCTTGCAATTAGATCCAAACAAAAGGCCAACCGTTGGTGATATCCTCAGTAGTTCCAATTTTATTTAGAAAAGCCTTTTTTACAAGATAGAATAAGAAAATATCTTAGTGAAACATATAGGAAAGACGAGTTCAGTCATACCGTACTTCATAATCAAGTAAAATATTTTAGATTTAGAAAATAGAAATTTCGAATAAATTGGTCAAAATGCAATAGGATAAGAATATTTAAAGTTAGAGAGGCAAGCTTAAAGAAGAAGCCGCAATTTTGAAGTAAAAAATGGAAAAGAAGAAAGAAGAATAAAGGAATAGAGATGAATAACGACTAAGAAAAAAAAGATAATAGGAAAAAAAGGCGGTAGATATGCAAAAGAAAATGAAAGAAGTCGAACAAATAAGAGCCGTTTAGTAAAGAAAAGCATGGATTGAAAAGTAAAAAAGGAAATAGTAAGAAGCTCAAGCTCAAAAAAGAAAAGTTTAAGAACAAAAAAGAAGAATGTAAGAGCAAAAAAGAAACTATATGTAAGAGTAACATAAAAGAGTTCAATAAATTGCACAAATGGCACGTCTTCGCTAAAAATAGTAACAGCAGCTATTTGCCAGAAAATAAAAACTAATTCAGTAGAAGTACTAATTAGAAAGATAACGATAATTTAAAGAGCAAGAAATCAAAAAAAGGCAAAATAAAGATAATTAGGCCAAAAAAATTGAAGAATTCAATGATTTTGCCAGAAAACAATGGTATTAAAACCAAATGATTCGAAAAAGGGCTGAAGAGAGGGCCAAACAGTCAGAAATGGAATCATATGAACCCATTCAAGAGCCCTAACCATCCTAAGCTTCTTATTAGAGGCCTAAATCAAATAAAATCTAAAGAAATAGTTCCAGAGATCAAAAAAATAGCCCATTCTAGCCACAAAAAAAACATAGTGTGCCTTCCACCAACGCAACATAATAGTAGCTCCAGAATGCTTTACTGAACCCCAATTTTAACAAAAAAACTCCTCAATCAGCGATTAATAAGCAGTCCTAATTGAAGCCAAAGCAAAATTCAGTCTCCAAGAGTAACGTACAACCAAACAAAAAACCAAATATCTCAAGCCCTGCAATCTAATAAAAAAAAGACTTAAAAAAATCAAATTATGATGAGGCTAGAGAAAAGATCAGAAGAGATAGGTAATAATTTCTAAAGAATAAAGGTAAATCAGATAATTCAAATAATACTAATGAGGAGCCGGTAATGGCCGGAAAATGGAAGAAGAAATCAAGAGAAAACTCAGTTGAGACTCCCAAACATAATAAATAACCAGAATCGCAAAATGAACTATCTCCCAGCTAAACGGCTTAGTCTTTAATGTAAAGCCATGAATTAAGATTGGATATTAAAGACAAGTAGTAGTTTCTTGACTACTTAAATGAGCTTCAAGACGTTCTCGGCAACATAAACAAAAATCTCTAAAAGAACAATCCTTTACCCGAGTTGCCCGAGGTCGAAGAAAAAGTAATGTTGAGATAAGATGATAATGAAGAGTTTGACTATTCTATTACTGCAGCTTTTGATAACGCTCTACTTCCAAAGGTGTAGATTAGTGCCTAAAATGCTGATCTGGATTATTTTAGCAGTTATTCGAAGTTAGAAGACTTGAGGATTTGTTTAGAAGATAAGTTTGGAACTGATAACTTTATCAAGATATATAGGACTCTCTAAGGAGAACTGTAAGCTAAAGGACTCTAAAACTTCAACATCATATAAGTAGTGCAGAAGCTTGGAGGCCTAATTAATGCCCAGCTCATCACATAAAATCTACCCTTATTGCTAACTTTGATAGTTATGGAGGAAAAGATGAGTAGTGTTTGAATGTTTGATAAAGATATGCTTAATTAATCACTCTATCAACATAAGAAACATTGCATTAGCGGGATTTTAAAATTTAAATGCAGTTTAAATCATCATTTCACTGTTTTTCCTAAACTACTTCCTTTCCTTCTTTGCTTAGGACAGTCAGCTTATTTTTTTGATAAATAGATATCTCTTAGGCTGAAATGAAGTTGTAAATGGGTAAGCTAGGAGAATTGTAGCCTTTTAGTGATATCTGCCTGACTTTCTCGATTCCAACCTATTAAATAACATGTGGTAAGAATCTATAAGCCGCTCTCATGATATTCTTGACTAAATCTGCGTTGCTCATGTCCAATCGACCGACTTTTAGAGTGCTATGTAAAAGTATACTTACTAAACTGGTCCATTACCGAGCATAGTGTAGGTCGAATTCATCAAATCATTGAGGTATTCTTCGTAAGTGCTGAACTTTTCTTTCAGTTCTTCAGGTACTTCTTGGCACTCAATGGGGAAAGGGAATCTAAATAGTCAGATAGTTACTTTTTCTTCTAATAGAAAAGTTTTCCCAAAGGTTTTCTTAACAAATTATAGATTTTCCAATCACAGAAGAAAAGGTCATTGGCGTTTAGTAGTTTTAGCTTCTATTTGTTATTCCTAAAGTGTTTCTTTGCTCGTTCATAGCCGACTGTGTCTGAAAGCAAGGGCAAATTCATATTTTGGATCAAATCAGTGAACTAGGTTTCAGGGTCCATCGTGAAAACAGCAAACCTGGAGTTGTATTTTTCGCTGTAGATGGGAACTGGCAGTGGGATTTGGATGGGTCTGATAGAATAGTGTTAAGGAACCTCAGCAAGATCAATTTCCAAATAGATAAATCCTTAGTTTCCTCCCTGAAAGACGTCCTTTACATTTTTGGTTTTGTTAATGAACTATTTAAGTGCTGAAAGGGCCTGATTTATTTGATGCTTGTCCAACTTGACAAAAGCTATAGCTTATTGTTTCTTCTTATTGAGTACTTTGCTGCGCTTGATGATGTATTTGTTGTGAGGCAGATATTTTTACAAAGGCTATTTTTTCACAGAAGGAGCCTATTCAATTTAAGGTTAGACTTCTGCCTAAACTTCGGCTTCCTCTTGCTGTTGTTTTACCTTCTTTCCCATGTTGTTGAATATATGATTTATAAAATAAAATACGAATACTTAGAATTTAGATAGTAAATAATATTGTAGAGTCAAAATTCAAAAAGGTTATTTAGTTTTTATTAAAGATTATTGAGAGCTAATCAAAAGTCTGAATCTTCTTCCTCTAAAATTTTGACAGTTTTCTTTTTGACAACAGGCGCCTCAGGTTCTTTGACTGAGCGGTATTTACTCAAGAAATCAGAGGCTAAGCCAGAGGCATTTATCTCCTTCTTAGTTTATTTTGCCTATTTTTCATTTTCCAGATAGATTTTGACTCTAACTTCATCTTTCTTTTTGTTTTCTTCTCTCTTTTCTTACTTAGCCTTTTCAGCCTTTTTATTATCAAGCTTTTATTTTTTGCTGAGTTATTCTTGAACTTTTACAATTGGTTAGGGTTATTTTTCCTTGGCATTATTGGATTGTTATTCTGCGGCTTCTTTATGTTTGTAAGCAAAAGTAACCTAGACTTCATCATTGTCATTCAAAACATGACCCACAAATTAATCTTTGGCGAAGAAGCAGCCATTTTTAGTGAAGCGAGTAACAGTATTTACATTCAGAAGTGTAGGCCTATTCGAAAAATATTAAGAAACAACTGCCTTGTATTTTTTGAGGATTATCGGGAGAGCTTTGTGTACGGTGATATCTGTAGGTAATGATGCAATGAAAAGAATACTTGTATCTGTGGTGATGTGGAGTCTAAGTATGTTGCTGGACATCAACAATTAAATTTTATATTTTATCAATCAATTTAGTTTTGCAATTAGGTTCATTTAGAGCCAAAATTTGATAGAATTTAGATTTAAATATTTCTTTTTCGACAAGAGTCCAGCTATAGATAGTTAGATGTTATATTTTGTTAGCTTCATAATTGATATCGAATGCAAAGATCATAATTTAGCATTAACGACTTCACCGAGATTTTTGTATGAGTTGTATTGAATGTAGTCTTTGGCAATAGGCACTTTCAAGGCATGCACTGGGATGTTGAGACTATCCACAATTACATTTATATCCTTTGCTGCAACCTTTATCAAATCGTTGTAATGGTTCTTTAGCTACTGGGCTAAGTTAGGGCAAATCCATCCTTACAATAGGAACAAACTCAGCTCCCGTAATACTACTTACCAAGCAAACAAAACGAAATAATTCTTAACTATTTCCTTAGAATTAGTCAGTTTCTGAAGAGCTTCAACGCAGCTCAAAATGGCTAACTTTTCTCCGTGAGCCAAAGCTAATTCTTGAATTTAATCGCTTGTCTCGAACATAAGAATTTCATAATTAGTCTTTCCATTTGCTTTGAGGCTGGCCATTTTGTTGATAAGTCTATCGAGTTTGAACTTTTCCACAATCAAGAAAATAGTGCTTAATGTTTTTAAGCAAAAGACCTGACTCTTATCTGTCAACTTTATTGAGTCCCCATTGTAAAAATAGTCAGGCCTTTTCGCGTAAATGGTTAGCAAATCTTTGACAACTTTGACCATGAGAACTCTGTTATCTCCTTCAGCTGTGAGTGAAGCATGTGTGCTGGCAAGTGCTTCTCCAAACATGTTTACGCCTAAAAACCCTTGTCCTCCTGTGCGCTCCCTAAGAATAGAAATGCTCCTTTAAGAATGCCAGCCAACCAAAGTTTTCGCAACACAGCAAGCAATTAAGAGATCATCTTCATGGCTCTTCGGATTGGCATAAGCAGCTTTAGCATAATTATGGAGCATATTAACTCCGAGAGTTCTCGCTATTATGGGAATGATGGCATTTTTTTGCAATTGGTAGTCGAAAATTGGAGTTTACGATTTGCCATTAGGACTCACTCCTTTTCTTTGCTGAGAATATTTTACAGTTGAATAAATAACAGATTTCAGTCCTCCTAAAGTCATTGAGGCAATACATAATCTACCGCTTAGCAGCCTTTCAGTAACTTTAAAGAACCTTTGTTGGATTCCTTTTACAGGAGAAGTAAATTTGCCGTTTTCGTCAACATCTGCATACTTATTCATCATGTTCACCCTGGGAATTCTAACTGAATGGAATTTCAATGCGGCATTATCAATTCCATTAAGTCCCATTTTGATGCCCATATCATTAATCTCAACTCCTTAGAAAGGTTTCAAATTTTTATCCCGAATAGGCACAAGGAAAGCATTGACACCTTAATGCTTTCCTTTGACGTAAGTTTGGGCAAAGACTAAAGCATAGTTAGCATGGACGGCTCCATTAGTAATCCAATATTTTTGAGAGGCAACAGTAGGACAATCAATCACGAACTATTTTGCTTTTTCGTCATAATGAGCAGTCGTTTACATTTGGACAGCATTGTTACCGTATCCGAGTTAAGTCAGGCAGAAACAGCCAGTAACTTCAAGGCTGTCAATTTGGTCAAAAATCCATTTATGCCGATCTGTGTGCAAAGCTACGATAGAGCCACCTAAGTCTAAGCATTTTTACCGAAAAGGTTGTAATGAACAGTGAATTTGGTAGCGGTAGCCCCTGAGACATTGCCTAACATCTCATGAGCAGTAAAAATATTGGTTGGGTCGTTGAAAAAATTTCGGACTGAAACTATTCCAGATTTGGCGACTTTTGATAGCTGTTTGTAGGCATGTTATCTTTGAGCTGGCAGAGGGATGTTGAATTGTGGGGTCCACACTTCGTCTTTAAAGACTTCAAACCACTTCTGACGCTTCTAAAAGCTATCGTGGAATAGCAATCTTTACAAATCTTACATTTAAGGTATGATGTAATATAATTATGAGTTAATGTAATCGAAGATATTATGCCGTTTACTCAAACATTATTCATCATTGTTTTTTACCTCGTTTTCTTTCTCATAGTCCTCAAATATTAAACATTAAAGCCTTCCTTTAAGAAAGTTTAATAGTAATGCTGATGCTAAATTGATAGTATAGACTATTTAGATTGATTTTAAGCTCATTTGCTGTGATTTTAATAATCATGAAATGTCAATCACTTTATTTTACGAACAAGCCGTTGTTCCAAATTCCTCTATGAATGATTGCACCATTTTTGTCGAATAAGGTTCCTTTGCCGTTTTGTTTGCCATGGGTCCATTCTCCTTGGTAATACTTTTTTGAAACAAACACAAAAGTTCCTTCTCCATGTTTGCGGCCGTGTTGGTATTAGCCTTTATATGAAGAGCCGTCATTCCAACTAAATTCTCCGTATCCGTGCATTTCTCCTTCTTCCCATTGCCCTTCGTATTTAGAGTTGTCAGGGAATAGAGCAGTGCCTTCCCCTTGTGGGGTAAATGATCTCTTATTAATGAAGCCAAGGTATCTTCTACCGTCCCCATATAAAATCTCTGACTTGTTATTTGGAAAATCATCAAGAATGATTGTATGTGATTTAGATTCGTCATGATGGTTTTTCAGAACGACTTTGCCACTTTTTGGAATGGAGTTGTTCATTACTCCTTCAAAGGTATACCTATCGTCTTTGCTTGTTATTTTGCCTTTGCCTTCAGCCTTTCCATCTTTAATTTCGCCTTCGTACTTTATTTGCTATTGAAACAGTTCGACCACTCCGAACCCATTTGGTATTTTGCTAAACTCGCCATAGTACAGATACTTCTCAGGCTCCAGCATAATGCCTCTTCCCTATGGAAACCCTTTATTACTCCATTCTCCAACATAGTACTTATCTAGAAACTTATGCTTCATGACCTTATGCTTTTCAAAAAGCTGCTTGTATTCTTCATTAATTACAGCTTACCTTACTGATCTTGAAGATAATTTAGTTTGAGTTGGACGGCCTCATCAAGAGGGAAGGAGTGTTGGTAGTAATCAGAGTTTGAAATGGGTACAAGTATTTAGGCTTAGATTTTTTCAAGCTAGGCCTTGGGAAGGTTATTGTCTGCGCAGCATTGGTTCCCCATTCTCAGAATTATTTATAAACTTATGAATTATTTATTGAGATTAGGCAAAACATACCAAAAATGCAAATAGCACGGCGAAGAAGTTGTCAATGTATGCTACGACTCACGCTGTAGCGGCAATAGATTCATTTGTAAAAACTAAAAGTGTTGGTTTAGGCACTCAGAACATAGGGTTAAGGGGTATGATGATTACAAATAATGTGTTACGAATATCGAAAAACACATTAAGCTGAGAGAGAACTTGTAGAAAAGTTTGGAACGCTACAAAGCTACTATTGTAGACTATCTTGATAAAATATTTTAAGAGCTTAAGAAAAGCTTGTTTTCGAACATAGATGCAAAATACTGTTAGCGACAGTTTCTGGAGATCTAGAAAATGTACAAAAAAAAGGCAGATTACATTCCAATGATCTACGAGTACAAAGAATGCATCCCTTAGAAGATTTATGCTTAGATCTAGAACAATTTGTTTTCCAAATAAAAGAATATCAACAAAATGATCAACAAGCAGGAGGTGCTGATCGATTTCAATTCGATTCTCAACGAAAAGATATAAGAGTTCAATATCAATCGGAAGGAAGACCAGATTAGAGCTATTTTGCCATTCAAAGATTGCGAGTTGAAACTGAAGTTCACTGCCTCTAAAAACAATTTCCTCTCCAAAAGGATGTATGATTTAAATATCAGAGGCCCTATTGTTCTCTATGTGTAGTCCTACAAAAATAGGAGATTCGGAGGTTATTCAAGCATAATGTTTCCCAAATATTAAGATGAGTACTCAATCGAGCATAGAAACATCCAATCATTCCTATTTTCCTTGGATTACAAGACGATTTTGCCTCTTAAAGAGGAATTCAAGAAATACGCGATCAAAGGAGGAGACAATTTTGGGTTTGGCCAGGGTGATCTATTGATCAGCGACTAGTGCAATAAAGGGAACATTAGCTGGGCGGAGATAGGTAGGACTTATAAATAGCCCTATAACTGCAAAGGACCTTTGAATGAATGGCTGGCTGGAGCCTCATATTTTAGGGTCATCTAGTACCAGATTTACTAGGTTGAAGTCAAAAGATAAAAGTGATTGATATTAATGCTATATTATCAAAAAATCACTTGAATCTGTCGAAAAGTGATGGGAGTTTGTATCTTCCCACACCTGGAACTGTCTGATCTCTTTCCACTGGTATTACCTTCTTTCCGAACCCTATCCCAGCTACTTTATATTTGTGAGTGGAAGGGTACTACCTCAAATCTAATGATTGATGGCCAAGGCCTATCTTTTCGCATGCTTTTCTTTTGGCAGGATCATCAAATCTTTGAGATTTGGGTACAAATATTCTGCTGTTAGGCTAGAGACCTGACATCAAAGGAATGCTTGGTTTGACATGTGATATTGTCAGACTATTGTTTTTGAGAGGCCTAAAGTTAATATCTCCAATGGTATTGAAATGGTCTTGCAAAAAAAATTTGGGATCTAAACATTCATCTTTAGTTACAAAGCATTTAAAGCTAATCCAGCCTACCTCTTCCATCATGTCATTATAAAGAAAAATTCTTTATATTTTAACTCTCTAGGCCAAGTTAGAAACTTAGTTTACTTTCTCTTAGCTACTATCTGATTAGTTGAACAGTTGGGTAAAACCTGAACCGATTTTTTAGGTGGAGTTCAGATGACTTTCGAAGATGAATGCAGAAGCAGTTAGCTTATTGTAAGTTTTCTTAACCAGTGGTAGCTGGATTGTTTAATATGAACGATATTAGGCTTGAGTAAGTCTTTTGATGACACTTCTGCTTGAATTTCCATCCAGCTAAAACTAGATAAAGACTCTTACTTTTTGCATCTTGCTCAGAAATGGGAAATTGGCTGTATATCACATATTTTACCGTAAATCGAAGTTATGGCTAGATGATCTTTTTTGACTTCAATTGTGCTTCCAAAAAAAACGCTGCTGTTGTTTTATAGTTTCGCTACCTATTTCTTTTTAACCTATTTTTTTGTTTTTTATTTTTTAGTGCCTAGGTTATTAGAAATCTAGATGTTAGCGAAAAGATAGCCTACCTTTTTTTCTCCCATATTGACCTACCATCCTTTATATTCGCCGTCACTTGTATTGACAACAATTTGTCCCTCAATAACTGCACCGATATCCTAAGGATTATAGCCAAAAGAAGTATTTTTGTTGATGACTTAGAAAGGGAAAGGTTTGTCGAAATTCCCAGGAAGGACTAGAGATTAATGCCATTGAAGACTTGACTAGTTGATTACTTCTGCAGGCTAATCGAGCTTTATGATCTAATGGTTGTTATCTTTGTCATCCAAGACTTCTAGTTTGAGTATTTTGAATGTTTTAGAGTGGAAGACAGGAATGTCAAGCTGCAGATTGATGTTTGTAAGTTTGAAGGTCACCATTCGTAGGGACTATCAATAATAAAATTATAAACTCAGATCGACAATCTAATTGGTTCATTCTCAAAAACCATTTCAATTTTAACCATACATACCTTGTGCAATAAAGCAAAAGGACTAGAAATAGAGCTAGCTTTTGGAAAATTAGGCTTTGAGTGATTATTAGAGCATTGGCCTTTATTATTTTGTTTAATTAGTGATATTCAGTTTTCAACGAACTCGCAAAAAACTTACTTCAAAGCTAAACAGATTAATCTAATGTTAATTGTATTTCAATAATCAAAGCTAAATTTTCGGACAACCTGGTGAATCTCATGGCGATTTCATATATAACAAATAAATCTTTCTACATAGAGAATACCCTACATGATATTAAGGCTGGTTTTTGATGCCATTATAATAATAATCCGCTGATAAATTACCAAACCATCATGGGCTTCTTCTCAACCCTAACTGCACTGTTGCTGCTTACAACTATGGCAAATAGCTACTCCCTCGACGGAGCCTGGGATTTGGTTCCCTCAGCAGGCCAGTATCAGTACATCGATTCGAATGTGACATTCCAGTTTAAGAGGCAAGTAGACAGCCAAGGTGCCATCACCAGCCAACTCTTTGTCTACAACTGCTTCCTCTCGCAATATCTCTATGAGGTCGATTAGGATGAAATATCTTTCTACTTCAAGACCTCATCTCTTCTCTCCTAAAACTGTAGTCTGTCTCAAATCAACTAGCTTAAAACGAAGCTTCAATCGATTTATTATTTTACGATTGATGGTGATTCCCTCATTCTACAGAGTTTGACGGGCAAATCGGTTTTTTCGCTATAAAGGGAAAAAATCGACTACAGAACCATTATGGTGGGAGTGTGGCAATTCTTCACAAGCACTCAAGCAGCAAGCACTCTAACTGAGATAAATGGGACGATGATGGCGATGTGCGGTGGAGCCAATGGCTTTTACTATAACATGATGCTAGTAAATGGATCATATCCTTCGCTAAGTGTTAAAGGAAGCATCGCGCCTAATTGTGCTGATAGGCTGTTTAGTAATCTGATATATTCTGTTGCGTTTTTCACAGTTGCTGCCAATCGAACCCAGCTGAGCCTTTATGACATCAGTTTTAGGTTGCTCTTCAAAATGAACAAAGTTTCCAATCTTGACTTTAACTCTTTACTGGATGTAAATGTTCGGCAGTCAGCTCCAGTTCAAACAAAGGATAATTCCAATTCTTTATCTGGTTCTTTCGCAGGACAGTCAGCCGTTTCCACAACTACTACCCAAAATCAAGCTACTAATTCTAATGCTAACGTCTTTAATCTACAATAAAATCAGAGCTTTGACTCGTTCGCATTCACTTCTACTAGTTCTAACACTAACACAGCATTTAATTCCAATTCCAACACTAACACTAACACAGCATCTAATTCCAATTCCAACATTAACACAGCTACTAATTCCAATTCCAACATTAACACAGCTACTAATTCCAATTCCAACATTAACACAGCTACTAATTCGAATACTAACACAGCTGCTAGTTCCAATTCAAATAATAAGCCAGCTGCTCAACCATCTAGCAGTCTAGTAACCTCTCAAACTATCAGTAATTCAACTCAGATAGTCACTAATCAAACAGTCCCAAAAAATTCGACAGTGATTACTCAAACCAATCCTAACCAAAATTCATCTCAAACCAGCAACTCTTCTTCTCAAGCAAGCTCAAGCCAAATAACGTCTCAATCAACAAACAACAATTCTAAGACTAATCCAACTCAAAATACTGTGTCATCTGTCTATCAGAACACAGCTTCATCTGTAAATCAGAACACGGTTTCATCTGTAAATACTTCTAGCCCTATCAACTCCAATATAATTATACTTCAAAACGGCTCTTCCTTAGGCTTGAATTCTTCATCGATTTCTCTTGCTTCTCAATCCTCTAGTATCAATACCGTTCAAAGTAGCCAACAGACCAAAAGTTTAGATACTTCTTTTTTTAGTTTTGGTCAAAACAATGACTTTTTTGGAGGCTCATTTTCATTTACGCCTCAGACTGCTGCTCCAGCTCAAATCATAACCTCAACTTCTTCTTCTAATTCTAGTCCAATTCCATCCTCCACTTCAAGTACTATTATTAACCAAACTACAACAGTTCCAGTTACTTCTACTTCTACTTTGAGCACCACTTCTACTTCAAGTTCAAGCCTTACTTCAAGTTCTACTTCTGCTTCAAGTTCTACTTCTGTTTCAGGTTCTGCTACCTCAAATCCAATTCAAAAAAGCCAGAGTACGGTTAGCTCGAATTCTGCTTCCCCTATTCAATCTCAAGCTAGTGTTACTACTCAAACTAGTAATAACCTTGCCAGCACCAGCTCTACTTCAAGCAATAGCAATCTTCAAAACAGCAATCTACAATCATAAGGTTTAATTACGAAAATAACTTTCACCCAAACTCAAACTCAAACTCAAACTCAAGCCCAAAAAGTTTAGACTTCATCAACCCAAAATCAACAATCCTCTGTACCAACTTCAAAACAAATCATAGATCTCGTGACAAGTGGTGTGCTCAACAACCAGATAAACGTGGCAGTTCCTTTGAGTGAGTTTCTCCAGACTGGCAAATGGTTGATAACCTGGATCAGCGGAATCACCTACGTCCCATCCAATCTACAGCTGGTCTATCTGATCTTCACATCAGCCAAAATCATCCTCTACTGCCCCTGCAACACCTACTACACCAACTATGCGCTAAACGGCAACACCCTTACCAACATCCAATGGACCGGCACCCAGAACCAATGCCAGAACAGCCAGGACAATCTGGTGACCGGCGTCATCTTCTACTCCAAACTAGTCAAAGCCAATGGCAACAACCTGGCCTTTTACTACAACAACCAGATCAAGATGGCAGAATTCAAACCTTTCTTCTGAGCAACACCATGATACTAATATGTGAGCTATAATTATCGATATTTATATGAATGCGGCTATAATGATTAGATGAGTCAAATCGCTGCACTCTTCGCCCGCTTGACTGCTGCCATCAACCAAAGGTACTCATGCTGTGAAGCAGCGACATCGACGAAATCAAGAACATACTCACACACCCCAACGCCAAGGAAATTGTCAATACTATCGATGCTTAACAATGGCATTCACTTTTCCATACCATCAGAATACCCAATTAAGATGTTGGACTACAGATTGTTTGTCTGCTGCTCGAGAAAGGAGCCAACCCCTACCACAAGGAGGACAACTTACAGACTGTGCTTTACTACCTGGCGAAAGAAGGTACTTTTTGGTGTAGTCAGGAAAAGCCAAAATTACTTAGAAACTACTTTCTGGCTTCAAGTATGATCTTAATGATGTCGATAAGTATAATCAGAATCCTCTGTACTGGGCTGCAAGTTACGGCAGGCTCAAGGTTGCGGAACTGCTGATTAAATATGGAGTCAATGTCAACCATATTGACAGTAATGGGCAGACATGTCTCTTTTATGCTGCCAGAGACGGACAACTAGAAATGTGCAAATTTTTGATAAACCGAGGCTGCAAATATGATCTGATCGACAAAAACAAGAAAACACCTTTACACTTCGCGAAAGTTGCCAAACACCCCTCGGTGATTGAGTATTTAACCAGTTTAAAGGAGTCGAGTAAGCCGCCCAAGCCACCAAAGTAGCCGAAACAAGCTGAGTCAAAGACCTAAAAGAAGAAAAAAGATATCCAACGCTCATAATTCATCCTCATCTACACAAACGAAGATGGGATATCGATGGAGATGAACCTGTATGATCTAGAGGCCCTGTTTAAAGACAAAGGCAGCCACAAGCATTCGATTCTTGACTACGTCAGGTAACCCGAACTTCTAGACGATTTGGATATCAAAAATGACAAAAAGGCCAACTTCATACGTGTCGCCACTAAAATGATCAACACCTTCCTAAAGCGCCCAGGTAACTCTGCCCTGACCCAGACTTATAACTATTCAAGTAGCCCGTGAATACCAATCTCTATACGGACTACCTAAACCATGTCGACCGACCCATGGATTTCAGCCTCATCAAGCATAAGCTCCACTTCAACTGCTACGAGAGCGAGGAGGAGTTCAGAAACGACGTGTTTTTGATTTATGATAACTGCGTGCGATACAATGGGGCGGAGAGCATCTATGGGAAGATGGCCAACCAGCTCAAGATGTAGTTTTAATAAATTTGTAAGAGAGAGTTCGGACAGCTGTATTGATTTACGTCTACTCATGATCATAGCATAAAATTCAGGGTTAGTCCTCCCTACACGATTTGTTAGCTGCCCAGCTTTTGCTCGATTACCTACACGATCTACTTCGGCTACTTTGAACTGGAGCGGTTTGCAGATTATTTTAAGGTGGGGTTGGTTGCAGGTTATATTAAGGCAGGCTCGTTTGCAGGCTACTCTAGGGACTCATTTGCAGGCTACTTTAGGATGTCATCTTTCGCAGGTTACTATTTTAAGGGAGTGCATGGTTAGACTACTTCCTATTCTTTCTTCTACACGCTCCCTTGGCTGTCAGCTTCATGTTAGGCTTCCTGGTTTTACTCTGGTGGCATCTCGTGGATATATATGCACACTCTGCCCTTTTAACACTTCCCACTTGCCACGAACTATTTGCAGTACTAGCTTTTATACTTATAGTTTTTCTTCATCAGATCGATATTGCCGTGGTATTCGCGACATGATGCTCCCAACTGGCATTTCCCCAGCTGGTACATTTTACAAGGCTTGGTCCTTTTGAGGAAGGGTCTGCGTAGCTCGTTTTCGTTGTGTGCGAAAGTGCATGAGAATTTGTGTCTGCAGTCTCGGCCGTGAGGACACATCTTGGTTTTGTAGTTTTTTCTTTTCTCGTTCTTCTTTATCCCCTTGGATTTCACCACCTACTCGTCAGGAATCAGATGGTCGTAGTAAAACTTACCTTTAGTTGTTGATTCAGTCTAGGTCTACTTGTGAGGCGTTGAACTTGGCGTTAGTAATTTATAGGGGTTGATGGGTTGTTTCTTCCCTAGGGTCTTTTGTAGATTCTGTTCTCCGGGAGCATAAAAGTAGAGGGGTTACTATTTGTGTTATTTCATCGCTAAGCAATTTATAATAGAAATGGTACTTATGTACATTGAAAGGGTGATTGTATAGGCATCCTCCCTAAACAACCAAAATGCGATTCTTATTACCACATTATCATATTGTATACAAATCGACGGCAGCTTGCAAAGTAGTTTGAACTTGTATAACTGTGCTATTCCTGTGGAGTAGTTTAATTTTAGTGAAATAATTGGCGCCATAAATGGTCTCGTTATGAGTTAATACAATAGTTAACTCAATATAAGTATTCAGTTCAATTTACAAATACTATAATTCCAACATGATTGACCACCAATTTCTCAAAACCTTCTCGATCAAATTCAACATCAGTTTCGATTCAATCGAGTAGCTCTTCGCCCACCTTCTAGACCCTTCTGCTTTCAAAACAGTGCTCGAAAGCAGGTCTGAACCTGAGACTATGATTGCACTTTGCTTGGCCCTCAAATAAAATATCAAGGAAAACAATCGAAAAACCTATCTCCTGCCTGTGTCTCCCGATGATTCGTAGGAGTAATTGGGTCTGGTCGAACATGGAGTCATCATGGAAACCAACCCATTATGGCAGTAACTTCTCCAGCGTGATGCTATAGCCTCTCACAACTCAGAAAATAGGAAAGTTGGCATAGGCTCTGCCTTTTAGCCACACCTTAGATTAAATTAAGAGAACTTCCCACCAAGGGATAGATGGTGTAGGTCTCTCAACTACTTGTATGTGTTGCTGCAGTCTCTCCAATCGATCTAGACTATGGAAGACACAGCTAGAAACTAGCAGCCGGTGAGACTGGCCAGCGTGAATCTACGGGATTAGATGATTGCGAAGCTAATAAGCGAGTGCTTGCTGAACCAGAATGGACGGAACATTCCAATCGACGTTATGCTGAGTTTGTTTACGAGCGAGATCGAGAAAGTTTTGCCCCCAGATGATGATCAGGTGGCTTACAGATTGGCTAGCATTGTCCAATAATTAATGCACTATCTTAATGACTAATTTTCTTTCCGGAGCTGGGCGAGGATTCCACGACCCTTCCGCAAGGACATCACCAAATTTGCCATCACCATGTTCAGCCGTTTCACCAAGACACGTTCCAAAGATATCATAGCCAAACTACTTGATATAATACTGCAGCTGTTCAAATTGCCCAAATTCAGATCATAGGTCTAGGAGGAGTAGGAATCGACTGAGATGCTGTAAGAGTCGCCGGTTGTTCATCGGTAGATTTTGCCGGCCTACTTAGCTAACAAATTCTATCAGCTTGTCAATATGATGCAGTTTGCTGTGTCCATCCTTTTTGAGGATGAGGGAGGGATATAATGGCAGGCCATCATCAAGGTTATTTCGATAATGGTTAGGATCTCTTAGAGTTTGATCTTCGAAACCGATGAACCTTTGTCTACGAACTCCAAGCAAGTCAACCAAGTCAACCACCGAGACCAAAACACCCTCTCAGAAATCATGAACCTCTTTACTGTGATTGCGCAAAGATCAGCCTTCAAACTCACTTATTTAGATCGCGAAAGTTCGTGCTACTACTAATAGTGCTTCATTCGAAAGATCATGAGAAGTTTGTGCCAGAAAGTTAGCCACTCAGCCTCAGCAAAGGAAATGCTGCAATATTTACTGATAAACTATTTTCCGAACATACTGAGGGTGATACGTATCAGGGTCGCCACTGGCCGCAATAATGCCATCAGCACTATGTTTTACTATCTCAGCAAAATGACCTTCATACTGCATCACAGTCATGTTAGTTTCTACCTAAATGAGATTACAAATATACTAATCAACTTCCTAATCAAATGTGCGAGTGAGGAGTTCGAAGAGGAATTCGATTCGGAGACATTCGACTAGTAAAATGAGGCACATCAATACTATTACCATGGTGCTGTCATCTTGTTTTTGTAGGTCTAGAAATGCTCGAGAATGGTATCTCAGGTCAGCCACTTCACTACCCTCTACGGACTTCTCGAGAGATAATTAGCTTAGGGTCACAAAGGTCACAAAAGGGGGTCCTATCTTGTGCGATTTGTGTTGTAGCTGGTGAGACGCAACTACTGGAATAAATAAATCAAGGAGGATATGAATCGAATGATGGTTTACCTGCTAAAAGGGCTGAAAGACACTGCTTTCCAGAAATAGTACTTGATTCTGTTGGATATAGTGTCTGATAAGCTGATTGATCCGACGGCTGACTAATTCGACAGTTCGCTGTCTGAGTTGTGTTACTTCCTGATCAAAGATTACCAAACTAGTCTTCTTTAGTACACCAACCTTCTGGCTTACTAGCTGATAAATATCTTAGTGAATCAAAAGGGGAGCTACTTTGTCTGTTACAGTGTTAGCGTTCTCTGCAGGACTTGCAAAGATTTGGCTTCTGTTGAACTGAACAGGAAGAACCGCTAAGCCGAACACATCAAGTCCAGTAAATTCAAACTCAGGTAGACTAGAATTAGCAAGAACTAGTCTCTCATCAAAAATTACATGTTTGCTGTCTACCACTTTTTCACCAACTTGGAAAGCTCAACTTTGAGAGACCTCGGACACTTCTAGAACCGTTCTGACTTTTTCGAGATGATCGCCTTACTTGGTGTTGCGAAAATATAAGATGTCTATGCGATATACGACTATTCCATTCTTAACAACATGGTAGATGATTCGATATAGAGTAAAATTTACTTCTTGACTGACACTACTGGACTTCTGCGAGCTGGCAACGACCTATACTTTAAGGAAGTCTTTCTATAGTTAGTCTTTTGGACCATTTAACAAAATCCTGAGATTCTAGCCTTTTTCAACGTATAGACCCTGAGTAAAAACTAGAGTTGCTTCAAGGTCTTTTACGATTTTATCATGGTGATTAAAGACTGCAATCGTGACATCTTCATCCCTCATACTCGGATTTTTTTCAGATTGTTTGCTTCCATCAAAAAGACTGTTAATCTACTTCATACTATCTATGATACCGTCAACTACTAAGAAATAACTGAGATATGGTTGGCTTACATCAAAGCCGGCAGTCCACTTGCAGACTTCCCTATCCTTCCTTAAAAACTGTATGAAACCTAAAAAGATGTAGCCCGCGAGTTACTAGTCCTTTACTGCTAAAATCTGTCCCGAGTGTCCTCTAGGTAGCAAATGCAAATAGTGTATAAAAATGTGTTTTAGAGGGCATCCTTCGAGTGGCACAGTTACTAAACCCTGAGGATGAGGGAGCAGATCATAGGCTGCAACGGGGAACCTCATATTCTGCTTGAATTTGCAGATCATATCGATATATCAAGGAGCCTTCCTTTTTTCAAATATAAATAACTTGCTAGGAGCATAATTTGCAATATGTATAGTTAGTTTGTCAACAGAATTCTTCAATCTTAGAGCAGCAAGTAGCTTGATAGTTTTATTGATGATTAGATGATAGAACGTCCGGAACCTTGCATCACCTATATCAATGATTTCTTCCTGTGCAGAAAAGAAGAAATCAGGGACTTAACGCATGCATGCCATATTTTCTGTGAACTGCTATCTGGATAGTAAGTGCAGTACTTCGCTTACGAGAAATTCTTTTTGCAAGAGATGAGATGGTATATAAAGCAGGCAAATCCGTGACATGATATCTATGTTGTTGATGATGAATGAATGGGGTGATTAAACAAGAGGAGTAAGTTGGTTTACAAATTGTAGATATACTATGAAATGCTTGTTACATAATAACATCATAATATAATAGAGAGGAATATGTTCAAACGGTTGTTTTCGACGGGCGAGATAGAAAAGGCATTCGTTGAGTCCAAAATAGACAACAAGCATGTCATGATGTCCACCCGCAGAGTTCTCGAACTTGCTAACAAATACTTCCAACCCATGCCCTCCCAAGAACAGCCCAATTTCAACATCAATATCAGCATCAACAACAATGTGAACAACCAGATCAATATCAACATCACTCCTCCTGTCCAAAAGACCGACAAAAACAAGAGTAGCAGCTCCAAGAGGAATGAGCTCACCAAATACATATTGAAAAAATTGAGGGAAGACAAACTTACCCTCAGGATAAAGACGTTGGTTCTCTGCCATTCCATCATCAGGAAGACATTTGATTAGTAGTTCATGAAAGTTATCGAGGATGAGTTGGACCACTACATCATCGAGGGGCATCATTCGGACGAAAAGTAGCTCAACAGCAGCCACCCAACTGAGTTTTAGGATAAGGTGAGTGGTAAGAAGTAAAACCTGCAAAACGAATTCATCGAAAGTAAAGTTATTTCAGTTTATAGCCTCTACATAAAAAAGCTGATCCTCAATATAAAAACGCTTCAGTATGCAGATAAATTTTCACTGTACTAAAAGAATGCGGAAATAGATATAATCGAAGTCATCAACAACGGCTTCATAGTTCTCAACCTGATCAACTACATCCTAAGATCACAGTCTACGTTCAACAAAATGGGTCGCTACTACCCCAAAAACGAAGAGATGCTCAATGTGTTTATTATGTATATCAATGACCTCATCATTTACAACAAGTTCGTCAAAAATATAGCCAACCTCACTTTGAAGGAGTTCGGGAACTCTGACCCATAGACCATGAAGCATCATTACCTATTTATCACTGAGGCGCAGAAAAGCAGTGACCGATTGTATTAGTTTTTTTACAATCGCTATTACTATCGAAGGGTTAGGTAAATCGTGATAATGCCGACTTTTCTTGACATCCAAAATGAAGAGTTCACTGCGCTGGCATAGCAGATGAAAAAGCATGATAAAGAGCTGTTTATGCTTGTCAATAATAGTAAGTACGCCAAAGATGAAAGAGGCAGCAGAGGAAGATGCAAAACTAGTGTCACTTTTGTTGATTAAACCAAGTAAATCCTCAATAAAACTCATGTTTATGAGACTACGAAGAAGGAATATGAATAGATTTTGATGTATGTCAAGGATTAAGAACTTTAAAAGACTTTTTAGGACTTCTAGCATACTTTTCAAGTCAAAACACTGAAATTAGTCAAAAAAGCTGAAAAATGATTCCCCATTCATTTTAATTGATTGATTTAGAATCAAAATATAACTTTAAAGAACATTACAGCCTCGATTTTACTGTTTTTTGGACTACCTCATATACTGTTATATAATTTTAAGACTTTAATGTCTTAAGACTTTACGTATAAGTTATACAACAATGCCCTAATCTATAAAAACTAGTTTATCAACAAGAATCTCATGGATATTGATCACAATCCTTACTAAGTATTCTAGCAAGATAGCCAAGAAAATCTTCCCTACTAAAACAACCTGCCTGTAGAAGAACCTACCAAACCCGAAGCGCGAATTGAAAGCATGCTCAAAATCAAAAAAAGAAGAATTATGCATAAAGAGAATTTCTACGGGCGAGGGGCCAACCATCCTTCTTTTTTTCTACGCAAGTTTTTTGCTAAACTCTAAATTTCATCCCTTTCATCTCTCTATGGGGATGATTCTAAGATACTCCATAAGCTAGTTGAGAAAGTGAATAGATACAAGACATCTAAAAACCGCTTCAACCTTTAAGACCTCAAGTAATTTTTTGGAGAAAAGAGTGCCGAGTAGGATAAAAGATCAAACTATTTAAACAGGAAGCTACTATTTTAGTTAATTAGTGAGAAATCAGTGGAACTTATCCTGGAAGGGAGTAAATGTAATCAAGTCTTGAATCATTTGATCTCAATATAGAAATACTCTGGGAGACTGTGCCACCCAAAGTTGGTAGGACGTGTCTAATTCCAATGAAGAGGTTTCGAACAAGAGAAAAGCTGCATGATTTTTAAGTTTTTCTGCTTTCTTTCTAAATACTCCGATTAGTGCCAACATTGCTAAGTATTTAGTCAAGATTATAATAAAAATAGATAACAAGCAATTCTTTTCTTAAATATTGGCTATTTTATAATGAATAACTTGCCTTTCTCAGTCAATTCCACCAATCCCTTCATTTTGCACCAGGTTTGATCGTGATTATCTTTGCTAATATAACAATAGCGTATTCAGGTATATCAGGGGTTGGGGTTGGGGTT
>Ga0316217_10001493_pt1 | contig 30255 bp, 14 predicted proteins | sample 1anoAmetaG_FD_203633 | JGI IMG/M metagenome (GOLD analysis project Ga0316217, IMG submission 203633) | Freshwater microbial communities from Trout Bog Lake, Wisconsin, USA - 1anoA | ecosystem: Environmental > Aquatic > Freshwater > Lake > Hypolimnion/Profundal zone | place: USA: Wisconsin... | reverse complement strand
AACAAAAAGGAACCAGCAAAACCTCTGAAAAGAAATCAAAAAAAGTTAGAAATAGCGGTAGTAGGTCTAAAAGATTTTCTCTATAGTAAATTAAAGAGATAAAGCAAGCGGTCTCGAAAGAAGCATCCAAACAGGATAGAAGAGATAGACCACATTCATTTTTATTGAGTGGAGATAAAATTCTCGACTTCATGGCCATCTAAATCAATAAAGATTACGTGTAGTGTTTATAGAGAGTAAAAAATGCCCGATAGATCAAAAAAGACTAGCTTTGTATAAAATAAGTTGACAGTGATTCCTAGCAATCTACCGTTCTGGTGGTAAAAGAAAATGAGATCATTATCAGCTAAGGTAGAGATCAATGTCAGGTGGTGCGTTCAGTTGGAAACTGGTCAATCGGGTGCCATCCATCTAATACTGAGTTTTCAATACAAATCGCCTATTTGCAGCTAATTTCTCAGGCCAAACATTACATCTACATTTAAAATCAGTTTTTCATCTCTTCATTGGCTGACTCATAGATCTTAAAAAACGAAATCGCTTTGGCTTTGTACCTTAGAATAAAAAAAGCCATATAAGCCAATGAGAACTTCGTGGTTTGTGTAATTCTGCCATTGTTACCTGGCTTTTCAGGCAACATCTAAACTGAAGACTGCCTCCTCTTGAGAAAAGAAATGCAGTGGCAATATGACACGATATGCAGAGGATAGAACTCTCTCTGGCGAAAGTTGCTAAACCATACCAATGATCCTGGAAGATATATCCAGTTTCTAAGTCTCAGACAACACGGCAGACTAACCTCCACATCTGTGCCTCAAACAGAAATCATTTACGTGCATTCGAAACTTATGATCATTGATGACGAAACCATCATCTGTGGATCTGCAAATATCAACGATAGATCTTTGGTTGGAGACAGAGACTCCGAATTAGCAGTCATTACACGAGGCGATGATTTCGTCTAAGGGAAAATAAATGGCGATTCCATGTTAGTCTCGCAAATCGCTCAAGAATTAAGAATCAAGCTATGGAAATAGCATTTCGCCTTGAGCGAAGAAGAGCTAGTGGATCCGCTGTCAAAAGAGCTGTGGTAGGCGATAACAGAAAGAGCGGCCAAAAACACAGAAATGTATCGCAAAATATTCGGCTGCTACCCTGACGATAATATGAAAAGTAGGAAATAGATGCAAGCGAAGAGGATGGAGAGCAATATTGAGCTATACGATTAGCTGAGCAAGGAGATAGTTGGGCATGTGGTTTAATTTCCACTTTGCTTCTTGGAGGATTAGCCCTTGACTTGCCTTATCACCTAAAAAGAGTTTTATATGCCTGCGGAGTGTCTCACTTGAAATGCTATGACTGATCCCCTTAATTCTGTATTAAATAACTAGTGTTTATAATATCAAAAGGGCTAGTATATTGCTCCTAGAAAGAATTTTTAATATTAGCAATAATCTATCAATAAAGTTGTGAGCCATATAAAAAATTTTGATTACAAAATTATTATTTAAAGCTTTGAAAAAAATCAGATCAGTCATTGAATAGAGGTTTCATCATCATCATCGTTCATCCAGAATTTAAAACTTTTCACAAGAAGAGATCTACACAATATTTGATTGCTAGAGCAAGGAATGGCTATAGAAGACTTTGTTCTTCAGCATCATTAAATCATCCGCAAGTCGAACGAATTCCCCGTAGTCTTTTACAAAAAAACAAATGCCCATAGAAGTATCGACCTTTTCATGAGGCATACAGAACATCGATGAGCCGAAATAGTCTTAAATTTTTCCAGTATTTTCTTTTACGTAGTGAGGATCCAGATAGATAAAGTTTTTATTGGTGAATCCAACTATGTAATGCGCAAGACTGGTCTTTCCCCCCAGGATCCCCATAAAAGATGGTAATTTCATCAATTGAAGAATAGACTCAAGCATTTAAGGCTCTGGATGATCAATTCCGATTCGAGCTAAAATGATAATCAACCCTGGAAAGATAGAGATCTCAGAGTTATGATCTATCTTCTATTTGTTCCTTTTGATATAAACTTGCGTGATTTCATTCCTTTTGTTGAAGTTGGTCTCCCTAAGAGTTTAAAGGGCAGAACTGGTTTCAAACTAGTTATTATACACTAAAACTCTGAGTTATGATTACGAGTCAGAATTCTGTAGCTACTTTATTATAGTAGCTGCTTCAGCGGGCGTGAACCATGAGCCTGGTCCTTTGTTGAAAATTTACATTCCCTTATTTGTCATCGCCTATACAGAAAACAAGCTTCTGTTACCATCAAACAAACTTATGATTCTGTTGACTTTCTAGGGATCTCCATAGCTTTATATGCCTTCACTCCTACGCAAAGCTTAGGCTATCACCATTTGGCCTACTCTTAGCATGCATCCCCATCCTACATCTGATGTTATATCAGAGCAGGAAAACTATAAATTTTCTCGGTAGGTAAACCATAAAATGGAAGAGTATAGTACTCTAGCTTCCTGGTTTTCGGTGAACTGGTGTCCAAAAACATTGACAAAATGGTCAGTTTAATCATTGACATTGAGATCGATCGTGTGCGTGACATTGAAGTATTGTTTTTGGCTAAGTCAATCTTGTTTTACATCCACTGTTTGGTCTTATTCCACCATTTGCCGTGCGAATGCAGGTTGCCTTCCATGAAGGGACTTATATACTACTGCGATTAATCAATACGATAATAAGCCAGGTGATTAAGTCAACTTATTATCATATACATAGATGACTACCTGTTTGGGAGTGACTATGGTCAGAAGAGATAGTTATAATGCGCAGTAGGCAGTCGTGACTCTGCCTATCTTGAAGTTCATGAACAAAACAAATTGGAGGATAGGTGCTTGTCTTGATACGCAGTGCATTAGCATTATGAAGAAAATTGCTGGGCAACAATCTTCAAGATGATTGTTTCGGCGGATATAGAAAAACTTTAGATTCGTACATATTTGATAAGCAGAACGCACGAATAACTGCACTGTGCTCAAAAATATCGAGCATATTGATTTTAGTCTGCTTTTGCAATTAAATCTATGTCCCTTTCCAGATATGCAGAACTGAACAACATCAAAAATATTTAGCCCCTATCCAGAATCAATGCCCCTAACCTATAAAAATTGAGATTGTGTAGTGTTGCGATGACTAAGCTCATAATTTGATAGTTTCGGCTAGGCCTCTGGCAAAACTTAGATGCAAATACCTAGACTAGCTGATGATCTAAGGCAACTTTATACAGTAGTTTGACTTCTTTTGCTAGACCAATTTCAATCGCAAATTCAAAACCTTGTCTTTATAGACGTAAGATGTTTGTAATTGAGCTGGAACTAGAAGAAGTGCCAAGTTTAAAGCTTGAAGTGTCTAGTCAAATCAAGGCTGACATATCTCCTAGAATTAAGTACCGAATCAAACAAGTAGATTGTGAGAGTGAGAGGAGAATGAAATAGATTCGAATGAAAGCTGCCTTGAAGAGTAAGTTGTAAAAAATTGAGTTTAAGATGACTTAATAATGATTGTAAATTGGACTATGGAGATATCATTACCTAAATTTCTGGTAATTTTTCAAATATTCTGAAAAGTACATCAGCTCACGGTTTTTGGTGCTGATGTAGCTTTCCAGGTCGACCATCTTCCCTTTTTTCAGAGTCACGATCATGTAGTGTTTCCTGAGGTATTTCTCAAAAAGGCGAACGAAAAGTCTGCTCATTTCTTTTAGCTACCCTTCTTTTTCCAGGAAGTACTTATGGAGGCTCAGTCCACTTCCGTTTGACTACAAGAGGCTCAGGTAATTTGCCTCAAACCTAGAGAAGCTGATGTTTCTCTTTTAAAAGTAGGCTTAGGTAACCTTCTTGCAATCTTCAAAGATTATTTTGGAGTTTCTTTTGGCAATGTTGGGAAACATGTTCTTTTCCCTGTCAATTTTTTTGGTTTTGGGCACTTTTTAAGGCTTAAGGATAGATTTACCCTTTTTGCTCATAACAGCAGTGGAGCTTTAATTCCTTCTACCAATCTCAATCTCTGAAAACTATTAAGAGTATTCTGAGTCAGAGGGATGCTGGATTTCAGGCATCCGTTCGCTTCTCTGTTAGTTTTAATCAATTAAGTTTGGGAAAGCTAAGACTTAGTAGAGATTATCTTAGTAAGTGTTTTTGACCTCCAATAGATTGTTTGAGTGAAAAAAGTTTTCGGAATAATTTTTTTAACTCTACGACTCATAAAAAATGGAGTCCTAATCAGGCTTTTAGGAGTGATTTATGGAGTTAAGGATATTTAGAGAAAAATTACCAGACTGGTGCTCCATCAAATATGTCTGCTAGCTTTCCATCATATTTTTCCTGTCCATCTTATATATCTTATTGATAATCGAATGGTGTTGAGCGATTAAGGAAAAAAAGTATTAATTCTTGAAACGTTTTTGCTTTATCTGCATGCCAAGAAATTGACAAGTTCTACCAATTTGGTGAATATGGATTGAATTGTGTTCAATTTGAGATATTTTCAATCTTTTGTTGATAGTTGGTGAAACAAATGCGCATAAAAAAGTATTAATTCAAAGTTGATGACTATTTAAGAACAAATCATAAAAAGCATGTTTATTTTTAATAAAATATCAAAGCATATCCTTGACATTCGAAAGCACCATCACTATTATAGTAATATTCATGTCAGCTGCTAACTATTGTCTAAATCGCATTTACCACATGTAAAGCATCAGCAAAGTCACCTCTTCCAATTCCCATAATCCCTTCATCTTGAATCAACTTTGCGTATAGTATTGGCCGGAGAGCTAACTTTGCAGTCTGGCACAAGACTGTTGCAGTGTATGGGTAGAAGTATGTGCAGATAGGAATTTACATTTAGTGGCACAAAGCTTGTCTACATGCGTGCTTAATAAGGTCTTAAAAAGATCAAAACAATGGATTTTATTATGTACGTTGTTTAGTTGTTTTGTTTTTGTTTTTTGTTCATTTATTTGATTCATACTCTTCAACTCATGTCTCGAATTATTCATCTTCTTCGTCAATCTGCGAATCACCTTATTAGCCTTATTCACCTTATTCGTCTTATTCGAATTCTTCACCTTATTTTTCTTATTTATCTTATTCGAACTTGCTATCTTACTGATTCATTTCATCCAATCGGTCTTAACTCCAAAGCTAATTGCGCGGTATTCTTTGCAGCTGCTCTAACCCTCTGACTGTTTTCCGTGCTGTGGCTAAACTGACTTTATTGGAAAACAGCATTTGGCTGAAAGTTTAAACCTCCCCTTTAATCTCTTATTAGCTGATCCAATTCTCCAGATTTCTCGAGCTCTTCTGCAATACCCTTTCAAAAGCCTTCACTATCTTCTTGCGCGCTTAATCTATTCCTGCTTAATTAGTTCTGGGCGAGTTCTATTACTCGATATAACTTAGTTTGAGTTGCTTGTTCTCGACATATCTAATTTTGCCAGCTTTTTTCTTGAGTTCCAGTGGCTACTTCTACTTGTACTTAACTGGTTTTGGCTTCTACTTGTACTTAACTGGTTTTGGCTTCTACTTGTACTTAACTGGTTTTGGCTTCTACTTGTACCTGGCCTTTGCTTGTTGGATTGGCTAGAGCTTATCAGGAGGATTGATTGCTGATCTAAGAGTGCTTTTGTTGAGAGGAATACGAATACGAAGATCATAATTGTTTACCAGCATTAGCTAATTGAATTCCTGGTCATAATTTAGTTACGTCTTTCAATAGATATTTAATTTTTATCTTGGATGCCCTCTTACTCTGTGAGCTATCCGCAGGCTTTAGTAGCTGCAAGATTTCGATTTGTATTCCATGACCTGTCTCTTAGGTGGGTAGTCGTTTTGAGCGAGTCGTGTGAGTTGCATTTCGTACTATATAGGTAATCAAGGCATTTCTGCCCGTCAGATTTCAAAGAATCTGTCATCGTAGTCGTATGGGTCGTCGTATTCATCTCCTACGTATGCGTCAAGTTCTTATTCTTTGGGCGGCTACCAATCATATCCATGGACGGCTGTCATTTCAAGTATTTCGCTCAGCCCGCTAAAGTCTTTACTTTTCTTTCCTTCATTTTTATTTTACTCTCGACTGTGTTGATGATGCCCTTGAACTCGTACTATATATGAGGCTGATCAGCTTATTCAATCTCTTCGGTAGGTATGAATCCTCCAGTCTGAATTTCACTGCAGCGATTTAGTGTTTGTTTTTGAAGCATTGTATCTTGTGCTGAGAGGAATAATTATTCGTGGTTTGCTAAAGTTTATCTATTTGTAAGTGCTTGCCCTCATAAAGCCGATTTTAGTTTTAGGTAAGTAAGATTTGGGCAACTAAAATTAAAATTTAGGAAATATCCCATTTTATTTTCTAATAAGAGGGTTCTATTCAAATTGATTACAAAAATAAAATATTAGCCGCCTTGGCCTAAGCTTCTGATTTTATCTATCAAAGTCTTCTATAATAGAGGCGACTGCGATTTTGTATAAAGTGATATTTTTGAGGTCTATTGGGCTAATATCGCTCAAGGATCCTTTTCCTGAATTAGCACCTTTTGTTTAATTATAATAGTCAAATCCTTCCAAAATTTATTATAGAAACACAACTTTTCCAAAATGATATTTTTCTAAGCTTTTAAAGGCAAATCGATGAAGTATTGCTTGTATTATGGCAAAATTAGCTTAAGTATCCTTAATCGCTTTTTTATAAAAAAGAACGGCGGAAAGATTGAATAATATGTTAAAATACCACTTTTTACCTAAACTCTTCACCTTAGCACCTTTTGAACACCGTTTTGGCTTTGTAAGCACTATCTCTTCAGTTTGGATGCCACTGCTCTTTTTCAGTGGAGGAAAGGGATCTCAACTTAAGCAGTGGGATATGATTCGACTGAAATGTCAATATTTTGAATTCTGGAAACACTTAACAACCCTCTTTTTGAGAAATATATCAGGCTAGATTGCTTTGATTTTCACTCTGCTTTATGCAAAAAATTGCAACTTCTACGTTTTTGATAAGTAGAGTCTGAAAATAGGAAAACATTTGGAGTAATATTCCTAGATGAGAAGCTGAAAATGATTGTAAATTCAGTGAAAAATGAGCAAAGAAAGGGAAAATATTGAAAAAATAACTAAAAAAGGCGATTATTAGCTTATTCTATCTCGTTTAACAAGTTAAATAGAGAAAAACTACAGATATAATTTTTTAATGCTTTGAAGTCGTAAAAGAGGGCTCACCTGCTTCCGTTCGTCCTGACTAGTAGAAACAGCGATGCCTTTTTCGATTATTTCTGTTTTTTGCTTTGTTTTATTTACAAACCAAACTAAAGTAGCCTCTGGCCAAAAGCAACTCGAAAAGGAGGTTTTTTCGCTCACGATACACTCTCTCAATAACTTTAAGAGTGGAGATAGGTTAGGTTTATAATATAAAGAGATAATGGTTGTTGGTTTTGAATTAAATTTAAAACAAATAAATGGAGACTGATAGCGTTGCTTTTGACCAAAAGACGGGCAAATGAGTTCAGTAGGGACCCTTAGTGGGGCTGATCGCTAAAAGTTCACGGAAATATGCTGTCATATCATCGATTCTATAATAATATTGATGGAGAATCAAAGAATCTTAGCCAGTTCTTTATTCAACCTCTAACAAGCTTCAAGTCATAAGAATCAAAATACTACTGGCTGCCTTTCACCCATCCTCACTAAAAGTATTACCAACAGTTAATAATATTCTTGGATTGACTAATACCTCAACCCAGAAGTTTTTAAGGCTTCTTTCGAGTAAAACGATCATAACTCGCCAATTCAGCCTCTTCCCTGCCATTCTCCATCACCTTAGATCTCAACTTTGAGGAAAGAGAGCGAAGTGACCCTGCAAGCTATTTAACGAAAGAATAGATCAATCTTCCACAATTTTCAAAAGCACGTCATAACTTTGCTTAAGAGGATAGCTAATATTAAGAGAATAGAGCTTTTGAACTATTCATCGGGTCTCAAGGCTTATCAACTTTGGAAATTATTTAAATGTTCTAGAGACTATACGAAAAAAACCCTTTATATGGTTTTCGGCGTAGCTTAGGAAGAGAACTAAAAAAACCTGAGGAAGCTAGCCTAGCAGCTGCCTGAACTCCAAAAAATGCTTTAGAAATGCAGTATCGAGGATGTATAGAGTGCGCAGGCTTTACTTCGTGAAAAAGTAGGGCTCCAAATATCTTAGCTGCAAAAATAATTAATTAAAAAGAATTGTAAAATGGAGAAGTTTGAGTAGTTTTACTCTTATTTCCTAAACTTCATCGAATAATTACGTACCCCCGGCCTCTCCAAGCGTCTCAAGAAAGATAAGAAAATAAGGTTAGTATAGAACAGCATGGGCCAGGCCGAAGAGCGGCAGTGATTATACGAATTGTTTTAATGTGTTTTTGATTCATCGCTTTTTACCCTTCCAACTTGGGCCTTGCTGGCCTTCACCTCTTTTCTCATCGGACGTATTTTTTCATCTTATTTACTGTTGGGAAGTTGAATGTCTATATTGAGCATCAATGCGATGTAGATCTCGTGTTACAGTATAAGCACCTGTAGCTTACGAACTAAGTCAGCATACTTTTTTGGGTAAACAAATACAACAAGCTCTCTTGGAATCATTCATCAGTATTTTTCTGGATTTTATAGTTGGTGAATACCAACAACATGTAATATAGAGGTTAATTAAAGCATTTATCGACAAATTATGATTTGTTGATGATAGCTAAATGGGTGCAGACTAGCTTAAGAATCATCTCTCATCATATTCGGTTGCCAAACCTCATTAATTTATATATTACTCAAGTCCACCCAAAACCTCATGGTCCTGAGTGTGATTTCTTGTTTGCTTGTTATTTAGCTCTTGCCAAATATTTGTCCACAAGGCAGGGGCAAGAGCTTTTCTCTTCTAAGCTAATCAGGGTTGAAGAGTTGGTCTAAATATTCATCGACATAATCAAGATAATATTCTTCAGCAGAGGTAAGATTGGGATTGAAGCCTAGTAGGCTTGGGGAGTATGATATACCATATTAGTCAAATATCTGGCTCAAATAATATATCGATAAGGGCAAAGATAACATAACAATCATCAAGCGAAATGTTCGAGTTATCGATTTAGATGCTCACAATTTAGTTACCAGCTTATGGTCAGTCTTATTCTATCCTTAATAGTTGTTCTCGTACTTGGTATCCTCGTATAATGTCGGTGATGCTGATCTGAATGTTATGGCTCTAGGCAAGATTGGATTCAGTGAGTAGGCGGCCAGCTGTATCAGTTCGGCCATAGATAACACATAATTTTGGTTAGTATTCTGGGAAGTTTTCTGGCTGGATAGTTCCTTAGTGACCTGAAAGAATCGTAATCCATAGCTAAATTATTTTAGGACTGTTCTAGTTTGTGCGAGGCTGCAGCAAAACGTTCTTCAGTTATGAGTGGCATGATCCTAATTATACAGTCTACAATTCTTTCAAGAGTGCTCCTCGGCAGGCAGCATAATAACTTACAAAGCTTACTGTATGGCAGGTACGTGTTTCTGCTGGATGTTGCTCGTGTAGTGATAGATTGATTGGACCATTCTGAACAGCGGTTTGATAGACCTCATTAGACAAACTCCTCCATCTCCAAAACCTCATTTAAGCCAACTAGAACAGAGTTACCTAGGTGGTCCAGAAGTTTAACAAAAGGATTACCGACAACACCGGATCAATCACAACGGTGGAAACAATAAATATGGAACTGGCCAACAGGGTTAAAAGAGCAGAAGACAAACTAGACAAAAATATCCACTTAAGTTTCATAAAAGCTATCTCAGATTAAAAACAGCCCTATCGGGGATCAAAGGCAGGCACACAGCTTTAAACCGGCTGAAGAAAGAAATTCGGTAAAATTCCTAAATTTCTTCTAAGTTATGAGATTCTAAGAGAAAGTAGACTCAAGGTCTGTTTTAATCTAAGGAGTAAAGATAAAAGCCAAAGAGGGTATCATAGTTACAAAATATAAAAACTCCCTGATCATTATCAATAACAATCTGATAGCGGTCGTCTCTAAAGGGGAAATATCCCCCAAGGCTGCTTAAGAATGATGGATAATCTATTAGGAGATTATGTTATTTTCACGGTGTAAGGAGGCAAAGTTAATCACGAAGCCATTAACATGGAAACCGTCAGAGGTTTCGAAGCCGTCGATAACATCTTCAAGACAAACCTGAGGTATATTACTAAAAAACCCATCAAAAACCCCTTCGCATAAGGAGATATGGAAAATTAGGATGCACAGGCAAATTATACGCACAGAAGAGTATGTAGGTTAACCCGCAAAGAATGGATCCCAATATGGGAAAAAACACCAATCCACTAGAAAATCAGAGTGATTAAACAAAAACTGAAGATCTTTAAATACTAAATCTTCAGCCCACTTTTCTCATAAATAGGAGAAGGGGACCAATCATGGATATAACATCATTATCATCACTTGGTTATGATAACTTATTTCATACTCGATTATGTCGAACTTTTTAAAGTTCTCAAGCTCACTTTAAAATCACCTCTACCCCAACACAGATACTATTCAAGCCCGGATAGACTCACCTCTCTTCCGCAAATCGTGGAAGAAATGCGGAACCTGTAAAAACTAAGAAGAGCTAAAAAGAGTCAACACCTTTTACCCAGAGTAAAAAGAATAGTTATGGCGTGAGGGCACAGCTTAAACTACAATGAAGCAGTTGCTGGGTGACATTGGCGAAATGGTTAGGAATGTGGTCGAAATCGCAGCGTATAAGAAAGAGGTAGTGGAGAAAGGGAGTTTTATGGATTGGGGATGGGTTTGGGCTAAGAGATAGTAGGTGAAGTAAAATATTTGGAGAAAATTGCCTGCTATTCTAAGAACATTTATAGTCGTCAAGACGGTCAAGCCATGTAACGAACACTGCAGGCATTTAACGATGGAACATCTGAGGGAGCACTAAGTTGATTTGAGGAGTATCGAGGTGAGCATGAGGTAGTATGCGGGCTAAGATAAATAAGGAAGGAGGAGGATTAAGAGGGAGATTAGGAAGGCTATCAAAGGAATGAAAGAAGTGCAGTAAGGAGTGAGAAAGTGATGAAAATCACTTGATTTGTATGGTATGGTAGTTATGGCGTGAACCGACGACGGAACCAGAGAAAATATCATAGAAGTATGTTATGGTCCCTAGATATACTATTAGCTAGATGGAACAATCCACGTATCATCAGACGAAAGACTCTAAAAGATGGGACGCTTAAGTAAGAGCAAAAAAAGATCTGGGAAAAATTCTAGGAAATATAAGACAACCCAAAATGGTTCTACATAGATTTAAACTCCATTATCATGGATCTATTGACAAACGAAAGGTCTTTTGTACCCGAACAAGCGGCCGCCGTTAACAAAACAGCAAGAGCGGCGAAAAAGGACATGTACTGGAGAAAGAAACTGTACCTCAAAATCTTTAAAGAGACCCAAACTCTCCTATCTGACAAAAAGGGAGTGTCTATTAGGCTCTTCGGGTAAGGATTACTCGGAGCGGAAAAGAACAAAACAAGGGTAGTGCAAGCCCTTTGCAAGGTGCTGAAGACCAACATCTTAGGGGATAAAACGGTGGAAGGAATGGACTTCCCCATCTCGACTATCTAAAATTTTTTCAGGATCTCTTCAAAAACGATAACTATCCCATATATTAGGCTAGACAATAAACAAATCGAGCAATTGGCTCGATTGGAAAAAGGCTCCCTCACAAACATAGAAGTCCGAGGAGCAAGCAGATCCAAAATACAAAACTGGATAGAAGCCAGAAACAAGACAGCCCTAAGAAGAAGCCGATCCAAAACGGCTAAGGACTACCTGAGCATCAGGAGCCTGGAGAAGAAGGATATAAAAAGCCTTAAATCCCTTCATGAAGCTTCTAAATTCAGATCGGAACCGGACAAACTCTAAAAACGGCCCAACGAACAAAAGGAGGAGAAAAAAGGTTAGGCTTACGATGCTCACAAGGCTGAAATTAGAGGTCGAAATTTGATGCTTTAGAGTGGTTTTTTAAGTTATCCTAGCAAAGATTATAATTTTCTCAAAAAAATATTGTGTCAAGAGTTTATATAGACTCTGTGACAAATAACGTGAAAATGTAAAAGCCATCTCATCGTCTAAAAGCAGCTTAAAAAGGGGACAAAAGATTAGAAAAGACATATGCATGTATTTCCAAATTACTCTATACTTATAGCTAGTCGGGCTTTTTGTATGAATTGGTCATCTTTCACACTAAAACGATAAAACGATAAAACAAGAGTCAAAAGTAGGTGTAAGATAACAATGAAGGCTCAGAATTTTTAGCTATGATTTAATAATCTTTACTATTTCTATAACTAACATTTCCCTATCCAAAAAAACGACCTATAGCGCAAATGGGAGTAGTGCCCTCCCGCCCAAGGAAGAAGCCGAACCCCCAGTGAAGAAAAGAGCTAACGGAAGAAGGACCGCGAGACCACCAGGGCCCGATAGGGCAACCGCTATTCTGACGATAGTGATTTCTGATTAAATTGATATAGATAGACCTCAGAGGCATTTGAATTGAACATATATCTACAACTTTCCTATAGGGAGTCAGCCGAATCAATACAAATATGCTTTCTTGCTTACAGCAGCCAAGTGGGCTTCATACTGAGACACTCATCTACCTAAGTCCTGAGATACTTGTACTTCTCAACTTACTTAAAACCATCTATCATTAAGTATTCAAAAGATAATTAGAAGCCTTCTTATTTTTGAAATAATTATGATGCCAGACTTACCTTAGTTGATCTCTAGCTTGAGGTAACAATTATTACTTCCTAAGCTTAAGCTTCCATGCAGTTTTTCAGGAGAGCAAGATCTACGTCGGAACCCCGAAATCAACGGAGGAGTTAGTTTCAGTATTTTTTGAATTATCGAAAACCAGCTGTAAATTATCTTATTTGCCTAATCTATCAGATTTGTATCTGCCATTTATGATTGAAAGTAAGCTTGGTAATGCATCATTTCTTTTGTGAACTTCTTGATCCTTTCTATAATTGTTGCATACAATTTGTAGGAAGATTTTACCTCAAAAAAAAATATACCATAGTAGTCAAAAAGTATACCAAAGTAGAGTTATTTCTGCCATCCAATCTACTTTGGTATAAACAGCAAAATTTATGAGTGGCACAGATGACTTTGTTATAGGCATAATCATCTCAAGTTAAGCTTTAGTTGTATCTACTTTGGTACACTATACAATTGTAGTCAATTCTACGTTGGTATACTATGCCAAAGTAGACCAAATGTACCATCGTAGAGTACCAAAGTAGACCAAATGTACCATAGTAGAGTACCAACGTAGACCTATTTCTACCAAAGTAGACTTTAATAGAGACCATATAGGCATTACGAAACAATTACAACTTGGTCTAAATCTACTGAAAAAGCTTCAAACCGTAGAATAACAATAGCAAACAACATTCCAAACTCTATGGACTTCTAGATGATATTTATAGAGCAAAAATTACAGTATATTATTTTTGTTATTTCTCCTCGAAAGGAAAATGTAGAGCATGTCCGAAATCAACTAACAAATCCCACAGAGGTACTTCTATCTGAAAGGATACTGCAAATGGGGTGGTTCTGCAAGTACCTACACAAGATTAGGTACGTAGCCAAACCAATGCCTTTAGAGATCAAATCTAATTCTGCTTAACCGAGTTAGACTAGGTTGGAAGTGCAGCTGAGATTGAGATAAATTAGGGCATAGCTGAGGAAGGAGCAGATGAGACTCAAAAATCGACCCTTAGAGTCTAGTTACTAAAAGCCTACTGTAAACTACGGCAAATATAATTTAAAACAGTCAGAAAAAAACCCAGTAAAAAAGCTCGCTCAAGAGACAGGCGACGAAAACCAGACTATTGACTGAACTTCGTGAGATATTCAGCTTCCGATATGATAGTCTAGCCTTTAGAAGCAGATGGATGGCCTCTAAAAGTCATCAATCAAAGCGCCAAGGCATTGTTTGAGGAGCCTACACTAAAATTTTAATATTGGAATCATTTCCTCCAAGGTTTAACGGTGCTCTGCTATCAGTACCAGGTCATCGACATAGGCATATACCTCCGCTTTATCGCGCACTGTACTCTCTGCAAGTCAGTATATATACTAGAAAAGTATATTTAGATTTCATAACTCTGCACACGCGGATTCAAAAACCATTCCATTTTGCTTCTTTCTTTTATCCATTTATTACACCGTCTTCTCTCACCACTCAACCCTGATAAATTTGCCCCAATAATCTTCTCATTTAGGCTCTCATTCGCCTATCCTGGTCCCTCTTCAATATCTACTTCATTTTACCTCAATCCCTCTCTACTTCAGCCGCTACCACTTGGCTCTCCTCTTCTACACATCCATTGAGTACAACACCCTCAGAACCCTTAACAACATATTCGAGATATATTGTATGTGCTTTAGAAAAGTAAGGGTGAAAAATTCATACCTTGGGGAGTTCCTTTTCCAGACCATTACTTATCTTAGTGCTGTAGAATATCAATTTAAGCAACTGAATTTGTTGAGGATTAAGGATATTTTATTGCTCCAGCGTTTCAAAAAGGCAAAGTTAAGAATCAAGTATCTGTTAAGATGCATCTTGAAATACTATGTGAACTCGAATATGAATAACATAACATAAAATCAGGCAACCTTCTAGAGCTGCTGCCTTACTCGATATCACATCGATTAATTAATATAGGTTTGTGTGAGCCGGGACAATTCTTAAAAGTTTAATCAGGTAGATAAAAGTCATTTGTTTTGAATTTCTCCTTCTTTTTTTCCACAAATAAGGGAATTTTGGAATTTGACTGTTTTCATTTCCGCACAGAATTAATAATCTGCGTGGGGTTGTCTGCACTAGTTAATAAAATAACTCCGTATCTAACATTTTGCCCTAATTCATCGATTGTTTGAATTGGGCTCTGGAAGGCTTTTAGAATAGGTCTTTTTTTCCATCTGGAGTTAATATAGTATGTTAGTATGGTATCAAGAGGATTTTGGAGAATATTTAAATTTGGAATGATCTGATGTTAAACCTCAGGTAATCTCTCTCAAGGATCTGTTTTAAGCAACTCCTTTGTATTGATAAAAATTTCTTGATTTATCCAATATTTCGTGTAGATCCTATTTTACAGTCGATATAGGTGCCTAAATATTGTTATTCCGGAACTATGGACACCATCATGTTGTTAGACGCTTTTTACAATTGACAAATGATCTCTCTTTTTCAAATCTTGTGTTTCTAAACCTTAATGGCTTAGAAGCACAGCTGTTTAGGTTCCATTCTACTTAATATTTATTTCTATTTTTAGTTTTGAGGACAATTGTTTGAACTTTTCAAAGACACATGCAGAAGACATCTGTTACCCGTATCGTCTGCATAACCCTGTATGTAGGCCAATCCTCCAAAAGCCCTTTAACTAGTCAAATATCTCTTGAATAATATTAGTTTCATAATTGCCAAATAACTTTGAAAAACTGGAAACTGTTATCCTTCGACAAAACCAAGTAAAAAAATAGGTAGCTCTATTTGAGCCCCTTATGAGAGACCCAGAACTTATGGTCTTTTTTGAGTCTTCTCGCTGGGTGGCAGTTGAGTCTTTTGTGGCCCGACATGGCCCTCAGCATCATGTCGATGTCCGTCGAGGCATCAGGAGGGAACGGCCCTCGAGACCCTTAGATACCCCTCAGACCCCTCTATACCCCCCTACCCCTGAACTCAAAAGGAAAAAAATCAAAATGGCTTGATGCCAGAAAGGAATAAGTATGACCATTAATCCGAGTCACTTATGGTGGTAAACCATTGTGACCTTCATATTCGTATTCGCATCTCTTGAATATACAGGTTGAAGAGGGAAGGTGATAAAATAGAACCTTGTTGGACTCCATTTCTATGGAACCCACTTCATTATCAATTTCTACTTTGCCATTTAACATAGAAATCTTAATACTTATCCTTGCTCTTTCCTGTTGACTCCAAAAATTTATTTTCTCTACTTTATCAAAGAGTATTATGCTGTCCATCATATCGTAAGCTAATTTCAACTTTGTGAAGATTATGACATCATTCGTATTGTTGTGCTAGTGCCATACTTTCCTTACCCTTTAGTCAAGCTGCCTTTGTGCTGAGGAGGTAGAAAACCACGTTGTAAACCCAAACTGCCAGGGGTCTATACTGCTCACGCAGCCCTTCAGTTTCATTTATAGGCAAACTTCCGGAAACTTGAGAGGATGAGTTATGGCCATGATTGGCCAATATTCTTATGCTGTTGGGATTTTGGGGCAACTTTGTTTAATGTGATCAGACATTGGCTGAAGACTGCATCTATTTCGATTCTTTTTTTAAGTTCCACAAGAATTACAGGGTAGTTGTTTATTCCAATGAGTTTAACTTGCTTTGGCAGCCATTGCAAAATAGTTAGTTAGTTACTAAAATCAGGACTGAATAGTCGCTGGGTGGTCTCTTGGGATTAGATCAGTTTCTGGAGCTCATTCGAGAGCCGTTCTGTATTGTTGTATTGATCAGGTTCGATATCGATAGTCGTAGCTTTCTGCGATTTATTTGGTAGTCTGCTATCATTTTCGTTACATTTGGGAACGCATGCGTTTCCAGGTGACTGAAATTTTTGATATGATTATGTTGCAGACACCTTTGCAGAATATAGATAATGAGGTATTAGAATATTGCTTTCAATCTCTTCCTAGGAATATGAATTTATCAGAGAATTTCGAAGAAGCCTAAGAACAAAACATATATATTGAGATCTTGTTCACTCAAAAGATTGTTGCTACTGCCAAACAGCATCTCAAACGCTGCTATAAATCTTTTTTTGACAATAAAGAGTAAATGCTGGAGAAAATTTTGGATATCATATGAGAAACTAAAATTAGGAAGGCAGCAAGCACAAAAATGATCTGATGAGCACCCTGCAATACTCATGAGAATTACAGGGTTCATCATTAACGAATAAAAACATTAAGCTTAAGATATAAGCTGAGCGATCATTCACGGATAGGGTTGCCTGCGAACTCCTCTATTCTGCTGTCTGTTATTGTTTTGGCTATGGCCAGAGTTGAATTAGCTGGGAGAGCTATGGTTGGAGTAGTTGAGCTGGATGTGATAATTCTGGCTGTGTTGGTTCGAGTCTTAATTAAGGAGTTGAGTTGGGGTAGGAGCAATCAAAAAGGGTTGTTCAATGCTTTCTTCGCTCCTGTGTATCCAGAAGCAGCAGCTAGCCACAATGACGATTATCATGTTTATTCCAAAGACTCCTATCAAAAAAAATCCTAAGATGAAGAGGATGATGCACGACAAACTAGATGCATCATATTCAGATGTGGCCGGGCAGATGACCGCGAGATCAATAACAAATACGAGGATCACTGTGACTGCGAGTATACCCAGTGAGATGAGACTCTTGCAGAAGAAACCGTATTTGCAAATGCTGCCTGAGAGGGGTTGCATACTTGTTAGAATTATTATCACAGTAAATTTTACATTTATGAAGATTTAGAGCTAAAGATGTTAAATGGAGGCTGCTGCACCGTTGCGATACGCTTGTACGCTTGCAGACTGCATACACCGGATTTTTTGTTAACCCAGAAGAAAGTTTCGCAAGGATACTGCCATCTGGTGCAAAAAGCCTACAAGATTCTACTTACAGCTAAGCATATTGAAGAACACGCAACACGTCGAATATCAGGCGAAATAGGAGAAGAAGAATAATAACTGCTGCACAGCAGTAGTATGAAGATCATTTAGTTTCTCACTGGGTCGGTTTTGACAATCTTATTAGTAGGTTCTTGAGGGTTATTCTTTTGCTAGTTTTCTAGCTTGTTGTGTTGTACTGGTAAGGGTATCAAACAAGTCGACTTCTATTGAATAATTCCTTCTCAGATTCTCCCTGTTGAGGAGCTGGTTGTGTAGACGGTCTCTCTTGCTATACATGATGCTCAGGATTTTGGTCAAAATGGGAGGTTCATGTTTCCATCCCCACGATGTCTTAGGCCTTCGATGTAGACCAGGTCAATGGCGTCTTTCTTTATATCTGGACAGCTTGTGGTTGCTAATTTTTGTAATACTCCTCAGCTTCTCGGATATGTCTGCGACAAACATCTTGATAACCTAAATTGGTGTACCCCTGGGTAGGTTGGCCATCTTATTCAAATACTTCTTGTACAGTTGAATGATTTATCTTTTCTCTTTTGCGTTAACTGTTTCAAATAGTTGTAAAAGCAGTCCAGGCAACAAATACTTGATAAACTATCATCCTTCGGATGTGTTATTTGACTGTTTAGGTCATTCTCTACTTGCTAGTTCCTTCAATACCTATATGTCCCTCTTCAGTTAGTTAATTATCCCATGTCTATTTTACTAGTTCCTACTATATTTGACCAGTTTTTCTCTAGTTCATACTTCAATCAGATGTTCATCTTTTAAGTTGGTCTAATTCATAATTTTTCCGTGGCACTTACATCTCTTTCCATGCATGACTCTTAAGATTCTCATGGCTACTTCTGCAACTTTAGTAATTACTTATTTTTCAATTACTAAGTATCCCTATCTATCTCTCACACAACAAATAATAGATAGATAATTCTCATGGGTGATTAATATCACTTGTTTGATTTTGGCTTTTTTCCTTTGGTTTTGAGGCGTAGCTCAACCATAACAGCTTACAAACCACTCGATCTCAGGCGGGGGGTCCCATTTTGGGCTAAAGCCATTTTAGGCTGCATTTTTGCGGGCTCTAATCAAAACTCTTAGGTCAGCTATAGCTTATTATAGGCTAATTCCAGCTAGCCACTCGAGTTATCGCGCCAATTATCCCTAAGAGGTGATTAATATAATTTATTGGATTTTGACTTTTTTCCTGGCAACAAATATTTATAGTAAAATAGCTGAGCCTGAGACGTAGGCCATCTTTTTACGCCCTACGCGCCATCTATAACTCATTAGATAATTTTAATATTTTAGAGCCTTTAATAGGTTCTTTTCGTTTTTATTTTTCTTTCAAACTTGGCTTAGCGCATTTACACATCATTTTAACTAATTTTTACCTTTTTACTCAAAAACTTTCCTCTCTCGTCCCTCTTCAATCAGCTTTAAAATTTGATCAACCTAGCCCCTACCCCTCATGTTCTACCCTTCTTTATCAACTATCTCCATTCAACTTCCAATTCGCTCACCCATCTATCTTACTTAGCTCTTCTCTTCCCAATCTCCATCGAGTATAAGACTCTCATCACTCAACATTCTGTTATAAATGTACCTAATCTCTCTAACTAGTCTTATGAAAGCATCTAATAAATACTTAGCTTCTATAATAAAGTAAGCTTTAATTGCCATACTATAATTAGCTTGAATAAAGTCGAGTTTTTATCGTTGTATGTATAATCAGATTGGTTAATGAACAATAACCAAGAGCAAGAAATAAACAGCCTACAAAGTATTACTTTTTGATTGCGATCTTTACAAAGTCTTTTATGTATGTGTAATCACGATCTTGTTAAAATGTTATTAGATATCTACCTTTAAAATAAAGCTTAGAAAGATAATTTGAGTACAATCACCACCATTCGAAGATCCTATTCATGAAGCTAAGCTTTGGTGCTCTGTTATAGGAAGTATAAGGATAAGCTTTTTCTTACTCGGCTGATTTGCTTCTTTATTCATTTTTTCCTTCACATTTATCCAAGATCTATCTAGCCACTCTTTTGCCTGATTAGATAGCGCCATCCATAAAGCCGGTTGAAACTGTTGCCATTTATGTCCCAGCCCAATGAATTCTACCTTCTGGCTTCCGAAGATCACTGATTTGGGTTAAAACTCCAGGAGGAAAGTTTCCTACTGGAGCTCCTCCAATCGAAGATTGCTCTTCCCAAGGATTCCACTTAATCAGAGTGGGGTGTAACATCTTTGATTATTTGAATAACTCGGCTAGCTTCTACACGATCCTTTTCTCAAAATTTTATTGCTACTTCCAATGCTTGTATATTCCGCCGCCTATGAATACCGCCAAGGCAGGTTGAAGCTTACCTTCCTGATTTATTCTGGTATCATCAAAAACATTCATTACGGGTGCATCAAAGCAGTCTGATAAAACTTATCCGGTAAAACCTTTGTTTGTCCAGTATGCTTCAGGATAAAGTACCAAGACTTTTGCGAGTGTGCCCATAAAAGATCTTTCACAGATCATTCTTCGCTAGACTGAGAGTTGAGGTTCAAAATGTATTTTAGAAACATTTGGAGGCGGCATTGCAAGTATTAAATAAGTGCCTTCAATCTTTTCACCATTAGTCCCAATCACGGTTACTTTTTATCCATTTTGAATGACCTGCTTGACATAAAAGTTCAATTTTATGTCTCCTCCTTTTTGTTTTATTTGATCTCCCAAATAAAGACTAAAATACTGAGTCCCTTTGGCTGTTTTCTTTTACTGTAGCCCATTTTCCACAGTGATCAAATTTTAGAAATCTCTTGACTGATGAATGTAGTAGAGAAAGTAAAGAAAGCTGATTTAGCACAAATCAACTCCCAAAATAACTCTTAACGCTCCTTCCACCATCAGTCTGGTCTTCTGGGATGACAGATTCTGTTACAGCCAAGTTTGCGCTGTCATTGCATCCCATTTATACGCAAGAGGACAATCTCTGGGGTTGGTTGTTGGCACTTTTTTAGCCATCCAATTGATCTTAATAAAAGTAAACTGCATCTCTATTAACGCGAAAATGTTAACATTGGTAGGTATATCGCTGGTATAGATGCCTGCGCCTTATTTGAAGTCTACTATTTTCTTACCTTTGTCATTTACAGGAAGAAGCTCATTTTTTGATTAGTGAGCAAGTTCAATTACATGGTGCTGGCTTGGACCAATAAATTGAGCACCGAGGTCAAACAGACAATCATTTAAGATGATGGATTTAGTCCTTCCTCCTAAATAATCATTGGCCTCGAGCACAGTTACTTGGTAGTTGGGCTGTTTTAAAAGGATTTCCCTAGCTGCGGTCAACCCCGAAAGGCCCCCACCAACAACTATCACATGTGGATTTTTTTGTTATGACTTCATTAAAATCTTTATAAATATCTTGGATTACATCTAGATAACCGGCTCCAACCATCTTATCACCTCAGCAGCATCAGCAAAAAGATATATTACATATTCCACAAGCATCTGCATCAGGAAAAACTATCGAAGTCGCTTAAACCTTAACCTCTAATGAGCAAAGCATATGCTTCCATCATCAAAGCCGAGCCGATGTTTGATTCTCAACACCAGGCACTGAACCCTCAGCAGCATATTCCTTGACGTATATGCATACGCAATCTACCAAGCAACAAGAATAACCATACATGCCAACCCAACTACAATCTTGTGCCTCTAAAAAAATCAAAAACTCTGAAACGCTTCCCAACTACATTCACCAAGCTAATACTCGTTTTGTATTATTCGAGCTCATATAAATTCCATTTAGTATGCCCAAAGTAAGGGCAGGATTAGATGGTGAAGGAAGAGTGTGGGTTGGTGAAATGGCTCTTGGTTTACCAATAAGCGGGAAAAAGGGTCGAAATTGATAGTTAGATGGAGGCTAATGCTGAAAGAGTATAAGAATGGCGTGAAGTTTGGGTGGAACCAAATGAAGAGTAAGGAGAGACATGAGGGACGAGAAGGAGTAATTGGAAAGCGAAAAAAGCCAAAATAAACAACCCCACTATCTTAATGATATGCGAAAGGTCCTAGTTTCTAATTCCTAGTATGCCCAAGTAGTCGAAGGCAAGGTCTAGCTATGCCTGCAAAAGCTGTAGCCAAAACTCCTCAAAGGTGCTACTTCTTTCTGCAAATGGGGATCTTTTTGCAGATTCCAACACAAATTGTTTGTCCTCAAAACTATTCCAAAAATTATGCCAACTGTGCAAGAAAAGCCTTTGCAGCTGCGCTATTGCAGCCTTATACTTGAATTGTAACCATATGCTTCTGTAATTTTCATACATTAGATAATGCAATCTAATTAGTTTCGAAAAAAGTCTGAAAAAGCTGACCTGTTCCCTCTTTTTGAAATCAAATTCCTATACAACCCATCGAGATCTCTTCAATTATGCTATCAAAAAAGATTTTCAACTCCTCTAAAGTTTTCAAAATTTCAAAATCATTTTTTTTCATCGGATTTTTTATGAAGCCAGATTCCAATCGGGAATCTCACCCCAATTTTGAAGATATCTGCATCTGGCTAAATTAAGAAACTTGCATCAGAATCAGGCTAGGACGCATGGTTAAGAAAATAATTTTTCATCTGACCATTTTTTGCCTCATAACTTTTTTTCTAGACATCCTATACCCATACTATGAAGTGTTTTTTTATCAGCTTTGAGCCCTCTATCAATAAATAGCAAAAAACTGGGTTAATTTGATGGTGAGAGAGATAGCCTCTTCATGGAAGAAGCATTGCTCATGGTTTAATCTTGCAGCGTGAGCTGTTGTCTATCTATAAGTATTTGCTCAGTAGGAGCTCAAGACTGCTGTTTTTGGCAACAAATAGTAAATAAAGGTGGTTTATCATATATCGTTGAGCCTGTTGTGCACGCTACTAACAGTTTTAACTGTGTTCAAGCCATTGAACTTGAATGTGCCTCCATTAAACGTGGAAGTAAAATTATTGTTGCAAGGAAAATACTTATCCTGAATCTAAAACTCTGCAGGTCTGCTGGATCCATAGTTCATATTGGAAGTGTGATACATAGGGTTTCCCACACTCAATCCGTGCTCAGGGTATTATGAGTAGCCTTTTGTTGCATGGAATTATGTTTTCTTCTGATAGCGAGAATTTTAGGAATTGGGGTCAACTCCCTCGCGATCCAAAGTTTCTTTGATGACCTTGCTTTTTATCAATCTTTCAGCCCTTTTGAAATCTCCGAGAGATCCAACAATTTCAGAATATGTCGGTATGGTATCTTTCCTCAGGTCAACATGTTCGGGCCTGAGGTTATTCTGCACCCAGGGCGTCCCGTATTCTTGGTTGCTGGTGTTGTAGAGCGTACTTTTGGCAGTACGCGTGAAGGCGTTATCACCTGTTTGCCGCATCTTCGTTTATTTGTAACTTCAATAATATATTCTGAGAAAGAAAGGAAGTTTAAAGCTATTAATTGATGCCCAAAATATTTGTTGTTTAAATTTAACTTACAGTATTTTACGCTTATTTTTAGAATAATAGAATATGGCTTATTTTCCATCTCAATTACAAACTCAACCCCAAGTTTTATGGCAACCGGTAATTGTAAACCAACTTCCGAATTAAACCATTTCGCAACTAAGGCGCTAAAACGACTTTTTGAAGCATCAACTCTCACAAGTTCTCAAGGTTAGTATTTCCATATATAGGCTCAGAAAATTACCCCTGCTTTTTAGCAGACCATCAATCAATTTACTCAACCAACTTAGAGGCAGTCATTTCATCCGTAGAATAGCGGCTTTTCAACCAGAAGACCAAACAAAAACGTCTGCTTCTCGCCGAGATTATAACCTTATGATAATGGACCATCATGCAATCGTGCTTCCGGACTTCGCCCCTTCTTCAGTCCCAATGAAATGAATCAAGGAAGAGATGTAAACGAAAATTATTTTGAAGAGAGTACCAAATTAAAGCGTATGGTGATATCTAAAGGGAAAGATGGTAAATACTACAGAGATGTATTCAAAGAAAACGAGCTAAGCTCTTTCATCTAGAACAATAAGACTATGAACAAATTCTCAACAGCCTAGAATTCAGTCATTTTCTCGGCTTTGACTACTCCGACAAGAAGAAGCAAATAAATTAACGAAATGTTTAAATCTTCTATGCACCAAAAACCAAATGCTAAAAGACTAAAAAGTCCCAGCTTCTTAAAAAGCCCCTAGAGACCTGAAAACGTCGAAAATGACCAGTTTAGAAACTCTTTAATTGCACATCTTAAATAACAGCTGACTATTTCCTAAAACCAACCTGTTTTCAAAAGATCTCATCAAGTGCAGTAGTCAATAATTGAATCTTAAGAAGAAAAGGAATCCAAGATTCAAGAGTTAAAAGCGATCTAATAAGCTAAAAAAGTTATATAGCTAAAGCAGGCTATCCAGAGAAATTAGTCTAGAGTACCAACGTTATAACTTTCTTATGAATGTGATAGTAACTTGTCGATTTAGAGAATGTTGAGGCAAGTAAAAAGGAAAAAAAAGTCAACAAATTTTAGTAACTGTGATCAGTTTTTGAAGTAAATTGAGCAAAACCTGGAGGCGATGTATGGAAACCATCAAAAGCAATGATTTTGTGAATGTCAAATGTATTAAACAAGGTAGTTGATTCTACGAATTCAAAGTTTTCATTTAGAGTTAAATTATTTTAGCAAATGATTTCACACATAAAATTTTTCGATCATGGCGAAAGAAAAGGTCTTTTGGTTTTTGTTTGTCGACTTTTACTTCTATGCTATAATCTAGAATTAAGTCTGCTTTATTGATCTCTTAGTTGCTGGTCTACGATTCTTCCTGTTTTTTAAATTTTCCTTTCGGAACCCTCAATCATTTGAGCTACCAAAGCTGTGGATTGAGAATGGAATAATCCAATTTCATTATGTAGGTTTTTTTGATAAGTTTGCTGTTTTGGCTGCTGCTTAGACTTATCAAAAAGTGACAAAGTTTGAGGATTTGAAAAAAGCGAGGTAAGTTTCCTTTGGAAGTGGTTTGCTTTTTTAGGATCCTAGTGTATGTAGAACTAGACAGCAAGGCGATAAAGATCGTTAAGTTGCTGAACAACTTCGATATCATAAGTCTAAGCGAACTCCAATTTCATTTAAAGATCCATGACTGACTGAGCAAAGTTGGGAGGAAGCTGCTTGACTTTCATGTTGAAGAAAGTGCTATCAAGATCTGGCTTTTGGTTTGATTGGGGAGATTATTAGATTCGTTTAAACAGATTGAAAATGCTCATATTCTATTCAGCTGGTTTTATTTTATATTATAAGCACTTTGAGGAAAGTCAATTTGGTTACTAGTAAATACAGGGAAGAGGTAGCCTAATTCGCAACTTAGCAACATTTTTGGACTATAAATATGTTTATAAAGACAATCTTTGTATCATTTATCAAATCTATGTTTCTTAGATTTGAAATAGTAGTTTTCTCCTGAGAGTAGGTCTTATTCTAGAGGCTTTTCATAGCAACCGGGGCCCAAATGGGCATCTGTTTTGTTTTCACAAAATCTTGGCTATTGTGAACCGAAATTTCCTTTGAATTGGCGTTGTATCACTCGTATAAGATCTTCTTCCATCTAGATTAAAAATATCTTACTCCTTGTCTTATGTAATATTATTGAGGGCCTGGAATCTTTTAGTTTAGCTTTGCTTAAAATTAGAAACTGCGTGGAGACTTTGAATTAAAAGGGACTAACTTCTTTCTTGAGATTTTGAGCCTCTATTATCTTTTGATTTATTTTTAAATCTCTAAAGGGTTTCTAGGCAGGGGTTACTCGTATTTTTTTTCTAGGTTTGTGTAGTTAAATCTTGTAAGCTTGCTGAGAAAGCTGACATTTGTAGATGCAGTTGTTCTTTTTTTGTCAAAATCCGAATAAGAATACTGGTAGCTGCCTGGACCAGGGATGGCATCTTTTTCATATTCTTCTTCATCTTCTGAGTCTTCTTCGTTCAGAATGGCTTGAGGATAGATATATTAAGATTTATTTTATTTGCTATGCGATAAATTTCTGCGATATATTACTGAAGACAGCTAGCTGTTATTCGAGTAACAATTGACATTTCGCTATTAGATTTAAGAATTGTTTGCCTTATTTCTTTTGCTTTCAACACTTTCCAGTAGCTCACTTTCCTCACCATTTTTTTTGTCTTATTCGCTTTATAACCTTGTGTCAATGGTGAGACTTCTATCTCGACTTGCAACGGTTGTTTCCTCTTCTCTTTTGAAGTGAGATCGAAGACCTTTAACTTTGCCTCTATTAGACTACAGGGTCTATCCTTGTGTCGGCTTTGTTTTTGATATTTTGGGAAACAAAGGTGAGCCTCCATGGGTTTCAAGTATAGTCGTTAATTTTAGATTATCGCTTTTATTGACTGGCTGCTTTTTAATGATTTTCGGAGTTTCATAGTATTAGCTATAGCGGTTTCCTAAGTATCATTCAAAGTACTGGAGATAGTATAGTTAAAATCCTTTGAAGGCTGGGGAATTGATGCGACTGGCTGGTATTGAGCGATTCTCGCGATTTATTTTAGTCGTTTCTTGTATGGACTTTATGGCTGCTCAATCGGCTTAAGCATTTATTTTATTAATAGAATTCACTATAGCTTTACAGCCTTATTTTATTCATGCATTCATGGAAAGAGATACTAATATGGCCCGTTTAATTAGCTGCTGTTATAAAATTATTCTACCAAAAGATGGCTTAGCTTTGTAATGAACCAGTTGAGTTTCATAATGTTTATATATTGAGGAAGGGAATCGAATGTAGTAGACAAATAAAGGTCTTGCGAATTTCAGAGATTAATAGTATTAGCCGAGTATTGCTTAATCTAATGTGCGATCTGTGGTTAGTCACTCCTCTTTCTAAACGCTTTACAAGCAATTCAAGGACTACCAGCCACGCTCTGGAATGATTAATCTATAAAAACTTAGATCTTCCTAGCATCTGAAGCTCAAAAAATTCAAGTAGTCTGTCTATTTTGGTTAAATAGTCAATGGCAAAAGACACGGTCAAGGCATAATGCTTCATAACAATGACCGACTCTATGAAGGAAACTGGGAAAACGATTATAAACAAGGATCAGGATACTAGGTCTTAGCAAATGGGTCGAACTACCAAGGAATGTATGTTAATGGAAAGCCATAAGGCATGGGAAAGTATGTGTGGTCAAATGGATAGTTTTATTAGGGAGAATGGCTCAATGGTTTGAAGCATGGATCAGGAATGTGGCAAGGTGCAAAAGGAGATAGCTACATCGGAGAATGGAGAATGAGTAAGGCTGAGGGATATGGAGTACATGTTTGGGTTAATGGAGACAGATATTAGGGCTAATTCAAGCAATGTTTGAAGCACGGTCAAGGGACTTAAAAATTTGCTAATGGAGATCTCTATAAAGGTGAATATTCCAAAGGCAAACCAAACGGATATGGAGAATACTATTGGCACAACGGCAGTTACTTTAAAGGCAATTTCAAAGACGGATTGAGAGAAGGTCATGGGATGTGGAAAAAAGGACCAGGCGCAAGTGACAAATACGAAGGAGAATACATAGGTGACAAAAAGCATGGTTATGGCATTTTTACTTGGGCCACAGGCAATATATACAAAGGGCACTACTAAGAAGATTTAAGAAACGGCTACGGATAAATGTACTGGAATGATGGCAGCTATTACAAGGGGGAGTGGTAGAAAGGAGTGCAGAACGGGGAAGGCTTGATTTATACCCCAAAAGAAGGGATCAAAAAGGGAAAATTCAAAAACAATGTGTTGGTGTAGATAGAAGCATAACAGCCACCGATAAACAACCAAATTTTGAACCATAATCCTTCAAAAGCAGGCTCTATTCATAAAAACAGTGGCTTGATTCCTCCCCTAGATCCTAAACTGAATTACAGAAGCGTGGATTCTAAGAAGCGACTGATATCAATGTACTAAAACTCAGATCGAAGGCCTCAGCCGATGAAAGCTAGCAGATAATTAAATCCTCTAATTCCTAAAGGTGAGAAAAAAGTGAATCAGACAACTCATACAGTTGATTTAGAAAGAGTTTCCAGCAACCCAGCATACCAAAGATCTAAGGACCGTATACCACACTCAGCTTTTTATATGCATAAATTGCATAAAAGAGTGAGTACAGCAAACAATGAATAAAAATCAGTGAACGAAATGCGAAACAAAGGTTAGGTTTTAGACGAACTTCGTAACTTCACCAAAAAGATGGTGGGGAAAAGGGTTAATTGATACTAATTTAATTTTACTTATTTGCTCATAACTTGCGTACTTAATCGGCTGATGAGTGGGCTAGTTTTCTGATGACTATCAATCCGTTTTCTGATTCGTCAATAGAGCTGTAAATCAAGATATCAGCTTGTAAATTGATATTGTAGATTTGATAATTTTAGCGCCATGTTGCCGAAGCGCGAGGTTTTAGTAAGGCTGGTCAGAGCAAATACATCATTCCTCCTGTATGGACAAAAGTCATCTGGTAAAACCACACTCATTCGTTCAGTTCTCAATGAAACCAACACTCAATTCATTTAGATTAATTGTACCTTGGCCAACAAGAGAGCCAACTTTTTACGACTCTTTAATATCGAATTGGGCAAGTTTCTTAACAAAAAGAGGGCGTAAAAGATGAGCAAAGACAAAAATTACGACAAATACAACAAAAGCACTGAAAGAGAGGATAATAGCAACATATTAAAGGTCCTTAATTCCCTTAACCTGGATTCCTGGATAAATGAGATAAAAAAGATACTAAACGAACATCCGTATGTTGTAGAGTAGCTCGATGAGTTGTACGTCTTTATGGACAATCTATAATAGATGATTCTGAGCTAAGTTTTTCTTTCTTCTTTTTACTCAGCCTGCCAGAAAGAATTTCCCTTTAGATTCAACTTCATCTTTTGCGGCATCAACTTCTTGAAAAAGTAGTATACCCTCTAGCTCCCCTTCCGCACAATGATCGCTTTTAATGCGCCCAAACCAGACGAAGAGTACTAAAATATCATCATCAAAACCGCCATAAATTAGTTCAAAAATATTTCCACCAATAAGCATATCAAAATTAACGATTAACAAATAGAAGCATGTGCGGGTAAGCTATCTAAGCAAATCAGAGCTGTGTTCGATAGTATCTCCATAAGTTTGTAGAAAGCTGATTCGATTACAAAAGCCATCATCTAGGCAGCCTAAAGCTCCTTGGATTTTAGGGACTTAAATAGAACTTTGATGAGGCTAATAAATACTGGAGGTTTGAACGAAATCATGAAAAAGGTCAAATAGCATGGTCCTCTACAGGAGGGTAGAATAAACTAAAAAATCTATGCAGAAGAGAATAGATAATAAATACTGGAAGTAAACCCTCATTTAGAGTACTATCCCAACCTCATACTCTCAAGCATCCATTTGGCAGACTACTACACCGAAAAAGATGATAAGCGAAGATTCCACGATTACAAGAGCAGAACTGCAAGTAGAAACAAGGACATCAAAAAGAATGACTTTAAAGTGACAAGACACAACATCAATCGGATAGTTGCGATTGCTGAGTCTTTGGAGTCGCAGGCAAAAGATAACGATAAAGAGAAGTTAATGGATCATCACAGTCTCGATTTTTATGCACAATTCTAGTACCTGAAGAAAATCAATAGGCTCAAGTTTTTGAGCAATAAACTCACCGGAGTTGTCAAGGAAGAAGAAGCGAAGGCTTTTTTGCAGAAAAATTAGCTGAAATACGAACAATTTATGTCGATTTGATTGATTAAAAGAATGTGATTTTGACTATGTTCTCCAAAACAAAGTTGGCACTCGTACTTGGTTCTCATTTTTGTTGCCCTTATAACCAAAGTAACATATGGAAGCCAACTACTCAAGAGTCTACTTCTACATAAATAGATATGAAATAATAATCGGTAATTAATGGTGTTCATCACTTCTGAAGTCAAAAATAAAGTTTGTAATGATTCTTGGGCTCGCTTAGTAGTTTGTTGTATCTATTTCTGTAAAAGCATTCCCCTTGGACCATTGAGTCTGTCAAATAAAAAGAAAGCTCAGATTTGATTGACCTTTCGTACTTGTAGGCAGTTCTCTAAAGTCGTTCGTTTCTAGATTGCAGTTCTGAATGCAAAGTGTGTTACATATGATTGTTTGTGGAGATACGGAGTTGTTTAATTTTGAGGAGCTGACGAGTTGTCCTCTGAGGACATCGTTTTATAGCTGCAGGTCCCTCACTTTTTGTTCATAGAACGCCAGGTCTTTAATATTCATTGCAAAATATTATGATTCTATTGGATCGCAATAAACCAAATAAATCAAAGGAAATGGCTGAAACTGTTTTACGCAATAAATAAATATTGATTAGTTATTTATCGCTCAAGTTGGTTTACATAAAGGGTAATGATATGCGATATAAAAATTGGGGTTGGGGTTGGGGTTGGGGTT